>Ga0100402_1003489_pt1 | contig 17054 bp, 14 predicted proteins | sample CryGeyme20150102_FD_80419 | JGI IMG/M metagenome (GOLD analysis project Ga0100402, IMG submission 80419) | Groundwater microbial communities from Crystal Geyser aquifers in Utah, USA - Crystal Geyser metaG 2015-0102 | ecosystem: Environmental > Aquatic > Deep subsurface > Groundwater | place...
GGCTTGGATACATAAGTTTCTGAAAACGTGGGAAAATCAGTTAGAGGACAGCAGAACAAATTCAGGAACAAGTGAATTTTATCGACTGTAGTTATTCCATGAATTTGAACTTAAAGAACAAATCTTCACATATAAATAGGCTAAATATCAATTCTTTGCGAGGTTATTCGCTCCATCCCTTTGGTCGGCCACCGTTATTACCACTTTGTGCTATTATAACAACAAGATTGCTTTTTATTGTAGATGGATTGTAATCGGTTAGGCCCAGCTATCCTCCAGCTACTCTCAGAATAATTTGTCTCATCTTCTTCCCTCATGCCTAACAGATAGTCCTTGTAAACGCAAGAGGCCAGACACCTCTATATCCTTGAGGTACACATCTACAATCTTCCTTTGGGAAGTTTCTTTCATCCATATCTTGACTAATTCAGTATTGCGATCGTCTGAACTGTCAGAAAAGGACAGCCTTTCTGGCCAAGAGCTATTTTGACCAAAGTATGGTGTCTTCAGAGGCCTTTAGCCAAAGGTAAGAAGATTTGTTTCTCATTTCATCCTTAGTGTTGGCAGTTAAAGTAATCAGATAGCTTATGCAGTTCAATGAAAGCTTTCAGGTCTCAAAACAACTTAGATATGAATAACTCGTGAATATTTCATAGCCTCCATGCTCAATTTAAGAAATTGCTTCCACAGAAATTCGGATTTTAGCGATTCTTGAGTTTCAACTCAACACATTTTCTCCTTACGATTTCATTGAAAGTCTCAGAACTCTGCTTCCCTCTTGTAAATAGGCCTAATTATTGATGAAGCAAGTTGAAGCCATGGTTAACTTCGCCCTCTCTCTGCCCATCCTCAGTATCCCCTCAGCCAATCTAATTTTCCTGAGTTGCCTTCTGACCGTTTGCAGGCACTCCTTGTCACGCCAGCATTAATAGAAGATAAAGATGCGACTAGGGTCTGATTTGTGGTCGATCATTCGCAAGGTGAGTAGCTTTATTTGGAGGAGCTTAGCTTTGCTTTAAAAGGATTCCCCTTCTGAGAAGGCTTGATTTTAATGTACCTTTGGCTTTGCTCGAATTAATTATTTTGGCTCCCAAAATAGAATTTGATTCTATATGAATTGAAGAAAACACATCCCAAATATACAACATGAATTAAAGGTAATCAATCATAGCCTTCACGTACAGATTCCACGAGGGGAGCCAAATTGTCAAGGCCTTTCTGATTCTCTCCTATTAACCCTGGTTCAGACCCAGTGATGCCGTAGTTTCTTAAAGATTCACTTTTTCTGGAAACGATATCTTATCTTCCAGCATGCGAGCTTCTTTCTGATTGCGAAGAGTATAAATCATTGATGGGTGCAAGAGGTCTGCTGTTGATCTTTTGGCCCTCTATATAGGGAGCAGAAGCAAAATTAATTTTTGGAAGGGAACTACTCGAGGATATCATGTGGAGCCGGAAAGAGTTATACTAATTTTAAAGAGTCCTCAACTTTTGATTGATCCCATAGTTAGCCTGTCGCAGTCTTTGATTTTATTCTCTTAACTATTGTCTCTCCCTAGCAAAACTGGCCTCATTTTCACCGGCCTCTGAGTAAATAGCATCCGTTTGAATTCCTTGGCTCAAAGTATCTCTATTTCGATCTCTCCTGATTTATTCTCTCAGCTGGCGAATCAATTGATTCTTGATCTCAAGCTACCCCATCAAATCTATTATTTCTGACTTCACTATTCTTCCCTCTTTGATGTCTTCTGATACCAAATAGCTTCTCTCTGATTGTTCACTAAAATCGCTTCTTCTCGGATCCACGCCTCCTCGTTTATACCGTTCTAGCTCTGAAGAAATCGCATTTAACTCCAAAACTAACTTTTCCCAATCTTTCTGAAGGCGCTCTTTTTATGCCTCTTGTTTCTATCTGACATATTAGAGCTCTTCTTTGTACTGATCTGCTTCGTTTTGAGCAGTTGCCAGAGCATTTTTAAGTTCGACTATGGGCCCTTCATTATTTTTGCTGTTGATAACCTTTTATCTCAGTTCATCGATTAAATTTTTCAACACTTAATTGTCTTCAGTTAGATCTCTTACTTTTTGCTCCAAATGCCGAGTACTTTCCCTCTGCCATCTATCCGAACATAGATCAGGCATATTTAAGTCTTCGACTGAAATGTTGTGCTCCTTTAAAGTAAACATTAGCTTTAAGTTATCTTCTTCAAAGCTGCTACATTCTCTCTGGAGGAGGGTCAACTCTTGCCGCTTGGCCCTAATCTCCTCAGATTTTTATGTTATTTCATTCTGCAGCTTGGCGATTTCTTCTTCGTAGCCTCCTATCCTTGAAGAGATGGATTCAAATCGTTTGAGGCTACCATCTTGTCCTGGGAGACCAGAAAGTGACTCAAATTATTATTCTATTTTCTCCAATCTCTAAATAATGGCGCCTTTTTATTCCTCGACTCTTTGAAATTAATTTTATCTTTATTCAATAATTTTTTGTAGTTCTTCTATTTTTCTCCTATTGCTGATGTTTTCATTTCTCATAGCTTAGAGTTCCTGGCCTTGTTTTTCATTCGACTGGGTAGAGTTGAACTCAGTATTATTTCTGTTTCTGAGGGACTCAAACTCCAGCTTAATTTGGTTAAGTTGCTGCTCTTGATTTTACTTTAGATGCATGATATGGTCATTTTTATTTTTCTCCTTAACAAGGAGATCATTGCTTTCCTGTAGCTGACTATGGAGGACAGCCACTTGCTACTGCAGGACAGCAAGTTAAGTTGAAGGGTTCATCATGTTGCTTTTCCTCTGATCAACCTTATTTTGGTTGTGCTGTTTAGATTTAGAAACAGCTGAGCTAAGTTGCTGCTCAAGAAGTTGTTTCTGAGCTTCCCTGTTGCTCTTTAGGAGGTTGCTGTTTTATTTTTCGAGTGTACGAATTCTTTGCTGATAATTATTTATTTCAGCTTAATGTTTTAATGATTAGGGTTCCTTGAGGGCCAGCTACTTTCTCAGGAATGCTATTTGAGTATTGGCGAACTATATTTTTTGGTGCAGAGGGGCTGTAATGAACTGAGTAATTTCTTGTAACTCGTTTTCTTTATCGGCTTAGCAAAACCTTTACAACTACATCTGCATTTTTTCGATAAGTCGATTGTAGTCATTATACTTGCTCTTAAAGCTGCTAAGCAATTATTTCTCCATGTGGGCTTTGCTTTTGACTAAAGCCATGTATTTCTCTTTGTATGATGAACCTCTCTTCTTGGCCTTTTCTAGCTAGCTCTGGCTTTCCTCCAGCTTTTGCTATAGCTCAGCCACCAAGCAGTAAGTCCGGGCCATCAATTAAATGCTGTCTTTTAGCCTTTCTGAACCTTAGAGAATGGGGCTAAGCCTATCAAGCAGCTCATCGAGGTTGGGAGTGGTGTTGAACTTGCAAAGTCGGCCTACCTGCAAAGACTAAAGAGCTAGCAGCTTGATTTTGAGATGATAGATTTCATCTTCGTAGAGGTTAGCTTCATCTCTAAACTCAGGATTCTATTCTCTTTATATTTTTCCTAACTTATTCCGAAGTTATCTTACCTCTTGCTAACTCTCTTCGTATTTCTTCTCAGCCAGAAGACGCTCAAGCTAAAGCTGAGCCTTGTGAGATTCAAATGATCTTCGGTGATCCATTCTTGAAGCCTTGTTTTCTCTGAGCTGCTCCTTCAGAGACTTTATCTCCTCATAACATCTTTTTATTTCCACCTATAACGATTGATCTTGATTGATGGCTTCTGAACGATAAAAATCTGCTTCTTGAACGGCACTGCCAACAAATCTACTTTGATTTTCAGGTAGTGGTTCAGTATCAGGTCTGTTTATTGTCGAAGGTACTATGTTTTGTGTTTTAGCCAACTCCAGCATTTTGAGTCGATGTGTTGTTTCTAGAAGTTCATTATAGATGGAGGCATTCTATTGAGAAGCCTGAGCCAGTCGAGCTTCTAACTGGTTGATTTCCTCCTGCTTGAATAGAATATTGGCTTTGCTCACATCGAGCTCAGAGGATAATAGTGTAACTTTGCAATGATAGATCTTAATTTGCTATGTGAGTTCCTGTTTGAGTGCAGGAGGGCACTCCTCATTACTCTTGAGCACCTCAATTATTCTGTTTTGTTCTCCTTCTATTGACTTACTTTATTGTGGGATTCCTGACTATTCTGAAGCACTGGAGGGGATAGATTACAGAGTGGAGAGAGAGTTAGTGAGTTCTTCTGTTATTTTTTGGAGAGCGAAGATGTGTCGATTAATGAATTAGAGTCGTTAGTTGTGAAGGTGAAGGTCTTCCCAGTCTTATCTCAATTTATTATCCATGTAGTTGTTTAGCCTTTTGTTCTACTCAATCAACTGCTGATTCTTATCATGAAAAGCTTGTGATGGCTGCTGATATGGCGAGGGAAAGGGAGTGGGAGTCTGAAATTGTCCTGGTTATCTTTTTATTGGCTCTGCTTGCCTCATACTAAATTTGTGTCTAATAATTAGTAAGATGATAGTCACCCGTATAAAGTTGTCACAACTATTCTTAGTCAGTCGATACTCATTTGCAGCTAAAAAAAATTCTCACTGGATCTATAGCTCAGAGAGCTAGCAGATGGTCCATGGGAAACCTGGACTTATTACCCTGGCTGCGATTCCTCACAATCACAAAGATACTACACTTCGTCTGCATAAGGCCATTCTCAATTCGCATCTTGTGCTATCTCCCAATATCAATGCTGCTTCACATTATCTCAAAAGGCTATAAAAAGGGTTCATTGAGATGGAAAATACTGAAGAAGGTTCCCTGACTGTTGTTGGTCAATCATTGGAAGAGCATAAGCAAACCAGACCAGAAAGCTTCTCGAGTCAACTGGAAATGTCAAAACAGCTGGAGGCGGCCATTTAAAACGAAAAGATCGTTCGAAGCAACAATGATCGAGACAACAGGCTACTCAAAGCCAAACAAGATCAACTAATCAAATATATGGAGGTGAACAAGCTGAGAGAATAGCTGGAGGCATTTCGAGGTAAAAATGGCGGATTTCCCCAAGTAGGAGAAAGCTCAGAAGAGTTAGCTCATTTGCAGGAATGGAAAAAGGCAGGAATCAATATTTTATTTCTTCTCTAAGAAGACAAACTCTATAACTCAAAGAGCATATTCTAATACCTGAGGTAGCATCAGCTTCCTTATGAAGTTCTCCCAACTCCTAACAACCTCATCAATACTCTGGCTGCCTCTGGCTTCCCGGCCGACCGCTTCACAATCGAATATTTTCCTCCCTCATATACCTTTCTTGCAGGTCGCACAGCAATGAAAATGACCCTCGCTATTGCTGTAAAGGCTTCACAGTTGAAAGAATGCCTTAAATAGATTGCTCTTACATATGGAGCTTCTCATTTGATTTATCTGTAGGACAGCAAAGGTAAGATGGTCAGCAGAGGGTAAGTCTGGAACATCCTTGATGGAATGGAGGAGGTCAATGGAGACATGTACCGGGTCGCTGTGGCTCCCTATCTTTCAACTTTTAACGAGAGTCTGAAAGAGGAAAAGGACAGAGTAAGTCAAATCAAAGGGTAGATGCTTCACGAGGTACTTTTGCTGATACTCAGCTTACTCACTTTGTCAAATTGGAGTTTTTAAATAAAGAACTAGTTGAACTAACTCGGAAGAAAGGATCTAAGGAAGTCATTCTCTACAGTCTTTTTCAGCAACTCCTCTCCAAGGGAGTTCCTCTCTCAACAGTCAACAAAATCGTCAAAGATTTAAGGCCCTGTAAAAACTAAAAAATAGAGAAGTTAGGTGAGCAAGTTGCGAAAGAGATGCCTCAAGATTATATTGGGCTGTCTGAGCTTAACCACAAGTAATAAAGGGCAAATAGAACATGATCATACTATCAGTGAGTGCTATTTGATTTTCCCAGCTCTACTATGGAATAACTCATGGATTTGTGCTATATCCTTCCCATCTTTTAAGTTATTTTTGCTCAGATTTAACACAAATTCACTCAGAGGTAGCTGACTCATTGAAGTCTGGAGCCTAATATTTTTCAGAAGTGAAACTATTGACTATTTTTGGAGACTGTCTCTGGTGAGAATAAGGTGTAAGTTCCTTAGCTCCATTGTATTTACGAACTCCCATACATCCTTCACATTCAAGTCTTTCTGATCACTTATTGTCAGCGATAACTTTTATACCTGCCGAACCGCCTTATTCTTATCCTTGAAAAGTTGAGTCAAGTAGGGTAGATCACAGCTTCGGAGGTTAAGAATGAGTTCTTTCAAAAATTTAAGATATTCCATTCCCTGTATTACTTGCCTCCATTTGTGCTTCTCAACAGCACCATGGCTCCTGCTGCTGACCCTCAGAGACTTAATGTTCGGACACTTTATCAAAAGCTAGCCAAAATCAGCCTCCTTTTACTATTGTTTTTGCTTTCCCACCTCCAGCATTACTTCTCCAACCTATTCCAGTTTTCCTTCCTATTGATGTATCAGATCCTTCAGAGTAAAAATTCGAGCCTGGCTGATCTATTTCAAGCGACTCACCCTTTTCTGATAATTCAACTTTTCTTCAATGATGGATGCCAACTGCTAAGAAAAGGCTAGGGCTGATTATGAGAATGCCTTAGTTGAGTGTGAAGCTTTTTGAACTTGTTTGGTATTGTGGTGTCTTTCTTGTTCTGCAATCTAACAGCTCACTGCCTTTCCCTATCCTTCGAGCAAGTGGTACTTCTTATTCAATGTTGCAAATCGCTTGAGCAAGGAATCAGCTGATACGTGTTATTGCTGGTGATGGAAAAGAGAGTAAACTTCGTTAAGAAGCTCGTTGAATGCTGGAAAGGATACTTTTTGGCTTCTTTCTTGGATTTGAGTCTTGATCTCTTTAAGAATGTCTAAGCAATAGTCTACATTAACTAAACAATGCTTCCATTCGCTTTCGATGGCCTTGTGGTCTCTGAGAATCTAGGTCCATTCAGCACTTAACCATTGAACCATCTTGGGAACGATATGCTTTACGGATATCAAAGAATGAGCCTGCAGAGGATGACACTCTCTGCAGACAAGCTGATGGCGATGAGGGCATTGCGATTGAAGGCAAGTCAGCTATTTTGGCAGCTGATGAATAGAGCAGTGGGGTAACTGTGGCTGGGAGTATATTGAATTTTATAGCTCTTTGAGCTTGGTTGCTTATTCTGGTTGCTTGGAGAGCAAACTCATTGATCGTAACAGCAAATAGTTATTCGAATTAGATAAAGTTATAATTTTTGACAAAACTTAATGGGAGGAAGTTCTTCAAACCAATTGTAAACATGAATCTATTCAGTCAACTGTCAGTCGCAACTCTCAACTACGCAGGCATAACGCACTCTCCCTTCGAATTTTACTCTGGTAGTCAGGAGCAAAGAGATGAACTGAAACGCCTCTCATCCATATTCAGAGAGCTCATCAACAAAGAAGGATAGAAACACGGTAGAATAGACATGGAAAACATGAAGAAGATCGACAAAATAATGCAAAGGTAAAGATACTGTCCACTTTATCGGCAAGATGCAGGAGTCATTCACGGACGGTTGCTCACTCGTTAAAAATTTGAGATTAAGTGGCAGGATGAATTCGATAAAAATTGCCATTATGTCAAATTTAGCAAGGCCCCTAATGAGCTTGAAATAACTACCGCCAAAAGATACGATTTCATTGTGTACAAAACCTTTGTGGAGTTTGTCTATCAAAAAAATTTGAGTTTGCCAGTAGGAAGTTAAACCCTCGAAGACAGAGACCCAGATGACCAAAAGCGCAAGAATAAGGAGGAAAGACTCAAAAGAAAAAAAATGGCGAGTGCGTACGAGGATTTCCTTTTAAGCTACTTCGCAAAAGATTTTCTGAAACACAGCACAAAGCTGGAAGCTGTGAAGAGACTGCTTGAGCAAAAAGACGTAGTGTTTATGCAGGATGTTTCTGATGAGCTGATAAACTCTTTGAAAAATGAGGGCCTTGTAAACATCATCAACTACCCTTCCCGAGAATGTGTGGTTTTGATTAAATAAAACAAGCAGAAGTTTAGAAACCTCTATGACGAGAGGAAAATATTTGAACACTTTAAAGAAAGTAAAGATCTCCATAAGACCCTCTTATTGGAAAATAATTTTTACTTTGATGGAAAAAAGCCAGGAGCCTCTGTCTGCTTCTTAGATAACTTCCTCTTTGTCAGCATGCATCTGTCCCGCTCAAAAAATGAAGATGAATGGCCTACTGTCTTGAAGTTCATGAAACACTTGCTGAGTCTCACTAATAACTTGCCTAACCTCATCATTGTTGGAGGAGGGGACTTCAATAGAGTCATTTTTGATGCTTAAGGAAAGTAGAGATTTGATCAAAATGTGGCCAGATAGTTCTTTAGCAAATTTCACTTTTACCCTTCTCGAGAGCACAGGACCAAACCAACAACTTCCAAAATGAGAACTTACCTGCAATCACAGTGGAACAAAGCAGACAAAGAAGATAGCTCATGCAGAGATTTTCTATTCAGCAATAGGCCCTTTAAGGAGCACGCAATAATTTTGGGAGCCAACTCCATGAATGGGGATTCAACTAACCTCCTAAGCAAGCAACACCCTTTCGATCATTATATTGTGTCAGGATCTTTCGATATCGAGAAGCCAGTTCTGCTCCAGTGATGATAAGTTGATTGTGCTATTGGATCAGATTTAATATTATAAATCTATTAGGTTGATGGGTGGTTGTCTGGCATCTTGCTGCTGCACTGAGGCTGGCCTCAGGTGCCACTCCGTTCTGTCCTTATGTGGAGCATTCTACTTCGTATTTCATTCTCTAATCTAGATCTTCATGTTTTTGCTCTTCGACAGGCAAAGCAGATTCTTCGAATTCTATTAAGAGCTTCCTAAAGGCGATGCCAAGGACAATACCAAATGGTCCTTGCTCATTGTCTCAATCGTACCTTTTAAGCAAAATAGATTTGGCTGGTTCTATTTGTTGTCTCCCTGCTGCAGCTCCATAAGGTTAAAAACCATCAAGAACCCGGACGCCTCAAGAACAAGATCACGATTGCTGACGTGAGGGCGGTGAGAGAAGACAGTGCCTACGAAAGGCTGGAGGAGAGTTCTGAACGTAATCTCAGGTGATTGATATTTCGTCAATAATTGAAGCCATCCTATAATATCATACCGCATCATATTACTGGCAAGTATGAAGCCGGGTCGCAAGAAATAGATAGATAAAGAAAACAAAGCAGCACTGTGCATTCAGAAGCATTGGAAGGGCCACATTATGAGAAAAAAGTATTCCAAGATGCTTAAACGCTATCGAAAGAAGAAGTTTGTTGTGCAAGAGCTGCTTCAGTCATAAAGAACCTATTGCGAAAACCTTGAATATGTTGTCAAGAAAATTCTAATGCCAGGTAAAATTTTGATCAAAGACCAAAATCTTCATCGCTCCCTGTTCAGCAACATTTAACATATTTGGAAGCTGCACAGTCATTTTTTGGGATAGTTAGAAAAATAAATGAAGGATTTCAATCCCCAACGCACCAAAATTTCAGGAGTCCTTATGAACCATCTTTTCAATCACGATAACTTCAAATAATCATACACTCAGTATTGCTACGACTACAAAAATGCTGATCAAGCTATCAAGATAGCATCACAGGAAAACTCAGCCTTCTACTAGCATCTAAAAAAGCTGGGACTGCTCCATCTCAACCTCAGCCTGGAGTCCTATATGATCAAGCCAGTTCAGAGGCTTTGTAAATACGGGCTTTTAATAGGAGAGTATCACAGAAACATGGAGCCTGACCACATTGATTACAAGGAAATTGACAAGACAGGTGACTTCATAGAGAAGCTTGTTCAGGAAACCAACGACCAAGTGGAATAATTTTTAATGCGAGAAAGGCTTCTCGAACTAAAAAATACATTTCCCAACTTTTTTAATAGCATTCACAGTGCCAAGCAGCCCAGAATGTTTTATGAAAGCAAGGAGGTAGGAATTTTAGACATTCTGGAGGAGTAAGAAGTCAACTTCAAATCTGTAGCCCTCTTTGAAAATAGCATAATCATGATTCCTCACAAAATCACTGAAGATCCAATTTTTTATAATTTCCTTTTCGGAAGAGAGCTCACCAACAACAAGTACTACAAAAATATTGTGCAGTTAGTTGACAACCAGATCTATACCTATCTTCAGTTCAAAGAGGAAAAAGACAAAAAATAGTTCATGAAAATCTTAAACAAGAAGTTGAAGCAAGATCAACAGCAAGAGTATTAATAATACATCAAGATAACCATTCTAGGAACATAAACTCGATAAAGTTTTTTCAGCTCCTACACTGTCTATATTGTTAACATTGAAGACAGGGGAAAAACATCAACAATTTATCCACGGTTCAAGGATCTCCTCAAAGTACAGGACCTGATGGTGACCAAAGGCATGAAATTCGATCGACTTTTACTTTCCAAAGAGTCCATTATAGCTACCCTGAAGCCAAGGACAATTGAGAAGAGGAAACACACCATTCAGGAGTTTCTGGAGAAGGTTTTCAATAATTGTCAAATATCTGAGTTCAAGTAAATAGAGTAAATTCTTGGGTTCAGTCAGCTAAGTGCGACAGCCATGATGCCCAAACTGACTTCTGAGATGTAGGAAGTATGGGTTTACCTTCCAAACATGCAGAAGGTAAAGGTCATGATATCTGTTCACGATTCTCAGATAAGAGACCTCAAGCACTTAATCAGTGAACGCATGGGGATGGAGAGTACGGATCAGTTTGAAATATTTTAAGTAAGAAACAAAAACTATAACAGTAAGAAGCTGTTATACGACGGGTAGCCAGTCAAAAAAATATATGATGAGCAAAAGGACTCAGCTAGCTCAATCAATCCTTTTAGAGATGCTATTGACTACCTGTATTCCAGGCATTACTATTTGTCTAAATCAGAAGAGGAAGAGCTTTACAAATGTGATCAAGCAAGGTCCGAGTTATAACTGTCCGTCATTCACGCATAAATCCTCAACTATCGCCTCGATGAGGAGGTCATGCTAACCTTCATGTGCCTTTTCGCTATTTACATTCACCTTCCTGTGGAAAACTAATAGCGTCTAAACTTTTTTATCCGTGAAATCACCAAGAAGAGCTACAAGGTGACTGAGGAGGAGTTTAGGATATACTTCGTGGAGGTCAAGAAAATGTTGGCTTCTGAGGACAGCCTTTCTACTTCTCTCCCCCTAATCATCATCAAAATAATTTCTAACAGCTATCTCTATCAATGCCTTCAGTTTGATGTTTTGGTTCATCGTAAAGTATTTGACACCTACAAGAAAATATTCAACAAACTTGAAGACAATATTACGTTAGGTCTTCATCCTGAAGTGGTTTACCTCCTGCATCAAAGGGACAAAAACATTCTGGCTAAATTTTCATATTCTCAGCTCAACCTAATCGAAACGAGACCCAACTCGATAGTTTTGGAGGTTTTACACAACCAGACCCCACTTATCCTCAAAACTCCAATCAGCTTTGAGATAAGTAAATTATTCGAAATATACCGGAACAAGCATTGATATTCATGAGGATTGGCTATGACTATTACTATTCAATGTATCAAATCTCACACTATCACGTTCATTGCTTCTGCATTAATAGACATATACCTCTTCAATGTTTCCTGCAATGTTTGAGGCTCTTCTCGTCATCTCTTCTTCGTTTCTGAATCGCAACATATGTACTTAGCGCTAACTCCGTCTATCCTGTGAGTACTGCTGCCCTATGTTTTCCTTCCTTTCTACAAACCCTCAAAGTAAAGAGCTGCGAACTCGACAATGTTTGGGGGTTGCTCCCTCAGAATTTATCTTGTTAGGTCTGCCAGTATTTCTTGGAATCCATGGGGGACAGGGAACTTCTGGAGATATTTACTAGCCATGAGAAGTTATAAATTTTGAAAGTATTATAATCGAACATCACTTCAACTGACGGTTCCGGTAGCAATCGGAATGATAATCAGGAGAATTAGTGAAAGGGCAGAAATTCCCAAAAGAACCCTCACCACACATCTCCTTCTTGTAAAATTTATTTCAACATCCTCAGCTGTTTATTGGAATAGCAAAGCCCTCTCTGAATCACAAATAAGGTTACATTTTAGCCTGTCACTTTTTTCCTAAAGCTTTTCTGCATTGAACATATTGTCAACCATTTGGGTCGTATTCCTCCTCATGTCTGTAGTCACATCGTTGAGGAGACCTCCAACAGCTCCAACTTTGTCAAGGCCTTTAAGCTCCTCGAAATCCTTGCAAAGTTGTTAAACAAATTCCCTGCAGTGCAGCTTAAGAGTGGACTAGATAGGCCTGTAAGTACGTCAGGTTCAGTTTCATAATCTCCGAGTTTATTGAGATGATCCCTGAGCTGATTGATGGCGGCATAGATGTGTCTTTCAGGGTAGTTAGGGCTACAGAGTGCCATGTAGAGCATTCCTCTGCTATCTTTTTTACAGTGCCAGCAGCCAAATTATGATTTCATTTTTTGTCTCTCATCAGGACGCAGCTCAAAATCTTTGAGCCTGGATAAAACCTTGTTAGGATACAGTGATACTTTTGCGACTTATATTTTGAGGTCTTCTATGGTATCAGATTGTTAAGAGTATCCAAGGATCGGGGTTGAGGACGAACTTTTGGCAAATGCCAGATACTTAATGTTTGACATGGTAAGTTTATAACAATACTATGTACTACTCAGATCAAATCATCAAAATTATTCTTCGGCTTGGCCTTAGAGTTGCTTTATTCCTCTGTCTCGAAATAGCTATAAATATCCTCATTGCTCGGTGCGTTCTTTTCCTTCTCCTGATGAGCCATCTTCATATTCATGTTAAAGTTAAGCCCATGGTTTCCACTTTCAATCTCAGCAAAAGGGTTGTCCGAAGATGAAGCTGTTGGGGGCTTGTAGCTATTACTTCCCATTTTTGGACTTGTGGGGCTTGTTGATGAACCAAAAGTATCCAATCCGCTGAAGTTCATTGAAAATGTGTCTTTGCTCTCAAATGACCAAGGATCTGAAGTGTTTCTTGGAGCTATTTCTTTCTTCTGCTATTTCTGTGGAGGTGGAGAAGAAGTGGTTGGCTTGGAAGGACCCTTCAATTTTTTTGCCTGGGATGGGCCATTCCATCCTGAACCCCCTGACTCTTTTTTATTGAGAAAATTATCATTTGTGGGTGGATTATAGGCATCAGTTACCGGATCAGCTTGTTATTTTTTAAAGATAGCTGGAGGTTTTTCAGAAGGTTTGCTCATTGGCTTGGTTGATGATCCGAAATCAGAGTCAAAATCAAAAGAAGGCGATGATGGTTTTTGAACTGGCTCCATATTGCTAATATCAGTTTTGGCAGGTCCTGATGGATGTTATTTGGGCATTGAAAAGAAATCGTTTGAAAAATTGAGATTCTGATAGTTGATGTTGTCGGCTGTCTGAGTATTTGTCTGAGAGAACAGGTTTCCATCAGAAACGTAGTCTGAGGGGTTAACATTCTAAGAAGCTGCTGTAGGAGTGACTTGCTCCTATTTTTTTGAGGTGTAGTAGCTGTCAAGGAAGCTATAATTTCCTTTTTTTTGCTCAGAAGCTTTCATCTAGACTTCAGCTAGCTTGAAATCGTTGTCAGTGTAAGTCGGAAGCATGTTACTGCTATTGTCACCTTGCTTTCCAGTCTACTTTTCGATCCTTTCAATCATCTGATAGATGAGATTCTTCCAGTGAGCAAACTCACTCTTCGTTGTCGAGGGATCGGTCAGATATGGAATAAGAGTGGGAAGAATTTTAGAGCTGACAACTTACAGTTGTATAGTTTATCCAAGGTAGTTGTACATACGGGCTATTATGGCGTTGATGAATGGATCAGTACCAGCCTTTCGGGCAATTTATAACCCAGGAAGGATTGTGAGACTGACAGTCTGAGTATCTATGCTATTCAATATGCCAAACAAAGCTTTGAGGGTATCTTTTCTGATGTCAATATTCTGATCCTTGAGCAACCCCATCATCTTCGGTAGGATTTTAGTCTTGAGAAATTGATAGTCGCTCTTTTTTGACATCTTGTGCACCATCGATAATGCCAGCTGCTTTAACTTGGCAGGGCAGTCGAAGCACTTAAGATAAAGAGGCATGACATAGGTGCTGATATCAGGTTACCCAATGAACTCCTCTAGAATATCATAGTGAGCCACAAACAGATAGATGGCCTGGGCAGTTGTTTCTTTTGCTTGAGTGACTGTTTTGAGAGTTGGCCAGATGTGAGCTCTGAATGTTTTCACATCCATCTTCTTCTTCTTGAGAAGATCAGTGATGATGTAAACAATACTTGCAATGAGAGTGTTGTATTTCATCAGATCGAGAAGTTTGGGAATCACTATCCTGATTAGAACTTTGTCAGGGAAGTCATCCAATACTCCCGCCAACCCTTTGAGAAATTCCAACTGCTGCTTGCTCTCATAGCTGCTTATTTTGTCTAAATATTTAACAGTGGTCAGGGTGCTGTCATTCATCCACTCACTGAGCAAAACCTCCTATAAGTTTGGTCTTTCTTCAGGATTCCAAGCCAGGAGTCTTCGTAGAATGTCAGTCAACTCAGCTGGCCTTGCTGTTTTTGAGATAATCGGATGCAGTTCGATATTTCTAAAATTTTTCATACACTCCTGATACTATTTTTCACTTCTGGCGTGAGGAGTGGGCTTATATACCTTGTATATGTACTCAAGCATCTTTACGATCACAACTCCGAGTGAAAAAACGTCACTCTTTTTGGAGAAAGTTCCTTGAGTAGCAATTTCAGGAGCAGAGAAGCTCAGATCCATCAGCTTTTAAGCTAGCTGTTGAGTCCCTTCAGAAGAGACAACTTGGTTGAAGCCGAAGCCTGCCATTTTCCATTTTCCTTAACTGGTGATATAGATTGAGTCGAGAGCAATGGCCAAATGAGCCTGCTTGAGAGAGTTATGAATAAACTGGAGAGTTTAGATGAAAGGATAGAGGAATAACTTCAACTCCAATTCGGAGGAAATGTATTCTTGCATTTTATTTTGTTTGAGCAACAAACTTATGTTTCCTTCAACTTTCTAGCAGACAAACGCTAGGACATTATCGTCTTAAATCAGAGATTCAAGAACAGCAAGTACTCCCGGGTGTCGAACCCGAAGCAGGTTTGTGGATTCTCTTTTTGATATTTTAATTGTTTACTCTTTATCCTGCTTCTTCAGAAGCTTCTTTTCGATCAGGAAAATGGATGCTGAGTTATGATTAGAACTGTTCTGAGCCTTATAGAGCTTCCAGGACTGAACAACCCCTGTAGTGCAAAGAGAGTCCCCTTGGATCGAGTACCCTTTTATTAATTGACCTCCCATCGATTTAAAATCAAAAAATAATAAATCTGGTGTGATATGTCTTTCTCAAAGTATGAGTACCCTTTCCAGATTGAAGAAAATCAGTAGTTTGAACTGTTGATATTTATTCGGTGAGATTTAGTTTCATAACTTGACCTATTTTCTTTTATAAACAATTCTAAAAATGAAGGGAATGTTGAACACTATCAGCAAGAGCTACGAAGTGCTTCTGAATGATCTGATTCTCGTGAACTATCAGGACAAATTCGTCAGCTCCGTTAGCAAATGGGATGCCCACACTAATACCTACCTTCGCCAATAAAACTCCCTTCCTCATCGGGCCTTCAGCATCTTCCTCTTCAACGATCAACATCAACTTCTCCTGCAAAAAAGATCAGAGGAAAAGAAAACCTTCCCTCTCTGCTGGACCAATACCTGCTGCTCTCACCCTAACATGATCAAGCTCGTAGACAATGAAGAAATCAAAGAAGAGCCCATCAGATAAGCTCTCCATAGAGCCCTTATCAGATAGTTGAAAATGCATGTTCCTCGCCAAAATTTTTACTTCATGGAGAAAATTCTCTACAAAAAGGAAGGAGAAGGACAATAGTTTGGAGAGTACGAGGTAGACTACGTATTTCTTGGGAGACTTGCCAAGGAGGCTCAGTACTAACCTGTCCCCAGTGAGATTGCTGAATTGGCTTGGGTAGGAAGGAAATAAATGCCGTCTTTTATTGAAAATGTTAAGAAAGAAGGGGGTTACCTATCTCCATGGTTTTTGAAAATGTACGAATCCAACAAGTTGGCCTAATGGTGGGATATGATTGAAAGAGACGAGTTAAAAGACTTTTAGGGAGAGAGTGCATATAAAGTGACGAATATGCTTTGATCTGTAATTGCCTATTAACAACAATAACACATGAAGATCAGTTTTAAAATTATTCGAGAGGCACCGACACTCCACTTCGGCGAAAAGATTCACTCTTGTCCTCTTTCATCTTAATTATTTTCACCACGACCATGGCCAATATTCCGAAAATAACTGTCCCAAAGACAAAATGTTTCCTCTTTTGGCGCTTGTGAAGCATTTTAGACTAAACGATCGAGTTTCCACTGTTTGCAACCGAGCTATCAGGATGGGTCTCCCCCTTCTGCTACTAAGAACTGACAGTTGCTACTTCTATATTTTCAGTAGGTTGAAGGGCCTGAGAAGGGTTATTCTATTAAATTTCTTGAGAGGAACTTTTCGATTTTTTGCCAAAGAGCTCCATGATGTAGTTGATGGCGCTGGTGAAGCTGAGAGAGGGCTACTTTGATGAAATAGATACTCCATCATTTTGATTTGTTGATTTAATATTCGAACTGACTTCAGGAGTTATGGCATACTCATAGCTCATGACAGTCTCTTGGCTTAGAAGACGCTTTTCTGGCTAATTACTGGCTTCTTTGTTAGAGAATTGAAGCAAAAGTTTTATTTCAGGCATTTTGAATATGCTCGATTAGATATGTGATTATGAGGAAGTACCAAAACCTTGCTTCTTTGATTTCTGTCCTGCTGTTGATTCTTCGGGCAACGTGGAGGTCCTTGATAGACTTTACTTATCGTTTTTGTTCATGGGATAACCATCGATCCTTTAATTTGATCTTTTTTTTAACTTCCCTGCTGATTGAGGAGCTTGAGA
>Ga0100402_1003495_pt1 | contig 17040 bp, 17 predicted proteins | sample CryGeyme20150102_FD_80419 | JGI IMG/M metagenome (GOLD analysis project Ga0100402, IMG submission 80419) | Groundwater microbial communities from Crystal Geyser aquifers in Utah, USA - Crystal Geyser metaG 2015-0102 | ecosystem: Environmental > Aquatic > Deep subsurface > Groundwater | place...
CCGTTGCGTTGGAAAAGATCTTTGAACATGGTCCTCATGGCTGAGTAGTTTGGCCTCTCGTCAAAGCGGAGGTTTCTGCATTGGCTGAGATACTTCACAAACTCAACCGGGTAGCCCTTGCAGAGCACCTCAATCGAGGTGGTCAGTTTCTTTTCCTTGATCCTTTCGTACTTGTCCCGCTTGTTGTTGGCCTTGAGGCCCTGCCAGGGGAGCATTCCTCTCAGGAAGTACATGGCGACGTAGCCAATGCTTTCCATGTCGTCTCTGCAGGCTTGCTCAATACCCAAGTGAGTGTTGATGGAAGCATACCTGGCTGTTCCGGTCAGGTTCTTTCCTTCTCTGTAAGGAATATGCTTTCCATCTCTCTGAATATACCTCTTGGCCAGTCCAAAGTCAATGACAAAAATTTTATGACTCATTTTATTGAGGCCGACACAAAAGTTATCAGGTTTTATGTCGCGATGCAAAAAATGTCGATTGTGGATGTATTCGATTCTGGCGATCATCTGGTCTATTACCATCAGCACGGTCTTCAGGGAAAATTTTCTGAGCGTATTTTCGAACAAATTTTATAGAGAGTTACCCATGAGGTCCATGACTAATACGTTGTAGTCCCCTGGATATTTGAAGTAGTACCTTCTGTAGAGCAATAGTAGATATTAGGGATGCCTTTGTCGATGACTGAGGAGTCGTTGTGGAGGTAATTGTACAACTTGCATTCGTAGAAGAGCTGAGGATGTTCGGTGTTGGTAGGTTAAAATTTGATGGCCACTTCAAAATTGGTCTTGGTATTGATGCCTTGATATATCTAGCCGAATGCCCCTTCTCCAACTTTACGGATCAGCTTGAAATTTTTACCTACCCTCTGAGGCAAATGGGACATAATAAGTTATCAATATAATAGAATTATTCAGTCCTTCCACACCTCATCCTAAATCTATCATCACTAAACCTTGAACTCAGATGACTCCATATTTTCCTCTATTGTATTTTTTTTAGTTCGCTTTGGAGACTCAGGCATGCTGAAATCCTCAGTCAGTTTCTCTTTGAGCCCTTAATAAAACTATGCTTACTCTCAGCGTTAGATGTGTAAATCGGCTTCTTTTGATTCAGGATCTATTTGAATCTTCTTTCCTGGCCAGTTTTACTTTTTGGAACTTTCAAATAGTGAATCAAACCCTTCAAGGTTTTATCAGTAACTGAGTATAAACATTCATACCTTTTGAAAGGTCACCATATTAGTTCAGCTAATCCTTGCCTTCATTATTTTCCTTTACCAGTTGTTTTATATCGACTTCACTATGAAATTAATTATAGCCACCCTATAAACTGTCGTTTCTCGGACTCTTATCTTCAATGCCAAACTCATCAACCTACTCAGCACTCAATTGAGAATTGTGGGCCTTCATTTCAACTATCCTATCACCAATCATATTGAAGACACCTTTATACTTGACAGCTATGATGAAAAGAGCCTACTGGAATTATTTGAAACTAAGACCGATCATGAACTCCTTGGATATTATTTTATGCTTGGTCATATTTTTGAAGATGTAAACAAGCTCTTTGGGGTCAACAATTATCGGTGATAGCTCGAATGCCTGATTGAAGTAAAGCCAAGTATCGTAAACAACTTCATTGTTGTGCTTCTTTTAGGTCAGGGAGTTGTGCGTATGGTTGACTAAAAATTTGAATAAAGCCTTCAAGTTTGGTTCGTAAGTATTGAAAATTTATTTGGTTGTCTCACTTGATAGAAGCTCATTGAAATTCTATTAGGCTTCCTTGCGAAGCTCTATTCTATGTCGATCATATCCCTAAATCTTTTGTTTGAGATTTCGATGGAGAGATTGACTTCTTTCTTTTTCCCTGACTTTTGAGTCTTACTCAATTTTTTTCTTTTAGAGAGCATTGTGTTCAATCTTCTTGATTTTTTCGAGCTGGTCCTTATGAAAAGATTTGAATTTTTACATGTTTGTTTTCTTTTTTTCATTTTTCGCTTGCTCTTCTTTGATTTTACGCTATCTTTATTATTCCTGTTTTTGTTTTTTCTAAAGCATTTTTACCTTTTGCTCGTCCAAAAATTTAGCAATATGTTATCTTCTCCTTCTTTACTCCTACTTTTATTTCTCCATCTCTCTTTTCTTTGCCTCCTCCTTCTACTCTTTCATTTTCAAGAGAGCTTGTATTCTTTCCTGATCCTCCTTCAATTTCAATGAACTTACTGCTCGTCTCTTTGGCTTGGCAGGCTCCTTCTTTTCAGGTGGCACTCGAGAGGAGTCCACCTTTACTGGCCCTGCGACTTTATCAATCATTTATTCGATACAAAGAGCCACTTATTATGCTATTGCTCTCGATTTTGGAGTGATTTGCCTCACAGCTTCTGCTAAAGCTTTGGAAAGGATCGTGGACTTATCCTTAACTGGGGAAAACAATAGAGGTGATTTATTTCTGGGTATCAGAGTAGACATAGCCCTTTATCTATGAAGTTTATCGGGACTAATTAGAGCAACTGCCTTCGCTTTGTACTTCACCTGCTGGCTGGCATTATCTTCGATTACGTGCATATTGAGGGAAGCCTTTGAAAAAATATAATCGACAGCTTCCAAAGCTGCCAGATAAGCCTCAGGAATGTTGCTTTTAAAGCAATTGAGTTCATATTTATGGTTCATGATGGTTTCGGTTATCTTCTTATAGCCAGTCGGCAAAATAAAGTGAGGATTTGACTCGAGTTCTTTATTCAAGCGACTCACCTCCGATGATTGTTGATTCGTCATTGGAATATCCTCCACATCTTAGAATATGTCTATTCTTTATCCTTTTGAGATGAAGGTCCCTTTCAGCTCTTTAAAGAATTCAGTCATGATGACTCCAATCGGTTAGCCTTTCAGGACTTTCTCCACTTTCTGAGAATTTCGATTGACCTGATTGTTCGAGATGGTGTTGGTGGTAATTTGATGGGGAATGGTCATGTTGTGATAGCAAAATTGAACGATAAACATTTAAAACCCTTGAAAGTCCAGCTCTTGAATATTTCTTTTTTTGAGTAGCTTGACGTTGATATCCCTTAGCATAGTGGTCACCTCACCTCTTGAAGTCAGATAATATTTTCCATAGTCTTTGAGGATTTGAATAAGTTCGACTACAGTCAAAGTTTCCTTTCTTTTACTTATATCCTCTAACAGCTACGGTGTGTTTTGACTATGATGTCTTGTTCCCGTATAGAGCAAAAACAAGTGTCGGAGAACTTTGTGATATCTCTTCAGCACACAGTCTATCGAGTCTATGTCTCTTTGTTCCAGCTCATCAAATGGAACGAGATGCAACTATTCGGGCTGATGAATCATCAACTACAGAAAGCCATCTTCATGTATCTGGGCTTCATTGACTTGTCCTCTGACAAGGTTGCTGCTCTACATTTCTTTGTTTATTTTTTTCTTCCTAAATTCAAGGTACTTCTTTTCCTTGACTGCTGCCTCTCGAGCCTACTGGATTCTCCTTTCTTCTGTTGTCTTTGTCTGAATCTTTTCAATAAAGTCGACCTCACTGACAGTATTTATTATTTCGGATGGTGATACCTCATGCTTATCTTCGATTTTAAATTTATCCCAAAGAATTTTGGACAATTCTTTACTGGGAAGCTTTGAGTTATGAAATTTGATGTAATTATTAACCTTGATCAGCTTTTGCTTGATTATTTACATTGGCTCGATGTATTAGCTCGTCATCTTTAGCAAATGCTGGGCCAAGCCAAGATAAATATCTTTCCAGCGTTGGCCAATCTTCAATTCGAGGACTTCTTCCTTATTGACAGGTGAGGGATTGCCTTTCTTTCCGAAATACTGTTGATTGTTCATGATATGCTTGGGCCGGTATTTTAGAAAAGTAACAGCATAGCCGTAGAGAGCTTATTCCACAAGATTGCTGAAAAAGACCATTCCTTCTTGTGAACGCATTGTCTTCTTAACAATCTAAGTAAGAAGAGGGGCGATAAAGGAGTTGACTAAAGGATTTTATATGAATATTTTTTTAAGAGTTGAGCCAATTTGTGCCAGGGTATGAAAACTACTGTTATTTTAGATAGCTTAACAGATCAGCAAAAGCTAGGAAGGTGATAAGGATGAGCCTTTGAGATAGGAGATAAATTGCTAGCTGGGTATGGTTGGAAACAGGCTGATAATTGGTGTGAAGCATTCAACAAGGTAATCTCTTTTATCTCCAGAACCAATTTATTAGACAATTATGCAAAGGATCGAATATACTTCCTTGGACATTGGACTTTTATGACTGGCCAACTTTTAAAGAATAATAATAAGCTCATTGATGAGGGTTACGTAGCCAGGTAGTGATCTTTTGAGCCAGTCTCTTCCTAACACTAAAATGCAAGTTTGTTCCACGCATTATGGAAGCTCAAGCATCAGCTCACCAATGAAGTCTACATTAAAATACTTCTACGAAAGGCAGTTATTTGATTCTCTATTGAATACGCTGACAGGGAGACAGCAGTCTAGATCCAGACGGATATGATTCCTAATTTCACCATATCATCTCGTAGGCTGCTACTGGCAATGTGTCTCAACATATAAGAGCTGATGTCCACAAGTTCTTGATCATTGTCGAACCCATTAGAGTAGTATGTGGTATAGAACTCAAGCTAATTTTCTTTTGTTATTTTCATCAAAAGATCCCAAAAGCGATTTCGAAGCTCACTATGCCTTCTGAGGCCCAAAAAGAAAGTATTCAAACATTTGCTCTCTTCACTCACAAACCATTCATACAGCCCATCCAATTGTTCGAACAGCTCTAGAGTCAGCTCAGTCACTCTTGTGCTTTTGCTGGTAAAGCCAGGCTTGATGGCATGGAGACTTGCCTCAGCATCCTTGTGGTTGGTTTGTAATAATTATTTGAGTTTGTTGACATGCTTATTGAGGAGAGTATAGAACAGAATTACCGGCTAGAAGTTGTCGCTGATTCCTTTAATGATGAGGTGGGCTAGGAACTTGTTTTGATTTGTAAATAAGCCGAGTATTTCTTCAAGCTGCATGCCAAGAGATGACTTCAAGAGTAAAATTAAAAATTAAAGAGCGCTTTCACTCTATTCTGGATCTTTCCCAAAGTTTATCTTTTTCACATCGAAAGTGTTAATTTTGCTTTTGACTTATGTCTTGCTTTTGATTGTGATAGAACTGCCTTCAAGTCGAGAAATGCTGTTGCTGAAGTGGCCATTGTCATGTAGTTGCCTGATAAGATCCACAATAAGAGTGTTTTATCCTTGAAGAATCAACTATTTGAGTCTTCCGTCTAGCTGGAGTCCGACTTAAGGAAGGGCTAACCTACTTCAGATAATCCTTACCAAATAAAATTCCAGTTTGTCAATTTAGTGCTTTTCGAGTTGTCAGATTTGATTGTGAGAAGCGATGGATTTGCTTTACTGTTCTCTCGACTGGTGAGGGTTTTTATCAATTCTGCCACCAGAAATCCGTTGATAAATTGATTCGACTGATGGCTTGGTAGGTATACTTGTCCGTGAGCATCGAGCTGACCTGCTTTTCAGAGGAAGTACCTTAATTGCTAATGACTTTGTTTTCGACGAGCCAGAGGTAGATGTGCTAGGGGAAGTGCATCAATAATTATTATCTTATTGCCTATTACATATGTTAAGACCATCTCTTTGGGTCTTTATCCTTTGTCTTGTTATCGCTCAAGCTCGCTGGACTGAGGAGCAAGCAGCTGAGTGGTACAAACAGTACGAATGGGGAGCTGGTGTCAACTATACACCGGCATATGCTGACAACGAGATTCAACTATGGGAGGAACTTGATCTGGATGCCATAGACAAAGAGCTGAAGTGGGCTCACTAACTTGGTTTTTCTAAGTTAAGAGTGTTCCTGCATGTGGCTCCGTATCTTAAAAATGATACAGGGTATCTCAGGAACATTTTCGAGTTTCTGGTCGTAGCCAAAGGAAGAGGTCACCAGGTGATTCCTGTTCTTTTTGATGACTGCTGGAAAGCGGAATGGAAAGATGGAGAACAGCCTGAGCCGATTCCTGGGCTTCACAACTCACAGTGGGTGCAATGTCCAGGGTCAATTTAGATATCAGAAAGTCAGCTCAAATAATATGTGGTTGACATCATCGGAACCTTCAAAAATACAGATACTATTGTTATGTGGGACCTCTACAACTAGGTCGGAAACTCAGGAAAAGTCACACGCAGCCTTGACTTCTGCAAAAAGGTCTTCCAATGGGCAAGAGAATTAGAACCATCTCAGCCAATCACTTCTGGCTGGTGGAATGGAGATTCCTCATTTGATCCCATCAACTAGTTTATCCTTTCTTAAAGCGATGTCATCACCTTCCATGCCTACTGTGATCTGGATTGCACTGCTTAGACTATTGCCAGATTAAAAGGTAATGAATATCATACGTAGCCTACAAAAGACCTGTGATATGCACAGAGTACATGGCTCGAGCTCTCAACTCTAAGTTTGTGACTCATCTTCCTCTTTTCAAGGAACAGCAGGTGTGGGCGATCAACTGGGGCTTTGTTTATGGTAGAACTCAGACTTACTACCCTTGGTGGTCAAAAGAAGGCGATCCTGTACCTGACGTGTGGTTCCACGATGTTGTGAAAGCTGACGGGAGTCCATTCGATCACTAGGAGGCAGATTGCATAAGAAATTTGACCAAACTTACTAGCTGATTATCTATTAGCTATAATAACAAATAGTAGTTAACAATTATAGTGTAGAATATGAAGGGAAAGGAAAACCTCAGATCTCGAAAAAATAACCATACCCATCGAGCCAACCAACGTTCAGCATCCTATGACCGGCCTCATAAAAAATCAGTCCTTAGCTCTATCGTATACGAAAGCAGTAGAAGTATGCTCATCTATATTCAGATTCTCTGTGTAGCCCTCGCCAAAGCAGGACAGGTCTACAATTTGAGCACTATATTCAGTATGTGACTGGAGGAAAGGTCCCAACAGATATTGTCACCCCACGATATTCACTAAATAACAGACCCAAAACCTCGACACCTCGCAGAATGTCAGTGTGCTTGATGGAGCAAGGAAGAAGATCAGTGGCCAAAGAAAATGCTTCAAAAGATATGATCAAGCAAGGATGCAAAACTCCCAGAGATAAAAACAAATCCCTTTTTGTCAAGGGATCAAACATTGTAAAAAGTCAAACAAGCAAATACGATGTCAAGAAGAAAAAGGAAAGCAGTCAGAAGCAAATTGACACAAAAAGAAATTCAATCAAACAGGAGGGCAAAAAGCCATCCAAAGTAGAAGATAAGATAGAGGATAAATAAAAGAGACTGAAATAAAAATTATTTGCAGGCATTCAGTTTCATCGGTAGCTCGGAAGAGGAGCTCATGCTTTAGTCAAATGTGGAGTAGATTTCACCAAGCAAAGAAAAATAGCTGTGAAGATATATTAAAAGAAGGAGTTGTCAGGCTAGTAGCTGAAAAGTATAGAAAGAGAAGTGGATATCTTAGGTAGCCTCGACCACCCGGGCATCATCAAGCTATACGAAATTATTGAGACCTTCAAGACAGTAATCCTGAATCTATGAAGATCAATTTAATATTGGAGTATGGAGGAGGTAATTCTCTTGAGCAGTACATTAGAAACAGACCATCAGGCAGGCTGGAGTAGAAGCAGGCAAAAAATATTTTCAGAGAAATTCTTTCAGCCGTCAGCTATCTTCATAGGAAAGGTGTAGCACATCGAGACATCAAAACTGACAACATTTTACTGAATAAAAAACTTTAGGTGAAGATAATCGATTTCGGATTTAGCTACAAAGGTAACCCTCATGTCATTTAGAGACAATTGGAGAAAATACAGCTACTATTTTCTGTGGAACTCCAACCTATATGGCCCCATAAATCGTCATGAAAAAATCTCATTGTCCTAAATTGGCTGATCGCTGGGCCTTGGGAGTTCTCCTCTATACGATTCTTCATGGACATTGTCCCTTCAAGGCTCACAATCAGAAATAGCTGTTTCAAAGAATTTTGGAGCATGAATTTGAGTTCTAAGAGCACATCAGTGAAGGAGCCAAATAAATAATAGTGTCTCTGCTTTCAGTGTCTCCAGAAGAAAGGCCCAGTCCCGATCAATTGCTCGAACACTCCTGGCTCTGTCAGAAGTGATCCTGCTTGCTAATATGTTCAGCATTGATTGCAGGTTTATAATTGTTTGGATATGAAATTGAATAGGCTTACTTTAGTCATTTTTTTGGCAATCATTAACCTCACTCTTCAGCAAAGACCACCAGTTGATCCTAATGCTACTGCCTTCTCGGGAGTGTTTTCGCTCAACTGGACAGCTGGATACTGCTACGCTATGAAAGGAACACAAAACGAATGCGACCCAGCAAAGCTCAATCTTTGGGATAGTCGAAGCTTCACTATTCATGGATTGTGGCCCAGCTCAGCTACTCAGAAAATTTTCTCCGACTTCAGATTAGAGAATATCCAAGGAAGCAAGAAGGTTCATGACGAAATGCTTAATCTTTGGCCTCCTCAGACGAACTTCCCCATCAGAGATCCAAAGACAGCCAATACATTCAATAAGCATTGGCTTTGGGAACATGAATATAACAAGCATGGTAAAGACGTTTCTGAAATTATTCAAATTCTTCACCCTGAAAAATGGAGCTCTGCTTCACAGTCTCAGCTCCAAAGATAGTACTTTTCGATGGCTCTGAATCTTTACAATAAAAAATACAGGGGCCTTCAGAAAATCCCCAAATTCAAAAAGAGTACGTTCTCTCGAAAGGCTGATAGAAAAGGACTTGATTACATTTTAACAAAAGAGAACATAGCCGAACTCCTTCGAATCCCGGAATCTCACTTCCTCACAGTTTGCGAAAAGAATGATGTTCTCAGTGAAGTTCATATCTGCTGGAGAATGTAAAAAAATGGAGTCTATGATTTGCCTTGTGCTTCTGTTCAAAACTAAACAATCTACCCTTTGACAGACAGCTGCCCACCGAACTTCAAATTCTTGTCATTCGGCAGCTACGGAAGGCGCGGACAGAAGAGGGTGACCAGACATTGTCGATGCAAAGAGGGCATAAAAAACAGGAAGCAGTGCAAAAGAGACTGCCGCAAAAGATGTGTCAAGTCTTGTGGAAACAACATCTAATTTGACCTCCAAAATGAATGATTTATCTCAGAATAATACACGCACGGACTTGGATCATTTGAGCTTTAGGACATAGGTCTGAATTTTAGCTTTTGACTTGTATTCTTGAAGGGCCGATTTTTTTGGCATTCCTTCCAAAAGAGGGATTTCTTCCAGTGATTCAACTATGAAGCCATTCTATTAACCCATCGATTCAACTGTTCTTTCGGTTAAGCCAATCAACTGTGAAAGATCAGAGTAAATCACTATTAATTTTCCTTATTGGGCCAACAACTTTCCTGAATAAGACTAAAGGTACTTGCGAGTTTAATTGAATTTTCAAGCATGCTCATCTTGTTATCATACACGGCTTCTGAGATGATGCTTTACCCGGGTAAGCTAGCTGCGCACATCCAAGGAGGATTCAATACAATCCAGTCATAATTTGAAGGTAGCTGATTCTCCTTACTTTTGATATTGAATTGCTCTGGCTTGTTCATGTCACACTAGATAGCTTCAATATTTTGAAGACCCAAACGAGCAGCATTGACATTGGTTGTCTAGATTGCTGCAGGATTTTTGTCTACTCCAATAACTTTGCTTTTCTTGTGAGCCTTTGCAAACAGAAAGGATAAAATTCCACACCCGCAGCCTAGATCAAGAACATTATAAGGCTTATGGGCCAACTGTTTGATGAGGTCACAGTATTTGATGAGATATCGTTGGGAAGTTGGCAGCCATACTTTTCCTAAAGGATATATCTTGCCTCCAAGGGCCTCCACTTCAACTCCTTTCTTTTCATATTGTTATTGAGTATTTGATGCTTGCAATTCAAGATAAGGCTGGAAAGCCAAAAAATGCTGGTACCTCGATGCAAGTGATCCAATAAAGTAGAGGTTCCTTCTGATGTTCGATTTAATTTTTCTTTCGAGGTGGAATATTTATTTGCCAGATTTGCAGTTTCTGAAGGCATTTTAGTATTGTTGTTCAAGCTGTCGACTCACTGCATTAAACTTTTAGCTTTTATTGAGAGCAGGCATATCTTGAGGGAATATATGAATTCCTTTTTTTTTTAGAACAGCAGCAGGAGTATCATTGCGATGAGTATAGATGACTTGTTCGGGTGGAGGTTTATTTTCGATGACGAACTCATATTGGGCAGAGGATATTTTATATTTATCATGGAAAGGCTCGAAAGTGAAAGGTTCAGGTTTGAGGAGGACTCTGCTGAACAGATAGAATAGTTTGTTTGTTTTGAGCATTTATAATGTAGCAAAGGAGAAGCTAAGTTTGACGACAATTAAAATAGTAGAGTATCATGATTGAAAAATGAACAGACAAAAAATATGGTTGGGAAGGGACAATATATGAGTATAAAGATATATGAATTCTTCTATTGCTCTTGTCCAAGTCTTCTATTATATTAACATCGAACAATGGATCTTCCTTATCCCAGCCAAAAAGATCAACAGCTCAATTAGTGTTTGGCTTCCTACCGAAAAGGCTCCTTGCTCATCAAGGATTCTCTCAGAAATATTCCACCTGCCCCACCTCTTTCAGCCTCCATCAAACGAAAAGTTCAATAATTAATTCGATAAGACTACCCATTCGAACTCAGAGAGCTCTCTGATCGAGAGGTGATAAGTATGCGAACTGAAGTAGGCCGAGATGGAAGCCATTAAAATATGTTGCATCTGTGCTGCCGATAAAATGCAATAAAGTGTCTGGAGTACCTGCTCAAAACTTACTATCAATACTTTCCTGCTGAATTCGAGTGGTGGGTGAACGAAGCATCAAAAGAAAAGATGACTGCTGCCATGATATGCGCCCTCACTGGCTCAAATTAATGTCTTCAGCTATTACTGGACACTGGAGGTATCGATATTCATATTATTGATGCCAACAAGTTATCAGCTTACCAGATTGCCTTGAACTCCAAAAATTAAGAAGCTGTCAATATGCTCCTTCAATACGAAAGCAAGCCCAAGCGCAGCAAACTAATCAATCAGGAGTATCTCAGCAAATAGGTGGAGCTATTTCCTGGCAAAGTCAACTGCTTCTAAACAATATACAACTGCCTTTTTGATTGTTTAACATTTAGCAATCCTCCAAAAGATAGGCCCAGAAGGAAGAGCAAATCTCCATCTTTTTTGGAAGCTGTGGGAGCTGAAATAGGAGGTTACTTTGTTGATAAGGTTAGCCTTGGTCTATCAAAAGGCATCATCGAAGAAGGGGATATCATCTGGAAATCTATGGGAGAGTATCAATAATCAGGCACTATTGGCATCTTGTTTGACAATTTCTCGCCTTTCGATATCTAGGATATTGCTCACCCTAACTAAAATCTTTTGATAGTTCTTCAGAGCCTGAGTCAGCATCCTTGGCTGATCAGAAGAATCATTCAACAGGACAAGAGTAAACATCAACAATTTATGATTACGATCCATCCGAGTCACACCCCCAGAATAGTCACAACTGATTCATATCTGCCTTTCTTAGCCAATAGTTTTCAGCCTGTTTTTGTAGCGAACAAAAAGGAAGGATGGCCGATGCTCATTCAAAAAGCTATGGCTAAGCACTTCGGTAGCTTCAGCATACTAGAAAAACTTTGTCCCTCAGAAATGATATCGAACTTGACAGGATGGCCAGTTGTAAGGTGGGAAATTCAAGATAACATGGAGGCTTTTCAGCTTATGCAGAAGCTCAACGTGCTCGGATACATGTATGTACTTTAAGGAAGGGCTAATTAAAATCTTTCGTGTCCTGCTAAACCAAATTGTTGCTTCACTGCTCTTACTTTCTACACTAAAGGATCCAAGAGAATGGTCCTCATTAATTGTCCCTTTGTTGACCCAGCTTGGGTCGAAAAGGAAAAATATGAAATCTTAGCGCTGAAAAAATTGAGAGGTCACTACAACTGTAGGCAGCAAATGACAATCTGGATTGAATAGTAGCGCCTCAAGTAGTATTTCAGCTTCATTCTGATTGCTCCACTTCGCCAAGGGTATAATCGCTTTAGCCTACAGGCAAACATTAACTCCTGGCTTTACTTCAGAGTTATTGTCCCAAAAACTCATGAGGATCCTCCAATTTTTTATCTGATAGACTCGAGCTCACAATAAATGATCAGTCTTTCTCATCTTTAAGGCTGGATATCAGAAAAGGAAAAAGTGATCATGCTACCTCCTGAAGCGTGCCAGGAAAAGATGGCTTCTTTTGAAGGAAAATCTGGTGAGTATTTATTCAGGGTCAAAGTTCCGCAAGGAAAATACGTGTTGGTTGGATGGGCAGCTGATGAGTTAAGACTTGAATCTATATAAGAATCTTTCGGAGAGATAGAGTGGGTGACATGTTTGAGGAAGCACCTGTAAGTTGGATGGAGTGATTAAGTGCAGGAAAAATCAATATGTACAGGAAATTACACAGTGATGATGTCTCGCAAACATAATAGTTAAGTGGTTGGTTTTAGTTCCTCATGCGAGGTCATTGAGGGAGTTCAGGAAGGAGATAGGATCAAACTGGTTCCAGCAGACCACTACTTCTACTGCATACTGAGAGGAAATGTGCCTTCTGCATCTTTTGCATGAACTGATCTAAACTATTACTTCCAAAAATATACTTATCATTTCAAACTAAGCTTTTCTTTGAGGTCTTATATCCCTTGAGCCAAAAAAGGTATCAGCTTTTACTTTGGCATCGATTCACCTTTCTCTCTTTTTGATTTTTTTGATTTTTTTGGTTTAGTAACGACTATGTTTTATTCAGTATTCACCTTCTATCTTTTTTGAGTTTTTCGAGAAAGCTAGTTCTACCGGTTGATCCTGCTTGACGATTCATTATAGCTAAGGTCAGCCTGCATCATGTTCTTATATTTACTCATCAGTTATCGGTACATCTCTTAGAAATGATCTCGCTCTAGTCCAAGAAATTACAGTTGCTTTTCAAGCTGTTTCTTTCCCATTCTTTCAGATGCCAGTTACTCCCGTATTTGTGATAATTCTATAAGATAACTTTATGTCTCTTCTTGAACTTCTGACCTTAGCCGATCGATCAAATTTTCTTTCATCTCTTATACTCGATTGTCCAGCATTTTTTCCTGATCCTGCTCGAGCAAATAAATTCTTTACTTTTGGGCGTTGACCTCTTGTTGAAGTTGTTTGTTGATGGCCAGAAGTTCTGTGTTTTGACTTTAGATGATTGTTATCTTTTGATTCAGGACGGTCAACTTAGAGAGATAGTGTTCTTCAATTTGTGAAAAACGAGACAGGATAGGAGAAGACATGTATGAAGACCGACTTTTGTAGAGGTCCTAAATGTTGAGGTTGCTGTTTTTGCTGGGAGATTGTAGTTACTACTCTGTAGGGATGCGGTTGTACTGAGGAAATGAAGTGTCAAAGTCATCTTTGGCCAGAAGTTACAGTTTTGACTCGATGCTGGACATAAGTTGGCTAATGTTGCTGTTTTTGTTTCCCGCCTAGTTGGTGCCTTTGTTCCGCATTTGAATAATACTATTGATTGACTTTCAAATAATAAACTATCACATTTCCTCGTCGAAGGCTATCTCCTGAAGCCATGGTTCTTTTTCCTTGAAAGAAAGATATTTTACCACTTGTTCCAACTGTTTTATACCTTCAGGTCCCATTACTCTCAGCATCAGACATGCTACGTGTCCGTAATTTTCCATATCTTTGTGTTAACTGCTCTCATAAATTATTTTTGATAAAAATAAGGCCCACTATTCCTCCTTTCTGAAGTTCTCATCAGGAAACAAAGTCCTCAAACGATGACTGAAATTCAAAATTAGTTTGAGGGTTGATGCCATAACACTTTTTTTGTAGTTCTTTAGCTGTTGATTGTAGACTGCACTAATTCCATCCATAATGACATGCTTCATCAATCTAAGCTGCTATAGTGAAAGCTCATCAATCCAACAATCCATCACCTTTTATGTGATCTCCAGTATCATGCTGACCCTCCAGCTCCAGGCGCCGTCAGAGTCAGCAGAAATATTTCTGACCAAGTATTTGAGGACCATCTATAGCTCATTTCGGTTGATCTTTGCAATCAGAAAAGGACTATCTTTGACAGCACAGTTTAATATTTCAAGGCATATATGATTCATCGGGCCGAGGATCTTGATTGCTTGAATGCAAACTGCCAGTGCTTTCTTCATGACATCCGAGCAAGATAGACAAGCATAATGTAAGAAAACTGAGAGTTTATCTGCTAGCATTCTGAGTAAAAAACTCAGTTAGATTTCTTTAGACTCCCCTTTCCAAAATTTATCCTCGAAAAAATCTATAGTATGATTCATTTGAGAAATGGTGCTTTCGAGGTATCGTCCTAAACCTTCTTGGTCATTTTTTCCATTTATTTTTTCTAAGAAATGAGGAATCACTTTATAGGAGAGTGGCGTCAACAGCCTTATGCATTAGGAGAAGGTACTTTTTTTGATGGGGTAGTCTGCTAATGACTCCAGTAAACCCAGAGCATCTTTGATGACGAGCAAATCAGATAGTTTATAGTTTCTTTGCTCTTCGCTGGCAATATGTTTTAGTTTTTGAAGAAGGGAATCTGCCAACCATTGATCCCAATGAATATTTTCTCCCTTTTGATAGGTAGTTTGTTCGGAGTGGAGCAGAAATGCTTTTTGAGCATTAAAGAAATGATTTTAGTGAGATGATCTGCTGTTTGAATATTATTAGAGTTCCATAGGAGTATCAATATGATCTTATTGCTCATAACTTTTGAGCATTGCGTTTCTGACCTTTGACTTGGTCTGGTCAAGCTCTTTTTTTCTGAGCCATTTGCGTATTTTGTTCAGATGTTGCTGGCTAGTACTCATATATAAATTGAATATCACAATCACAAAGCGCGCACAGTCAATATCATATATTAAAACCCTCAGGAACATCTCCTTCCATGAGGGTCTTTAGCACCATCTACTGCAATAGCCACTCCTCTGCCTGTCCTGACAGCTCATCAATAAACTTATCTTCGATTGCTCCTATTTCAGTTGTATATATCAGTTCTGCCACCATTTAGGCCCCTTATTTTGCCATTTTGTTGATCAGGTTTTAGCTAACATACTCCTCAACTCCTTCTAGCAGGCACTAGTCAATCACTTATTGGCAGAGAGAACCCACAGTACCCATTTGTTCAATTAGGCTATCGATGACTTGTAGCTATCTACGATTTTATACCTACTCTTTCAGAGACTCTTCTGCTATTTCAGTAAAAAAATCAGTCATGATTGAGGTCGTTTTAGTGTAAAGCAAAAGTTCCATCGGATCTCGCATATTGAAGCCAAAGGTGATGGTTGGTCGACTAGCATAGACAGCTGTTTCATAGATGGCATCCTTAGCAATCGGCTCGAATTATTTTTCGACAACCCTTCGAATTATTGCATTATAGAGGTATTCTTAAATCAGTCTTTCTTCTCCAGATTGGTCCTGATCGTATCTTCCCAAGGTGACTGTTTCAACGATCAAGCCACTGCATTATCTGTAGATGACATTTGAGGTGATAATATCGAGAACTGACTGAGCTATCAGATAGTCTCTCAGTTCCTTTGGGTATACTGTTCTCCTAACAATAAAACCCCTGACTAAAGCTTGCATTTTCCTCAGCCGAGCAAAACCCAACTTTTTCATAATGTCCTTTGTATTGTAACCACTGATGTTAGTTGCCTCTATACTTTGATAAGGTTTAGTTAGGTTGAGAGGCTCAACAGGTGGCTTGCTTTTGGCATCTTTGAGGGATTGTAAATTGTTGTAGCTACTGTTGAGAACTGATTATCCTGCTCGAGCCAATAGAGAACGGTTATTCTAGTTCTTTCTGAACATGCTGTGTTATAATTTTTTATAAGTAAAGGCAATGAGTTATGGATGGCTGACTGAATCAGCTCTGATGCCGAAGAAGAGCAAGCCTATTAAGGTTGAGGATGAAGGGAGTATCTTTGCAATCAAGGCTGTCCTGCAACAAGAGAAATAAAAGGCTCAGCTCAACAAAGCTCCTTCAGCCAAACCGAAACAAAAAAATACCAAAAATGCTGGTATAGAAGAGCGAATGAGAAAAGATGAGCTCAGCAATTCTAAGTTGACTGAAAATAATCGCGATGTTGCCCTCCAAAAAAAGACTAAACTTTATGATGATTTGGAGACAAGAAAAAGAAACATAAAGCAGCTGCTAGTCAATTTCGAAGAGAAAGGATTGGACAATGATGCTGACCAATACGAAGAAGAAAGGTAAAAATTTTACATGGGAAAGCTGAACGAGCTCAGAGATAGTAAAAAATAAGATCAAGATGATGCTCGGGAACCTGATGTCAGGGAAAGAAATGCTTGGGAAAAGGAGGCCCTGGAGTAGCTGAACGGAAAGGTTGTGGAGGGTGAAAAGGTTAAACAAGTTTTTGATCGAAAGATGAAGGATTGCTAGAAGGAAGCTTTAAGTTCTGTTCTCAAGGAGCTCAGCCAAGAAGAAAAAATGATAGAGGAAGCAAAAAAGAGAAGAGAAGAAATTAGATCTCAAAGAGCAAGCAAACTTAAAAAATTTAGCGAACTTCATGCTACAGTTGACCGATCAAAAAATTCACAGTCATAGTTGCCGTGATTTACAGGTCATTATTGTTATTATGGTCATAAAAATGAATATTATATAGAGTTCTCAATGATCAGCTCACACTTCCTTGACGTCATCTTTGGCCTTCTCATGCTTCTCAATCTTGTCCTTCTTCTCGCCCAAAATGACCCAGTCATACTGATAGTCATACTTGTAGCCGTTGCGTTGGAAAAGATCTTTGAACATGGTCCTCATGGCTGAGTAGTTTGGCCTCTCGTCAAAGCGGAGGTTTCTGCATTGGCTGAGATACTTCACAAACTCAACCGGGTAGCCCTTGCAG
>Ga0100402_1003498_pt1 | contig 17035 bp, 24 predicted proteins | sample CryGeyme20150102_FD_80419 | JGI IMG/M metagenome (GOLD analysis project Ga0100402, IMG submission 80419) | Groundwater microbial communities from Crystal Geyser aquifers in Utah, USA - Crystal Geyser metaG 2015-0102 | ecosystem: Environmental > Aquatic > Deep subsurface > Groundwater | place...
AGAAAAGAGTGAGGTCCTAGCTCTGCATGGAGGGAAGCTATGAACAGAGCCCATTTTAGGAGGAGTCATGTGGGGCACAATGTGATGGTATTCTTCCCAGATTTCCCAGAGAGGAAGTAGCTCATTTCCGACGAGATAATCAGCAGGTCGTAGACTATTTCTGTTGAAGTAGTTTTATAGAACGCTGTTGATGGTTTTCTTGGCCTGGGAGCCCATTCTCTAGAGGTAGGTAAGGAGGAGATTGTTGAGATTGTTACTCGAGAGTTTGCTGAGCTGAAGGTAATTTTTCGAATTTTCCAAGACAGTTAGGTCACTCTTGATGTGGAGCTAACTGATGAATGATACTATAATATTGTTCTTCAGACAGAATTATAGCATTTAAATCTGGTAAAGAGGAGAAGTTTCAGGATCTGAGCACGGCAGAGCCAGTAGCTCGTTCACCAAGTTCTAACGATATTCCTTGATCTCAAGGTAGTCTGAGGCTTCGAGCACATCCCATAACAATGTCATAGAGCTGACTTCAAGCTATCCTCCATAAAGGGAGCGGAGGACCATGAGCAAAGCCTCCTCAGGAAAGTGAGAGAGGTCAATATGTGAAACACTTGAGTCTTGTTGAGCAAAGAAATTTGAATCGATCGAGAGATAAGCAAGAGTGAGGTGAAGTTGTTGGCTGGCAGTGTGAATGGTAACATCTGCATAGGGATCATTGGGGAAGAACTGACACAATTTGTCGTCAGTTTTGCTGTCAATGGAGATCTTCCAAGTTATTTTCTGAATTGGCATTTAATATTATACTTTTCCCCCCCAGGAAATAAGAATTTAACATAGAGTCAGGGTGATCGTTTTCTATTTTGCTCCTTCCAAAATGTAAGGAAGCACACTTTCAGGGTATTAAATGCCCATCTTTATCCCCCACATGCACCTTTCTAAAAAAAACAGTATCAACATTCTCCTATCATTTTTTTGCTTCGAGCCTAAATCTCTACCATTTGATCTTCCTCGAAATCTCCTTAATTCATTAGATTCAATTTGCCTGAAACCCTTTGGAGTTTACTGTGACCTTCCCTCATTTTCTTAAACCTATTGTAGCATGCAATTAAACAGTGAGGGAATCAATCAGTCTTAATTCTCTATTATTTTTCCCCAAAGAATATCATCACCATATTCGGGAGGGCAGGTACATGCTTGTCATTTTTTAAGAAGCACTATCAACTCCTTTTGAGTGCCTCTTCTTACCAAAAAGCGTTGAAGGGCCAGATATCTCTTAAAATTTTGAAATCTTAAGCCAAACACAGTTGAAGAGTTGGAGACTGCAGTCACTCCTAGAGCTTAGTCTTTTTTGTAGATGAATCTCGATAGATCATCCAACTGTTTTAATGCACAGTTTCATACATTAAATGATCGTTTCTCCTAAAAATGAGCATATTTCTCCCAAATAGTCACATAAAGTTGAACAATAGATTCCCCTAAGAACCCTGGTGATTGCTTTTTTACAAGGGGTGCTCTACTTTTGTATTCTGAAGGTTTATCTGCCGGCTTAAGAAAGTAATGAGGAATGGTCAGCTATTTCATATGTTTGATGAGTCATCCAGATTCTGTCAGACAATCAGATTTCTTTTTAGCTTTGTAGTGTGTTTGCCTTTTTTGAAGAAGGCCTCACCCTTATGATTCGAGTTTTTTTGTGGAGCCTACCAAATTTTGGGGTAATACGTTTTTTGGTCTTCATAGACTGTTTTCATTGGCGCATTATTGAAATTTCGTATTGACAGATCGATTGCTGCTCAAAAACATAAGAGAAAGTCAAGGCCGAGATGAGAAAGTAAACCTCTCTTCCACATAAAATTTGCACTTCAGATTCTAGAATTTCTTTTCTTCATCGATTCAGCCTATAACTGCTAACAAGTAGCTCAACTTATAGCCTTAACGAAGAAGAGTTATCTGTTTTCACGCTCAAATCTTTAGGGCCTTTAGCTATCTTATAAACTTGACATTTACCTTGGGTCGATTGTTCCCTTGCTTCTGGCTGTTGAGAGTCGTTATTTTGAGTTCGATACTGAAAGAAGATAGTTTAGAGAACGAGGAGCAAAAGCTGGCCCTTTTTTGGCTCCCTGCCATGAATGCTAACAGGAATGATCTCGTCCTGAGATGACCTTTGTCAATGTGCAAACCACATTAATTTTCTGACCTGAAGTGTTTAGATGGATGAACAGAGGTCACTTAAGGCTTGATAGTGAGTGCAGTTTGCGAGGGCGATGCTGAAATAAGGCCTACAAGGAGAGCTTTATGAGAGTGAGTATAGTAATGTTAAAATTCTTATTAAATAAGGTAAAATTTATTGAAAGTAGAAGAAATAAATCAACTACAGTTGCCGACTAGTTTGCTGGAATTCTCTTGTCGGCTAGAAATACAATAGAGGTTCATTACTTCGGTCAATAATTCATTTATCTACTTAAGTTAGGAATTAATTATTAGTCGGCAGAAAAATGCCAGTGGGGGCCTAAGGAGGTGTTGGTGGGTATTAGATATGTTGGATAGTTTGTATTCATTTTTATTTCTCAACAAAATGAGGGGTTTGTTACGTTTAGCGAAACAAGGATTCTCCAGCAAAAAGCTCGGAATCGCTGACACTGCCAAAGTCATTCAGGATAAAATCATGAACATCACCCAAGTTGTAAGTCCTTCCTTAGCAAGAACGATGTCAAGGAGTTCGGTACTGTGATCAGCATCGGTGACGGTATTGCCCGTGTTGTCGGCCTCAACAAGGTCCAGGCTGGATAGATGGTCTAGTTCAGATCAGGCATTAGAGGAATGGCCCTCAATCTCGAAACTGACAACGTCGGTGTCGTCATCTTCGGAAATGATAGGTATATATCCTCTCACCCAGAGAAATCCAAGAAGGAGATACTGTCACCAGAACAGGTGCCATCGTCGATGTCCCTATCGGAGAAGAAATGTTGGGTCGAGTCTTCGATGCCTTGGGAAACCCTATCGATGGTCACGGACCCGTTAAGACCAGTGAAAGAAAGAGAGTCGAGATCAAGGCACCTGGCATCATCCCCAGAAAGTCCGTCAGTGAACCTATGCAAACTGGTCTGAAGGCCGTCGATGGTCTCGTTCCCATCGGTCGAGGACAGCGAGAGCTCATCATTGGTGACAGACAAACCGGAAAGACTGCCATCGCTGTTGACACCATTATCAACCAAAAGACCAATTTCGATTCTGGAGATACTCAAAAGCAGTTGTTCTGCGTCTACGTCGCTATCGGTCAGAAGCGATCCACTGTTGCCAACTTGGTCAACACCCTTAAAACTCACAACGCCCTTAGATACACCATCGTTGTTGCTGCCACTGCCTCAGAAGCCGCTCCTCTTCAGTTCTTGGCTCCCTACTCAGGCTGCGCCATCGCCGAATTTTTCAGAGATAACGGAAAGCACGCTCTCATTATCTATGACGATCTTTCCAAGCAGGCTGTAGCCTACAGACAGATGTCCCTTCTCTTGAGAAGACCTCCAGGAAGAGAGGCCTACCCTGGTGATGTGTTTTATCTGCACTCCCGACTGCTCGAAAGAGCTGCCAAGCTCAACAAGGACTTCGGTGGAGGATCCATGACTGCCTTGCCAGTCATTGAAACTCAAGCTGGTGATGTGTCAGCTTATATCCCCACAAATGTCATCTCTATCACTGACGGTCAGATCTTCTTGGAAACTGAGCTGTTCTACAAGGGTATCAGACCCGCTATCAACGTCGGTCTCTCTGTCAGCAGAGTCGGCTCAGCTGCTCAGATCAAGGCCATGAAGCAGGTCGCTGGTAAATTAAAACTGGAGCTTGCCCAGTACAGAGAAGTCGCTGCTTTTGCCCAGTTCGGCTCAGACCTCGATGCTGCCACCCAACAGCTCCTCAACAGAGGTGCCCAACTCACCGAACTTCTCAAGCAGAAACAATTCGTACATTTATTGATATTCAGGTTCCTATGGTTGCTGAAGAGCAAGTTTGCGTTATTTTCGCTGGTGTGAGAGGTTACCTCGATAAAATGGTCACCTCCGAAATATCCAAGTTCGAAGCCAAATTCATTGCCCACCTCAGAGCCAGTCACACCTCTCTTCTTGATAAAATCAGAAATGAGGGTAAGTTGGATCCTTCTGACGAGCAAAACCTCAACACAATCCTAGACGCTTTCATTCCCGACTGTGGATGTGCTATGAAACAATGATCCATGTCCCTAATCCTACATTTATCATATCTTCAATCAGTATACACATCAAGGATGAACATTTAATCTCATGACTGTTCCTGAGGGCTGATGTGGAAGATCTAATCGTTAATCTTCATTTTTTTGCCGATAAAGAAAGATAGGAAGTTCAGTTTGGGCATTCGCTTCATTTCTTTTTTGTATTTCATCTCAACGTCGTATAAATCGGTTTACTTCAGTAAATTTTCCGGATTAGGATGAGGAGCCATAGCTTCAGGATAGATTTCATTCTCAATATCGTTAGTGATGGGAAAAGGCCACAGCCACCATCTTCGACCAAAAAATTGTTTGAAATTTTGCAGTTATCCTCTATCGAATAAATTAAGACTGTCAGGATCAGCTCCTTTCTGAACAAAGGGAGCAGGACACATTTTTCTTGTCTTGACAGCATCAAGGGTCCTGTAATTCGTGAGCATCATCACAGTGTGACTCAAAAACAACATGAGGATCATCAGCCCCACAAAAAAGGCAGAGAAAGCTGTGAAAAACCACAATATCATCAATCCTGGCTCCATCAGCTGAAAAAAAGGAACAGTTCTCTCATGAAATACTCTGATACTGAAATACCAAAACTGAAAAACTCCGAGTGCCATGTATAGACAGAACAAGAAGAAAGGCTTTTGATTGTTGAGGCCAATACATGTTTGTGTCCATATGCAGTGGTGGTCCATTTTATATTGGCAAGTTCCGCAGGTGCTGCAGTGATTGACTCTTGGAAATTTGAAATTGTTGCACAGGTTGCAATACTTGTCGGTTGGGGAGTAAAACTTGTCGGTAAATTTCTACGAAGGGGGTCCTTCTAATCCCAATTTTGACAATTTGGCAGGGGCATTCCCCGTCCTGATAGTTTGAATGTAACTCCACAAGCACATAAACACATCGAAGTAGGTCAGCACTGCCATGTAGTGACTTCTGCTGTCTCCTAGCAGACCTTGGAATTGCTGAGTACTGTAGTCGATACCTGCGTCTCGAGGTAGAGGCAACTCAAACAAACCCCTACAGTGTACACCATTATCAGTCTAGATTTTGGCATCTTCATCTACTCATGTCGGTGCCTTCTCTGTCTCTTCTACCGGACCTATCTTAAATCTATCCTTTCCTCCTCCATCATTATAATAGCTCACATCCCAAAAACTAAAAAATAAAACATCAAATGAAATCTATTTTCTTTTCCTTCTTCTTCCGCTGCCGTTCTTCCTCCAATTGCTGTTCCAACAAACTATCAGCAAGCCCGTAATCGTCCTCAAATATCATGCCCTTGATCGGTTTTATCTTATGTTCGCTGTAGAGAGGCATTGAAGGTAGCTGGGGCTTCTATTGTTTTTTTTATGTTTGGAAGAAGCTGGAAAAACAAAATTAACTGAATTTATCTGGCGTGTAAAGAGATAAGATTTTTGTTTAGTACTTTGGTAGCAAATCATGCCATTCTTATTTATCCTATAGCAAAGGCGACTTATATAGATTTTTCTACATTTCTGTCATCTTGCGCAAGTAGTCTTTCTCCACCTGCTCAAATTTACGCTTGATTCGGTCCATGCGGTTTGATTGAGCCTGAAGAGCACAAGCCAAAGGAGAAAGTAATTATTTGCAAATGAGCTCGACCGGATTGCAGTTGGCTTTTTTGAGCTTGAATGTCCAGTTGAAATCAAAGATCTTTATCATCTTTTTGAAGGTAAAGTGCATCTCTGAGGACTGTTCTTTGAAGGCGTAGAGCGTTCGGGGGTCAGAGTCAGAAGTACTCAGAAGGGAATCCAACAAAGTCATCAAATCTTTGCCCTCCTTGATTTACAGTGACTTCGCGTACTTCATTTTGTCCTCCATAAGCGTTTTGACTGGTATTTTAGCCACCCACAAACTTTTCAAATCAGTCAATTCTAAGCAATAAAATGATCTCTACCCATAAGTGCATGTTCTCTCCCTGAGGCGTATTTCAGCAGAAATGGTTTGTTTCCATCTGCCACCCACCACATCTTTCCTCTGAGTAATTCCAACTATCCCTGTGAGTATATCTCTAGCAGTGATTTGTACATTTCAGAAGGGTAAGTTTAATTATAGGATGCATGAGCCAATATAGACAATATTAACACAATCAGAAGAGGAACTTGTATAGTAGAAAACCCAACCCGAAGACGGTGACAGAAAATAAACCTGTCCACTTCAGGTACCATAACATTTTAGCTCTAAACTCATTGGAAGGTTGTACAGCTGGTTGATGTCTTGATTTGTTTAGTTTCAATCTTTTGTTTCTTGCTTTCTCTCTCTTGAACTCATACAATTGGATAAGCAAATCGTTTATGTACTAGAGGTTCTCTATTTTGCTGATTTTTTTGAAACACTAAAGGAGAGCTATTCTGCTGATGTAGAAGACATGAATGTTGATCTTGACATCTCGACCGAAGAATTTGACCGTTGCTGGCTTGTAGTGCTCTTTGTTGAACAAATTGAAGTTTATGTCGCCGTAGTAGACCACAAAAAGATTTATGACGTTTTTACCGTATTTCCTCAGCTGACGCATCACTTCCTACTCGTCCTTTTCTTGGGGGTTACCCTCGTTCTGGCACATTTCCAACTATCTATAAAAGTAGGTCGGTAAGTTCTCTATCTTCTCAATCTCAGCTCTCATCCGCACCTGCACCACCACAATTTCGTTCTTCGGGATTGTGGGCTCTGCAGAATTGGCGTGAAGTAGCTTGAAGGCAAATGGTATCTAACTGTTTTCGAGACTGGTGCTTTTGGAGGAGTAAAAATCGTTGACCTTATTTTAGAAGGCTGAAAATTAGAGAGTTGTTTTAGTGAGGTAGCATTCCGAGGCCAGTTGCTTGATCTGTTTGTGCTTGAGTTTTTTAAAGAAGAAGTCCTATTCGACATTGGCGAGGTGTTCGTGGAAGTAGTCGGAGAGATTGTACCTGAAGAACTTTTAGAGAAAGAGAGACTCGACCTTAGAGAAGACATCTATACAACTTTGCTAACTATTGAAAGTCTTGAACTAGGCGTTGTAGCGAGGCCTGTTCCTCTTCTACTTCATTATGTAGTTTTAATTACGGTCTGGCCCTGAAATAAAGTAAAAAGTCCTAATATTCGGAACACCAAAAAGAACCCTAGTCGCCTCAATAATGCTTGGATATCGTCGCTTTTCTGATATAAGTTGAATACAAACATCATACAAACAGATCTTTTTCGGTCAGTTGTTTGACCTCTGTCGGGCCTAAATTTACAATCTTGGGTCTCCTCCGCTCATAGTTGATCTCCATCTATTGACCCTTCACACTCACCACCTTGCTTTCAGCTACCCTTTCGTGAACTAACACACTTCCTATTCTGTTCTCAATCGCCACAACTTTATTGTAATCGATTCCTTTTTCTTTGAGAAGCATTTCCACTGCCTCCTTTGATGGTACTCCGTTGAGCTGTTTCTGGGAAAAGTGATGTTGTGCCAGCATCATCCGGGAATTTTTAAGAGTGTAGACGACTCTGTCTGATAGATTTTAAAGGGATTATTGTAATGTAGCTACTTGAAAGACTCTACAGTCGAAATGAGGACTAAAATTTTTGGTTTTTTCGATACCTTCGAGCTTTGTTAGTTCCATGAAGAAAGCCACAGATACCTTTCCTGCGAGAAGACTGACCATTTTTTCGACTCTTCCACTGAACTCAAGAGTGCCTCCTTTGGCCAGTTGCTCTTAGCTCATGGGAGGCAGCACATAGCTGATCTCGTCAGATCCAACGAATCCAACAACAAACTGATAATAGTTAAAGCACTCTATGGCAGTGTTGCGCATGGCTTGCGTGAAATTTTCATCAAAGGGCAACTTCATTTTGAACTGTTTGACAAATCTTGAAAATCCATGTCCATCTAATCTAAAGACTGAATATTTGAGAGGATCCAGCCGAGGCTAATCAGTGAGGATCGGTCTTTCTGCTTTATCTTAGTTGAGTTTCATTGGATTGCTAATTTGATTCTTTTATAAAAGAAAGAAAAGCAGCCATTAGTACAAGTTGAATCTGTTCATTTCCTATTGAAAAATACGGAGTTATCAGCTAAGTACATCTTTGATTATGGGCGTTGAATCAACATATTGATAATTAATAATTAGATAAGATGGATATACAGTGGAGACCACCTCAGCAAGATGAGTAAGCTCTTCACTATGCAGAGTCGAATGCAACTACCTAGAGGACAACTTCGTCAGATGCCTCAGAGAAAAAGCCGTCAAGGATGAGGTACCCAAGATGACCTGCAATGTCGAGTACGTACTACATGCCAGATGTAGATCCTCTGGTTCAATGTCGAATGCCCTGACAGATTCAGCTAATATCGCGATTCTTCCAAACTTCGCAGCTTGTTCCTCCAGTCCAAGAAAGGAAAAGGCATTGAGAGACCCGCCTACGTCCCTCTCTGATCAGGACCCACCAATACAAAAAACCACCCTATCATACTTATCACCCTCCTCCATTTATTAAACTGCATAAACACCGATACTTTGACTCCTTTGAATCTATACAATATAACAATGCACCAACATCAACACGGCCCTCAATGCAACCACGGTCATGGACACGGACAAGCTGGACATGGTCATGGAGCCATGAGAGGTATGATGGGCTTCGGAGGGCAGCAGCCTGAATAATCACCAGAAGAGTACTTCGGGAATTTGAAGAAAAAGTGGAGTGAGAAGGAAAACCGTGTCTTTTTCTGGCAGTAAGTCCTCCACGGAGTTGTGCTGGACAGATTGTATGAAAAATGGGGACTAGAGTTTATGCGATCAGTGACCTGTCAACTGCCACAAATGATCATAAATTCCGTCCAAATGATGATCAGCTTCGACTGGGTCCCTCTGAGAATAAAACCAATAACAAATGGCCTCTTCTTTCCACTTATGTTTCTGCTTTTCTTCAACTACAACGTGGTCGTAGGAGTAACCGCTACCGACGACTATTTGAAAGTATTGGCCTATACCACTATGACTCTCTACCTTCTGGTTGCCCTCAGAGGTTGCAGCTCTCTCAAAAGTGACAAAGTTGTATAGAAATGCAAACAAATTTATGAAATCAGACCGTACCTCGATAACCCGAATATGAGCTGTCAGGCCTGCAAAATAACACGCATGTTCCGAGCCACTCACTGTCCATTCTGCAAAGTATGTGTCGCCAAGCACAGCCGACACTCTCTAGTGTTTGGTAGCTGCATCGGGGCAGCCAATGAACTTCTCTGTGCTCTGTTTTTCTTGAGCTTGACTCTAACACTTGGCTTTATCGTCTACCACTTCTTTGCCACAAGCAGCTATGGCCTACTGACAAAAATAATGTTTTACTCGCTCAACGTGACTCTTTGCTGGATGAGTTTCACCTAATTTCTACAATTTTTTGTTTTCGTAAGCATCTGAATTATTTAGAACTACATTTATGGTGTCACTGAGCAATAGCTTAAGATCTGGTTCATGCTGCAATATCTCCAAAAAATACCAGAAAGAACATTCAGCAACAACGTCAACCAAGGTTTTTGTCTCAACCTCACAGGCTCACTCATGGCATTATTGGGTATCAGTGGTTTTGAATCTGACCCCAGTTGGAGTAATCCACAACTTTCCTTCCCAGCTGTAGACTCTAGCCGTTCGTACCTCACCAACTGGGATAAAGCTCTTCTTTATCTGGTCCCTCAACTTCCATTCCATAAAAACAGAGCTCAGATCATCTAGATGATGCAAAGAGACGAGCCCAGAATGATCGAAATGTTCAAACTTCAGAAACAGTTCAGAGCAGAAATTATGGCGGAGGCTGGAGCTGAGCACTTGAATGAGTTCCAGCTGCAGCAAAGAATGGCCATGAAGATGCAGGCTCATATGGCTAGAAACATGCCGCAAATGATGCCTTCTCCTGATCAGCAAAGAAACATCCAGCTTCAAATGATGGCCCACATGAAAAGATAATTTGCCAACTAGACCGATCTATTCTAGAAATTCAACGAGCTCGAGACTAAGCTCAAAGGAGGGGAGATGAACCCGATTGAAGCAAACATGACCATGCGAATGCTCCAGCAGCAACTGATGGCCCGTCGTATGCAGAAACTGCAACAGCAAGTGAAGGAGCAGCAACCTCAGCAGAAGTCAAAGACGGAAGAGGAAGAGGCCCCCATGCGAGAAATGCCCGACTAAGATTTGTGATGTGTTTGTTATTATGAGGACTATACATTTTGGGAAAGGATGCTTTGGATGTAACTGGTAGAAGGATGGAGGATAGGTTCATCGATACTTTTTTTCAGATGATATAAAAAGTATTTCGAATGATAATATAGCTTGTATATTTGGTAAGCCTTTTTCTTTGGGATTGAGACCTGAAGAGTTGAATAGGCGGCAGACTTTCTGTATGATACAAAAATTTGACATTCTTGTTGAGGTGGTATTTACTAGAGGATCTTTATTAAAGCGAGGTAAATGATTATAGATCTAGTGGGGTTCAGATTTGAACATAATAGAGGCTATCCTTTTCGTTGTTGAAGTTCTGACAGAGGCGGAGTTTACTTTCACTTCACTAAAATTATGATGATTGAAGAGCTTGCGTTGTTTCCTTCATTTCTTAAATATAAAGATGTCACTGCAGAGTGATCGATAACAGAAGTCACTTTCTGATCAAGACAGCGACTCCTAATCCTTTTAGTGCACCGAAACCCTCGAGTAGGCCATCTTCACTCCCAATCATGGAAGAATCAAACAATGCGGGTGCAGATGTCGATGCAACTACGAAATCATGATGGAGGACCCACTCTAGAAAAAGCGCCAAAAAAGGAAAGAATCGAAGCGTCGTCAGAAGTAGAAGCAGAAGCAGTAGAAAGGTAGGCACGTTGATATGCAGAAAAAGCTATGCTGAGCATCGAAAAGGTCATCAGAGATATCTATGCACACCACACTAATTTTAGAAAGATTCAAGGCTAGGTCGAACGCTGTTTAGCCATATCAAACAATAGGGATCGAATATGCGAGTTTATCAACACAATAATCCGTGACTAAGTCGAGGTAACCCTTCCTCCACTCAGCTCGTCAGAAAATAACTGCGAATCCTCAACTCGAAATACTAGCAACTATAACTGGGCTCAGAACACAACGCCGTTCTCTAAATATTTGCTCCCATTCGCAGAGTAGCCGAGGCTAGTGAAGAAATATAAAAACTTATCAACTTCTTTGTCAACAAATTTTCAGACGAGGAGGAAGAACCTGCTCTACAGAAAAACTTTGCAAGGACTACCTTGAACTATATCAAAAGAAACGACCTCTAGTACTCAGTAACTGTTGATATAAGATAGAATGTCTTCAGAAAGATCCGTAACTACATCTTCTCTTCTTCTCCTGAAATGTACCCTTTTGAACGCTAACTTGTCAATATGATGACTCCTCCTTGCTAGCTGTTGCTTTAGGATTCTTTCGATACCGAGGAAGGCACTGAGGACTACTACGACTAAGAGGACGAATGGGAGGAGGAACTGTCCACCATCGAGTCTCAAAAATGTACTCTTGAGCATGAACATGAGCAAGAGCATGAGCATGAATGTGGCGACAAGAAGAATAAAAAGAAGAAGCAGCGTCGCAGAAAGCGAAGAGAGGACATCGAGACAGGCTTTGAGGCCATTTGCAGAAGAACCGAATAGATGGAATGGTCAGACTAGGAAAGGACATAATGCCACGTAACATAGTAATTTTTGGCTCGGATGCGGAAGAGAAAGTGGAAGTACCTGGCTCGTCAAGAGTGATGGAAGTAAACAAAATAACAGAAAGTATACAGCAATAGTGTATATCATTGGGTTGGAGGATTACTGAAGCGTCGATGGTTTTGTGCAATTTGCGGATATTTATAACGATAGCTATAATTCAAATTGAATCATGAGAAAGTCATCCTCAGCCCAACTCTTCCCACTCGACTTTAACCCGAAAGATTTTAAAGTAGGAGCCTCTAAAATCGAAACCTTGCCTATCCGACGCAACTCAACCTCCAATATCCACACGCTACCCTCGCAATCTACTCGGAATGACCTTGATCTCCTCAAACGCCAAAACGCAGCTCTCCAGAGATAAAACTAACAACTCAAGCGCGAGCTCTAGAAGATGAAACTTCAGAGCACCAACGGGACAATTCTAAAAACCGGCGAGAAGACTAGCAATTACAAGGAGATGATAAGAGGGAAGCTAAGCAGCAAGACCAAGCAATCTCGCAACACCTAGTGCTAAACCCGACTGCTTTCCAGCAAGTAGTTCTCGATGGAGGGAAGCACCCTCACCATTTCTGATTACTATGACCAGTATCGCCTGTCGCACAAAATACCGGCTCTCTCAGATCTGATGGAGATTGCTGATAGGTTCTTCAAAGATTATTGTGATGGGTATGCCAAGCTGAAGTGTCTGTTTGACTGTCTTCAGTGCTCCAAGCATGCTGAGAGCTATAAAAAATTAGAAGGTCAAATTTAACTGTATCGGGTACCTCTGCTTTACCAGAAGAGCCCTCAGACTTTGCTGAGATAAATCAGCAAGAGTAAGGAAAGGATCAAGACAAAGGGTAGAGAGTAATCGAGTGCCAAAAACAGAAGATAGAAGGAGGAGGTGTGTCCTGAGCAAATGTCTCCAAGCGAAACAGCTCTGAGAATATAGACTCTGCTTGGCAAAGTATGCCGATCGGGTCAGATCCTCCGCATGCTAAGAGGTAACTAGACAGTGTTGAGGTTTGTCCTGAAGATTCAGGAAAGACTGTGATTTTACTATTTATAATTTTTAGTGACAATTAGACATATCATTCTGCTCTGATCTCAAAAGAAGGCAGTTCCGAAACTCTGTTGAATCTGGCATTACCTCCAATGATGTTCTCTAAAGTGGTCGAAATAGAGTCCCGAGTGATCGGTCCTTCGTGGGATGTGTATCTTTTTCTCTTGCCAGGGTTCAATACTACAACTTTGTCGTTTCCGTCATAGCCGAATATATTGGCCCATCGCTGCTCGACGCCTGCATTCAGCCACATAAATTTGTACTTAGATCCTCTTTCGATTTTGCGATCATACTTTGCATTCAAATATTCGAACTCGTCCTTGAGTTGCTTGGTGGGAGCCTGAGGAGTAATAAGAATGACACACAGAGTGCCCTCAGTACCCAGACAGATATCTCTGGAGCTCTTGTGATGAAGTTCAGGGACTATATAGCTAATAATTTACATATTTCGGTCATCCATTGTTTGGTGGCACTCGAGTCAAGAGAACTGCCTCCTCCAGGGACGAATACTTCTGAGTAGACGTTGAGGAAGGTAAACAATGCTTTGAAGACGAAATCTTTCTCGGTGTATCTGATGGGCTTCGGCTGTCCAGTTTTGAGGACAATGACTGAAGGGAAAGACTTGATTTGGTACTTGCCAGTAAGCACATCATCTGTTGATCTGACAATACCAAAATTTAGCTTTTTCTCAAAAGCAACGCTGAGACCTTTGTATACCATGGGAACTCCTTTCTTGTCAGTGAAAAGCAGGACCTTAGGGACTGATGGGTTCTCAGCAACAAAAGTATGAAGGTTGGCGTTGGTGATTTCGATGACGTTGGAATGGAGATATCTGGCAGCTGCCTTTTGGAGCTTGTCGATTGAGTAGTCCTCGGTGATTGTCGTAGTGGGAATGGGGGTTGGAGGGTATATCTTAAAAGAAGGGAAAACATCGACTTTCTCTTCTTTACAAATCTTGGGATACTCGTCACAATCGACTGCTCCTACTCTAAACACTCCATTCCACTGGTTGACCCACTCATCGAACTCCTTGGCAAACTCTTGTGATTTTCCATCATCTATTTAAGCCATTATTTACCATTGAATTTGTAGAAGTGGACGATGGCGACGTAGTTGGTATTCTGCCTGATTTTGGTGACTTGATCCTTGAAGTTAAAGTCTGTTAGTTGTGTCACGTAGCTGGTTTTGAAGTTGTAGACTGGCTTGCCCATGGAGACAGCCATGAGGGTGGCTATGACCAGAAGGAGGATGTTTTTGTTCATACGTGTTAATTAAATCAACTATAAACTTCAAATACTATCAATGTTATCAACGGCATAATTAATTCTAGAGACTCAATTGACCCACCTGCGCTCTTTTAATGGCTTGGCCAGTCGCATCTGTTAGCGAAGAATGTTTCCCAGCATTGTTGACTGTCTTCGATGGACTTGCTACTACTCTAAAAGAATATGCCTGTTTTGGATTATTAGACGGTCCAGGTTTAGATTGTAGTTGTCGGGGTGTTTCATTTCCTTTCTTAAAGCTCTCAATTAACGGGTTAGCTCTTCAATATTTTCGTCTTGTTTGGACTGCGAATGCTTGAAAGGAGTCAGCCGATGCCTCTGAATATCATAAATTGAGTACCTATAGGTAGACAGGTTCTTCTGGCTCTTCGTTCCTTTTTCTTGATATCTCAAACAGCCTATCTTTTTTCTGCTGGATAGTCTACCGATAATGCTGCAAGTTATCTAGCTCATTTTTCATCAAAGCTTCAGGCTAATTCGATCGCAATATTCTAGTTTTGTTGACCTGACTATTCGTGTATTATCTGTTCCTATGAGACTTGTTCAAAGCAGAGGCAGACGCCTGCCTTTTGAGTCTTTCCTTATACAACACCTCTTTTTTCCGATCATTGCAGTTGGGAATCAGGTTTTTCATGATTTGGTATTTATTTTATCCTGGTTGAGTCATTTATTGAGGATAAAAGAGATGGCTGCTGATGAATGATGGATTGTGGTAATTTGGATTTGGTTTTCCGTCTTTATAGGGACTATGAAAAGGTGTGCTGTTGTCTCTTTTGGTGCTCTCTTGGTTGAGATAGATGCTTCTGGGTTGTGGACTACGACTGGGACGATTGAATTCACGTGCGCTAACACTTCTGTTCATTATAGGATTTTAACTATAAATATTATTGCACATCCATCAATCTTCCTATTTCTTAATTTCGGGAGCCTTTACCTCTTTCTTCACTTCTCGCTTCTTGTCTATCAACAACTTTCGCTCTTCTTCCTTTCTGCGTCTCAGCTCACGCATGAATCTTTCATTTTCACGGTGGATCACCTCGTGTTGGTTGTTCAGTAATTACAGCTCTTCTTCTGAGATATATCATTAAGTACGGTTGGTTGTGACGGGAGTTTCTTCCTCATCTACGTCGAATATCTCCTCACCTGCTGAATTTTTACGAGATCTTTTGGGAATGACCCTGGTGACCCTTTCAGTCTCACGAACTGTCAAAGTTTCGGCTTAAGATTTCAAAGATTATTCAGGAATGTCTGCAGTTTAAAGCTCACTAGAAAGAGTAGCCAGGTAATGAGTCACTCTTTGGGCAAGACTCTCCTCTGTTGATTTCTCTGAGCTGAGTTTTTTGAGCTGTCTGTTGGTCCAACTAACCATTTTATTATGCAACTTGTCAGACGTGAGTGCCTTTTCCTCAATAAACTGCAGTTGTCTGACTTCATCGTGTAAATCTTGAGATTTAACTTTGACAGATTCAAGCACCTCTTTTTCCATTTCGAGCTGTTTGCTTTCTTGATTGAGCTGCTCGGTTTCATTTTTGAGGCTCTCGATGACTTTTTCGTTATCAGCTATCTTGCTGAGAAGTTCACCATAAACGGCTTATTTGTTGAGATATTTGTGCACGAGACTTTTTGCATCGTTGACACCCTGAATATTATTTAAGGTACAGTAGCAGTTTTGATTTATTTGAAGGCGAACTCGACAGTTTTGAACTTTTCCATCTCCTTTTCAATCTTGTCTCTCAGCATTTTGTTGACAAATATATGAGTCAGGAATATTTTCCTCCATTGCTTCTCGCTGTGATCCTTATCCTGAATGGCCCTCTAAGCTATTTCTATCAATTCTGCCTCTCTCCCCGAATTGATGTTCTGCAGCTGCAATCTTTCTTAGATCATTGCTTCCAAATTACGAATATGTTATTCTCTTTCTAGCCGTTCTCTCTATAGCTCAACAGCCAATTTTTAATAAATTCTGATCGTTCTGTCCTAGCTTTATAAGTTTTGCTTGCCTTATCTGTTGAAAATGGCCATCTGTTTTTTCTGGTACTCTAACTCTTTCTCCAAATCGAATCTTCTCTGATCATAGACAACCTTATCGCTTTTATGCCTCCATTACATGTGCAATAGTATTTTCTTCTAAATTACTGTCTCCTCCACTTTTTACTTTTTTTCGCCTAACTTTGTCTTCAGTTGCTCCACTTTGCCGTTTCCCTCTGCTATCTTCTCTTAGTAGTCATGCTTGAAAATGTTGTACTTTCCTATTTATTCCTGTATTCAGCCAAATAGTACCTTCAGGCTGCCAATTTTACGTTAGAGGAACACTCGCTACTTCTTCATCTCGTCGTATCGCACCCGCACCTCTGTAAGGTTGTTGTGGGCTGATGTGTATAATCCTTCGTTGCTTTATATTGGCTCAACTCGCAGCTTGTTTAGGTTGGTTCCTGTCATGAAGGAAAGATCTCCGTGTCTGGATGGGTAAAGAGCTACTTGATGCCTCTGGTGACCGAGTTGAGGGCTGCCAGTTTAAAGGTATCGTCAGCTTGATAAAAGCTTTGGCTGGTTTTGCGGGTGGAACTTGCTCTGCCGATGTGATGCAATCTGAAAGATTGGGACTATGTCAGCAGATAGGTACGTTTGCCCGGGTTGTCTTCATTTTTATTCACTGCAAAAATATAACTTTCTAATATTTCAAAATGAAAATGGGGTTGGGGTTGGGGTTGGGGTTGGGGTTGGGGTTGGGGTTGGGGGTGGGGTGGGGGTTGGGGGTG
>Ga0100402_1003505_pt1 | contig 17020 bp, 4 predicted proteins | sample CryGeyme20150102_FD_80419 | JGI IMG/M metagenome (GOLD analysis project Ga0100402, IMG submission 80419) | Groundwater microbial communities from Crystal Geyser aquifers in Utah, USA - Crystal Geyser metaG 2015-0102 | ecosystem: Environmental > Aquatic > Deep subsurface > Groundwater | place...
TTGAGCGAAAGCGAGTTTTTTGCGCTGTAGATTTTAGCGCAAAAAACACAACTCCGTTTGAGCGAAAGCGAGTTTTTTGCGCTGTAGATTTTAGCGCAAAAAACACAACTCCGTTTGAGCGAATTTAACTTTCTCGACTCCACTCCGAGATTTGAGATAAGTATCCAGGTCCGCCTTCCCCTCTCTTCGTTTTCGGCCTGTAGTACATGTCCGCCCAATGCAGCACGAAAGCTTCTTTGAACTCCGGTCGGGCCAGTGGAAGGTTGAAAAATATCTCTTCGGCTTTTATCTTAAATTTCTGGAGCGATAAGTACTCCATCGCCCAAGGATTTCCGTTCAAACCCTGCGGGTTGGCTCTGACGAAAGAAAAGTCTAATTTCTTATTTTTAGATAATTCTTTCATACTCCAATCGTATCCATTTAAACCTTGCGGGTTAGCTTCGACGAAAGAGAAGTCTATTTTTACATTTTTAGATAAGCCTTCCACATTCCAAGCTTGTCCATTCAGACCTTGGGGATTTGCTTTAACAAAATCCCAATCTAAATTTTTATTCGACGATAACCTGCTTATATCCCAAGCTTGACCATCTAAACCTCGTGGGTTTTCTCTGACCAAAGAGAAGTCTAAATTTTTATTCGACGATAACCCGCTCATATCCCAAGCTTGACCACTCAAACCTCGAGGGTTTTCTTTGACGAAAGCAAAGTCCAATCTTTTGTTTCTCGATAAGTAACTCATATCCCAAGGCTGTCCATTCAACCCTCGAGGGTTTGTTCTGACCAAAGAGAAGTCTAAACTTTTGTTTTTAGATAAGTGACTCATATTCCATTTTTTTTCGTTAAAACCCTGCAAGTTGGCTTTGAAAAAATCCCAATCTAATTTTTTATTTTCCGACAAGAATTCCATATCCCAAGATCTTCCGCTCAACCCTTGGAGATTTTCTTCGACGAACGAGAAATCTAAATTTTTACTTCTCGGTAGCCAATACATATCCCAAGGTTGTCCGTTCAGACCTCGAGGATTTTCTTTGACGAAAGCGAAGTCTAAATTTTCATTCCTCGACAACCCTTCCATGTCCCAAGGTTGGCCATTCAAACCTTGGGGATTGGCTTTGACAAAAGCGAAATCTAGTCTTTTGTTTTGCGATAGTTCTCTAATGCTCCAAGGTTTTCCATTTAAACCTTGCGGATTCGCCTTAACAAAATCCCAATCTAAATTTTTATTTTCAGACAGCCAGTGCATATCCCAAGATTGACCGTTCAAGCCTCGCGGGTTAGCTTTGACCAAAGAAAAGTCTAGATTTTCATTAACGGATAAAAATTTAACATTCCAGACTTTTCCATTCAAGCCTCGCGGATTATCTTTGACCAAAGCGAAACTTAAATTCTTGTTACGAGACAAGGCAAACATATCCCAAGCTTGTCCATTCAAACCTTGCGGGTTTTCTTCGACGAAAGTAAAGTTTAGACTTTTATTTGCAGACAACTCTCTTATATCCCAAGGCTTTCCGTTCAGTCCTTCACGGTAGTCTCGTAAAATTTCTGGCCACCGTGTCCTTGACAAATTGTGGTACCTGACAAATTGCTCGACAGACGTCATTCCTACTGGCAAGGAGTAATTTATAATTACTTCAGTTTCGGTCCTGATATAAAGCTTTTCCGTTCGAAAACGCGGCAGTTTTTGGCGAGTCTAATTTCTTGACTCTACTCCACGGCTTGAGATGAATATTTAGAGAATACGACAAGAGAACTTATAGAGACTTTAAGAACATACGTCGGCTTTAATCAAAGCGCTGCAGGTATAGAGATTAACGATTTATTTGACAGAATTTATCCAAATCCCGGTAACTGACTTTTTTCGCTAGAAAAAAGTCAAGAAAATCAACTTTTACTCAATCTTTGTTTTGAAAACAAAGATTTTATACGCTGTTATTTTCCACTCAAGACAACAGTAAGAAGTAACACATTTGTTACAGCGAAGCGGTAAGGACGTCAGCGACGTTCGACCGCTTCGCGGTGAGGACGTCAGCGACGTTCGACCGCGACGTTCGACCGCGAATTTTTCGGCCCCAAATCAACAGGCCGAAAAATTCAACTCCATTACATCAACGGTGAAGTTGCGGCGCTGCTGTGCGTCTGTCGACAGCTCTTTTCTTGTATCCGATCAACAAAACAAGAAACTTAATACTTACAGGGCCCCTGCCCAGTTGACGCTGGCAGCCAGGAAGAGGAGGCCGTGCAAGACTTTCAGGTAGGGGGCCGGGCAGATTTCTCCCAGCTGGTAAGAAAACTTGCCCAGGGAAATTTCGCACTCCGGCGACATGCAGGAGGAAATTATCCCCAGCAGGGGCGACTTCTTTTCCGCCCAGCCGTTGAGCCGGCACCACTCGGCGTGGTAGGAGAAAGCCTCTTCCAGCGAGATAAGCTTGTAGGGCGCCAGCTTCTGCAGCCAGGCCTCGAAAGTTTCGCTCCCGTCCTCCCCCGGGAAGACCGACTCGGCCGAACTGCCGCAGTAGAGAGAGACTCCGGCCGGGGTTGATATTTTCCCGGCCTCAACGGGGGAAACACAACTTCTTTCCAGCGGTAGCGTGTTTTTCCCGGACTCAACGGAGCCGGGAAAAACACAACTTCTTTCCAGAGAAATGATCAGCCGGTTTCCCCAAAAGTCGGTCTTTTCCAGGCGGCGGGCATTCACCCCGTAGCCGATCCGGAGAGCCTCCACCGTGAGGGCGGACATCACCACCCGGCGCAGCGAGGGGATCTTTTCCAGGCGGATGAGGGAGCCTTCCCTGGCGTTCAGAACGAAGGCCCTGTCGGCCCCGATCAAGGCGGCGTAAATCCCGGCCTGCCTCAGGTGCTCGGGGTTGTGGGCGGCGAACTTGACTTCCACCACCGCGTTTTGGGCTTCGGCTTCCAGCTCGGCCGGGGCTTGCAGGATGAAATCGGTCTCGCCCCAGAGGAAGAGCTGCCCGATGCGCCCGCCGACCCGCTCGTTCCAGGCGGGCGTGATGTCGAAGAGGGAAGAAGTCTCGCGGGAGTACTCCATGACGGCCTCTCCCACGTTTTCCTTCCAGGTCTCGGTGGCCCTCCACCACTCCCCGATTTTGGAAGTGATTTTGATAGCGCTGAGGGCGTAGATCTTGTCGAAGCGCCTGCGCTTGGCCTCCAGCTCTTCGGCCTGCGTCAGGCTTTCCTGGCTTTCCGGGCTTTCTGAAGTTCTCGAAACTTCATCTCGGGTGACTTCCCGGCCCAGAGTTTCCCCCGACAAGTAAGCCTCGATGTAGGCGGGGGCCTTGTCGCGCGTCACCAGCACCTCGGCGATTTTGGGGCAGGGGGGGCGGAGGCCGGCTTCCTTGGAGTCGACGCGGAAAAGCCCGGCTTCCAGCTTCCCTCCCGTCCCGGCTTTCTTGCTGACTTCGAAGTAGTTGAGGCCCTTGCCCTGGCGGAAGACGCTTTCCCAGTACTCGGTGGGGCAGCCCAGCTGGAGGGCCAGGGCCGTCTCCACCAGCACCCCGTTGAAGGCGGGGTAGTGAAGAGCGGCTTTCCCGCCCCCCAGGGGGTCCGGCAGGGTGAGGGACGGGATGGGCTGGCGTCCGGCCTCGGCTACCTCTATCAGGGAGCAGGAGGCCATGTGGTCGGAGACGGAAAGCGGGGGGATGATGAGGGCCGGGGGTTCCGCTTCCCCTTCGCTGTCGGCCCGGCGGGCCCCTTCCCGCAGGGCGGCCATTGGGGCGATTGGGGGGAGGGGCTTGGAGGGGAGGAAGATGTGGAGCTGATCTTGGGCCCGGGACAGGGCCACGAAGGTGCTCTTGATCCACTTGTTCTCCGAAACTCCGTAGGTGTGGTAAGGGAGGTGGTGGGCGAAGGAAAGGACTTTCCTCCGCTCCGTCCCCTTCAGCTTGAGGCAGGTGCCGATGGCGTAGAATTTCCCTTCGTTCTTCCCCTCGAAGTTCCCGTCCAGCAGGTTAGCTTGCAGGCCGCGCTTGCCCAGGCGGTTGACCACCGCTTCCGTGACAGGCCCCAGGTTAAATTTCTGGACCGTCACCGGGACGATGGCGTAGACTTCGGAGAAGCCGGCGGAGCGGAAGCCCTCTTCCAGCATGTCGATCAGGTCGAGGTCGCCGGCGTGCTCGTGGAAGACCACGGCGCCGGGGGTGCGTGGGCGGGTAGAAATTTGGTCGTGGTGGAGGGTGGGGAAGTGGAGGGCGCTGAACTCGTTCAGCAGGGCGACGATGGCCCCGTCGCTGCGGTGGTTGTAGCGCAGGGTGACTTTCTGCTCGGGAGGGGCGGAGGCCCACTGGGTGGAGAACCAGCCCGCCCCCTCGTAAAGCTCCTGCCTGGGGTCCCCGGCCAGCACGTAGTGCCCGACGCGGGGCAGCAGGTGCTGGCAAAAGGAGACGTACTCCTTGGCCACGTCCTGGGCCTCGTCGATGATCAGGTAGTCGACGCAGCCGGGGGGCAGGGGGTTGGCTTCCAGGGCCTGCAGGGCCTTGGCTTTGGACTCGTAAAAGCCCCCGCTCCTGGCGTCGATCCGGTTGGCCCGGAGGACGGTGGCGGCGAACTTGTCGAAGGTGCAGCAGAGGACGCCGGCTGCGCCTTCGTAAGGGTTGTAGCTCTGGCGGGGCAAGGCCTGGCAGCCCTGGGCTTCCAGCCGGGCCAAGAACTGCTCTTCCGCCGCCACGTTGAACATCAGGACGAGGATCTTGTAGCCGGCGTCGTCTTTTTTTAGCTGCCCCGCTATCTGGTTCAGGGTGAAGGTTTTCCCGGCCCCCGGCCCGGCCGAGAGGAGGAGGGCCTTCTGGTGGCGGAGCTCCAGGGCTTTTTCCTGGTCGGGATCCAGGGCCGGGCATCCCTCGGAATGGCCCCGGTCCAGGGGGGGCAGGGCTTGGGAGAGCTGGCGGACCGACTCCACCCCGCTCTTGGCCCGCTTGCCCCCGGCCCGCGAGCCGGCAGGTTTAGCCGCAGATTTGACTGTAACCTTAGCCGCTTTCTGGCCGGGGGCTTTAGCCGCTTTCTGGCCGGGGACCTTGGCTCCGGCTGACGAGTCGATCTTCTTGGCTGATGAATCGATCTTCTTGGGGGATGAATCAATCTTCTTGGGTGACGAGTCAATCTTCTTGGGGGAAGTTTTTTTCCTGGCGGCGACGGGTTTAGCCCCGGGGATCAGGGGGATACTGGGGACTGAGTACATCGTTTAAGGCGGGACTAGTGAATTTTGGAAACAATAAGGGGAGAAATCTCCGGGCAACGCTCTGGTTGCTTTCCCATCACTCTTCTGAGCGAAAGCGTGTTTTATTTCGAGCCTCAAGCTCGAAATAAAAACTTCACACCGTTCTGAGCGAAAGCTAGCCAAAAGAAGATACCTGCGGCGAATTGAAAAAGAATATCTTCTCAAAAGAATAAACGTTCTCCGAGACAATGTTTTATTCGGAAGCTATGGTTAGAGCGGCTGAAAGGGGCGATTTCGAAAGAGCCAAATTCTACATCGAAGGGGGGTTGTGCATTCACTCTGGAGAAGACGCAGTTCTCCGTTGCGCGGCAAGAGAAGGAAACCTAACAATGGTCGAGCAGTTGATCAGCTGGGGTGCAGACGTTCACGCTGTGAATGATCACGCGCTCAGAGAGGCAGTGGAAAACAACCATCCGGAGGTCGTCGAGTTTTTACTAGAGAAAGGGGCTGACTTTCATGTCTACGACGATTGTCCCCTCTACTGGGCGGCGAACAAGGGATACCTAAAGATTGTCGAGCTCCTGCTGGAAAAGGGGGCAAAAATTCACACTTTGGAGGACAAGCCCTTCCGAAATGCCGTAATGAACGGGCATCATGATGTAGTAGAGCTCCTGCTGAAGTGGGGGGCTAACGTTCGGGCTCAAAAGGACTGGGCTCTACGAGAGACAATAAAGAAAGGCCATGTTAAAATACTCGGGAGTATTTTAACTCACTCGCCGCAGTTGGCCTGGGAGAGGGGAAAGATACTAAACGCGGCGCTTTTAAAATCCTTAAAGGCGGAAAGAGGGACAAAGGTCTCCGAGGTCAAGGGGAATCTTCTGAAAAAATACCAAAGAAAGATATTTTTCGAGATACAGATTTTCATGCGCCACATCTGTTATCGTCCTTCCAGTCCTTCTTTCTTCCAGGCCGTGGATTCGAGAAGATGACTCCCTTCTCGGTGAGTAGGAAATTTAAGCACCTAAACGTAAACTAGTATTTCGTCGAAGATCGCAGAAAAGAAGGAGCGTGTAACTATATTTTATAATTACAACCAAAGGCAAATATACTAAAGAGAGTTTGGCAAACAGTGCTGGTGTTTTATTTTTCTCTCACCGTAAATGAGGGCGAGCAGGGAAAAAAAGCGGGTCTCTTTAAAGAAGGATGACATTTTTCCTGATTCGGACGACTCGATATCCGAAGACGACGAAATTTACGCTTTTTATCTAAGAGAAATCGATCCGGTAAAATCTTTGCTCGGAGAAAAAGAAGCGAAAAATTTCTACCTGAATTCCATCAGGAAAAAGATAAAGAAAACTCCCGCGGGAAAAGGTGTTACTTCCCCTCAGCCGGCTGACAAGACTCCTACACGTGAAAGAAGTCCGAGAAGAAGTCCGAGAAGAGATGACCCTTTGAGTCAAATTAACGTTCCACGTTTAAGGTTACTCTTAAAATTAGAAAATCCTAATATAGAAGGAAAAGAAAAGAAAAAAATCAAAGATGATATTGAAAAAATTGACAAAGAAGTCAAAAATAAAATAAAGACCGTTGAACTCACAGGACCTGTTTATACTCCAAAACCTGGGTTGAAAGACGATGATAAAAAGAAGATAAAAACATTGGTTGAAGGTGTTGCTCGATCTTTTGACATTCCTGCGGTATCGCCGAAAGATGTAGCGCAACCATCTGCAGTACAATCATCATCAACTGCTACACCAGTACAACCACCATCTGTAGTACAATCATCATCAACTGCTACACCAGTACAACCACCATCTGCAGTACAATCATCATCAACTGCTACACCAGTAAATCAACCGTCATTATCTGCAGCACAAGCTGCACCTATGGAAAAAGAAATAAATATCGATGATGATAAAACGGAGGTGAATGTTAAAGATATAAACACAATTAGACAAACTAAAAAAGGTAACGAGAAAAAAGAGGAATTCATCGATCTTTGGGATAGAAAAAGGATCCTTGAAAATAGATTAAATAAATTAAAAATATTTTCCGAAGGTGAAGAATACGAAGAGGTGGAAAGCCTAATAGAAGAAAATGTGAAAAATACTATTTCAATTAATAGTATAAAAGAAATCAACAAGTCTTATACGGAAAAAATACTTTATTTATTTACAAAAAAATATAAAACTAGAACTGAGAAAAAAACGATTGGAGAAATGTACCTTAAATTTGATAAAATATTAATAAATGGTATTTTAGACGATTATAAAACAATTATAGATATTGATGAAAATAAAAAGAAAGATGCTTTCGATGTTTATCTTGGATTTATAGAAGAGTTTTTTAAATTTCTTTTGCAACAAACTCCAGATAAAGTAGATAAAAAATTCTACTATTTTTTAGATCTTTTATACAAATTAGAAGAAATATTATCACTTAATGATAAAAATGAACACCAAGAAGAAATAAAGAAAAAATATCAAGGTTACAATACTTTTAAAGGGAAACAATTCTCTCCTCTCACTAAAATTAATATAGATAATATTAAAGAATTAGAAGTCAAAGAAGAAGAAGAAGAAGAAGAAGAAGAAGGGGAAGAAGAAATAAAAAATAACAATAAATATTTCGAAGTAGATACCACCATTTCCCGATTAAAAGAGTGGTCCAACGGAAAATTTTACAATCATAAATTTCAAGCATTGCTAGCTAACGCTGAAAGATTCTTACAGAAAAATAAGAAAAAAGAACTTGATGTACCGAAAGATTTAAAGGATAGACTAAAAATATTAGCTAAATACGTCGTGAGTAAAATTGTAAACTTGAAAGAGTATAAAACTTTCAATAGTCTTTTTGACGTTTGGGTAGAAACAGATGATAATTTTTTCGGAGATTTTTTCGTCAAATTTGCTCAATTGATGTCTGAAAAAAATAAAAATAAAAATACAGAAAATCATTTTGAAAAGCTAAAAGTGATTTTACAAAGCTATATAGCAGAAAATAAGACGGAAGAATATCTGGAAGTATTTAAATATTCGCTTTATTTACAATATTTAACAAGGGAAATTTTAAAAGAAGAAAAGACAAAAATGGTTAAGAAAAAAGACGAAGAACTCAAAAGCGCAGAAGAAAGCGAGTTAGACAAAAAAATAGCTAATATTATAGACTTATCAACTGTTATCGACGTTTTTAATTACAAAGGAGATGAAGTTGACGGTGTTTATAGAAAAAAATTGGCAGGAGATTTTTCATTATTGCAAGATTATAAAACGAAAGAAAATTTGTATGAAAAAGAAAAAACTAATATTCTAAACTTAATTCTCGATTATCTGATAAAAAACGACAAAGATGACGAAGGTTTTTCTTTAGGTGTAGAACAAATCGTTAAGATAGTGAATGTTTATAAAGTTCTTCCACCGAGAGATAAAATTCAAAAATATGTTAATAAAATTAAAGAATTTATTGCTAATAATAAAAATTTAAGTCAAGATTTGAAAGTGAATTTAAGGAATTTTTCAGATATTTTACAAATAAATTACGATTTAAAGGAAAATTTTGTAGAAGAAGAGGCAGAAAAAGAAAAATATATAGACATTTCTAATTTTAATCAAGACATAACAGGAGTTGAAAATCGTCTCGAGGAAACAACCTTCGTAGAAGAAGTTGAAAAATATCAGAAAATAGTAGAAAATATCTTTTCCTTAAACGGAAAACTTAAGCCAATAGATTTAGACAGGCTACAAAATTTGGCAAAAAGAGAGAGTGATATATTTCTCAATGTAATTAATAAAGACGAAGACTTTTCGAAAATAAAAACGGTAGCCAAAACTTTTTTTCCTTTAGCAGGAATATATTTTAATTTGAAAATGGAAAACGGAGATATTATAGTCGCTACTTATAATTATTATCTAAACTATTTAAATAATTCTTTGCAGAATTATAAATTGTATATGGACAACTATAATTATTTAGATAATTTAAGAATTTTTTTCTCTAATTTAGAAGATATTAAAATTTTAGAAAATCAAATATTAACGTACGTTAATAAAAATGAAAATGTTATTTATAACACACTTCAAAGACTTGGTTTCCCAAATATCACATATCCTTATAACCAGATGTTGGTAAATATTTTAAATAATATAGAAATAAAGAGTGATAATATAGTAAATATTATTTCTATCTTGCAAATAATAACTCCGGTGAAAGATATATCAAGCGTTAAAAATAGCTTCGAAAATTTTGTTCACAAAATAACAAATTTTTTATCTCAATCGAAAATCAATTTCAGTGAAAATATTTTTACCAATATTAAAATTATTAAAGATTTAAATTATATATCTTCCGTTTTGGAAGGTTTAGGAGTTAATATTTCCAATTTTAAAGAGAAAATAAATTACAATAGCGAAATTAATGTTACAAAAATAAAACAAATCGATGCAGATAAGTTGTACAAACAACTTAAAGATGTTAAACCTACTATTGAAGATTTTAATTCACATCCAATGTCAACAGTTAAATTAATCGGTGAAAAACTTAAAAAAAATAAAGAAGAACTTGATATTAAAAATTTATTAGTAAATTATAGTGATTTAATTGAAAATTATTCAGATACAAAATCGATTGATAATATTAAAGATATTACCTTACCTACATTAGAAGAAATAAGAGGTAAACTTGACAAGAAAAATGAAAATTATCATCAAGAAGTTTACAATCTTGATCCACTCATTACTCGAGTGCTAAAAATTACTATTCTAAATCAATCTTTTCCTTTTGGAACTTATAATTTTTACATTGACAATATTGAATCGTTATATTATCAAATAATTTCAATTGCTGGGGAAGAAATGCAAAAATATCAAAAAATTAATTATAGTACCGATGTTATACATAATTTAATTCAAATTTTTCACAAAATGAACAATATTATTTACAAATGTAATTCTATAAATAATATCGTTCAAATTCTCTTCTTTTGTTGTGAAAGAATATATAATCAAACTTTAGCTGACGCGTACGATAAAAAACAAGACGTTTTATCAACTATATGGAAAAACTCGAAAGTAATAAAAAATCTAAGCGCAGAAGCGGAAAATATAAAAAATATTAATCAGAATTGTAATTATATCGACTGGAAATCTATTAATAATACTATTGATAAGATCAACAAAGTCTTAACTATGACTGAAACTATCTTCACTGCTGATGAAATTATGACGATTCTTACACTGAAAAATAACTTCGATATGAATAATTATCTTTTACTAACTGGTCGTTGGCCTATTGAATATTGTTTCAAAAGACTTTTTGCTATACAAAAATATGTCGATGTGGAAAAAGATGAAAAATATGATGATGATGAATCTTCATCTTCACTTCTTTTGATGAATAAAGGTAATGATAATAAAAGCGCTAAAGATCTTCTTCTAGAAGCTGTAGCTAGAGATATACAATTGATTGACAATTTAGATGAAGTAATAGCTAAAATTAGTAAAATAAACGAAGTAAAAAATGAAATGATGAGTAAAATACAAAATAAAAATAATATAAAACAAAGTGAAAATGATTGCACAAAAGATGATACGTTTTTTAGCCTTAGAAAATGTATCGATGCTAATATATGTAACTTTGTTCTTGTGTATTCTGCTTTGAGTGAAGAAATAACTAATAAAAAAAGTTGGGATGAAGTTTCCAAATTTTTTCCATTGATTAATAAAATAGATTTTAATAACTTGTTCGTTAGTAAAAATAGAGACGATAAATTATATAAAATTGGATACGATTATATAAATCATCTTACGGTTATTAATCCCTACAGTAAGATGAAAATCGATTTTGAAGAAGAGTATAAAAGAATAAGTAAAATAGATAATTATAATAATATGAAAAAAGAAGCGGCAGAATTTGCCAAAAAAATAGCAGATTATAACGATATAATTAGAACAGCACTAGAGGGTGACGTTTTAACAATTTCTCCTTTGAATGAAATAAGAAAAAATGTAGAAACTGTTATCCTTTCAAACTTTGATTCTTTAAATAATTTGAGCGATTTACTTTTGGAAAAATATCAAAAAGATAATGAAAAAGCTGCTGGTATTAAAATAGCACAACAATCTTTTGATAAGTTTAACGATACCAATGAAGATTTTGATAATTTTATCGCAAAACTTCATATAGGTACAATTTTATCTTTGGATAAAAATAAAAAAGAAAATCTTCTTAAAACCGATGAAGAGATGATAAATAGATACAAAAATCTTTTAACATATTTTGGCCACATTGATATTTACGACTTGACTAAAGAAGATACTCACAATCGAGATTTTAATAAGGTAAAAAATTATGTAGTCACTCAGAAAAAATATATTCCCTGTCTGATAATAGAATCTATGTATTTAGCAGAAAATGATTCGGAAAAAAGAAATATTTTCCTCATCGATTTATCTACTAAATATAAATATAAATTTGATGAAATTTTGAAATGTTACAAAGATTATGGAGCTTTTCTAATGAATCGTGATGATATGTTAAAATGTATTGATAAAATAGATAATATGTTAAGAGGCGAGAAAGAAGAAGAGAACAAAAAAGTTTTAAATAAATTAAAAGAAGAAACGAGGGTAATGTTGCAAAATATGGTAGAAATAGCAGAAGCTGCCCCTAAAGAAGAAGGAGAAGAACAACCAGGAGGACAACCAGGAGGACAACCAGGAGGACAACCAGGAGGACAACCAGGAGGACAACCAGGAGGACAACAACAACAACAACAACAACAACAACAACAACAACAACAACAACAACAACAACAACAACAACAAGCAGAACAACCACAAGTACAACCACAACCAGGAGAGCAAATACAAGAACAAATAGATAATATACAACTTGTTTTGCCAGAAAAAATTAAGGATATAGCGATAAATTTTATACACTTCATAAAACTCCTTTCTTATGATAATGATAATATATCTAGATTTACCCTAGATCGGACGTCAACATTCATTAAAATGTATTTTAAAGATTTTAACAAGAATTCTTTCAATTTAGATGAACAGAGGGAAATATTGATTAAAATAAAAAACAAAATTACGTCTTTAATTGCTGGTCTGGATATAAAAAAACGAAGTTTGTTTAAAATAGCCGAGGGTTTAGTTTATTTTAAATATCGTTTTGAATTACCTAAAATAAAAAATATAGAAAATTATAAAGATTTGCCTAGTATCATAAAAATTATTTTTATGGAAGAAGATCAAATTGAAAGTGTTTCACTAAATAGTGCTAAAAGTTTCATCTTATATCAATTAAATACTACAAACGATGAAAATATAACACTTGAAGAAATTAATAATTTGAGCAAAGAAGAAATTGATGAAATATTATTAATAATAAAAAGTATTTCTTTAGAAAAAATAAAATCCTTGAAGGAATCCAATAAAGATTACTACAATAAAGTATATACTTTATGGGAGCGACAACAACAACAACAACAACAACAACAGCAACAACAGCAACAACAATAAGCCATCAACCAACTCCACTCCACTCCACTCTTGTCTCTCAGACAAGAATAATTACTTCAGACCCTCCCGTGGACCCTGTCGGGCAACCCCCACAGCAGCGCGAACTTCGGGATGAAGTACTCTTCCGGCGGGGCTTCTACCCCCGCCAAGCGCTCCAAGATGGCCTTCCCGGCCCACAGCTGCCGCTCCGCGGCCCGGTCGTTTTGCTCCCGCAGCCAAGCCGCGAAGGCCGGCGGCACCCCCTCCTCACTTTCTTCCGCCCCCTCCCCCAAGATGTTGCTCAAGTGCTTCCTGCCCCCCTGGGTGGCCTGGAAAGCCTCCCTCAGGACCGCCAGCGGCCCCCGCACCTCCTCCTCCCCCCGCCGCCCCTGGCAGACGAAGTAGATTTCCTCGTTGGCCGGGCGGCTGGAGACGGGCTTGAAGAGGGTAACCCGCTCGAAAGCCAGGGAGACCAAGTACAGCACCTGGCCGCTGACCCGGGACCCCGCCCCGAAAGTCTTCAGCAGGAACGAGCCCCCTTCCCGGGCGCAGCCCAGCCCGACCAAACTTTGCGCGATTAGCAGGGGCGTGTTCAGGCCTTCGCGCCGGGCGTAGTCCTCGTTTTCGATCCCCCCGTCCGCCGTCACCAAGTCCACCCCGCCCTGCACCCGCTCCAGCACGAAGTCGGTGAAGTAGCGCCAGTTGGTGTACAAGTCCCCGGTCCCGTCTTGCCCCTTGGTGATGGTGAAAGCCTCCGGCCCCAAGCGCAGGAAGTCGGTGGCCCAGTTGAAGGAGCTGCCGCGGGGCAGCTCCAGGGACATGCCGAAGCCCCGGGAGTCGGGGCGGCGGAACTGGAGGTACTGGGTGAAGCCCCCCGGCCCGGCCGCCACGTCGCAGAAGGTAAACTTTTCTCCCAAGGTCAGGGGGATGACGGCGTCGATGTTGGCCAGCTTGACCGCCGCCCGGTTGATGAAGCCGCAGCTCCCGATTTTTTCGAAGGGGTTGGCGGCGCTGCGGGCGGCCTCGAAGCCCTTCACGCTGTAAGCGTCCTTCACTTGGCGCAGGTGGGCCCCCTTGCGGGGGTCGCAGAAGGTGAAGGGGTCCGCCTCCAGCTCGTCCTGGAGGGAGATCCGGGTCACCAGGCGGGGCGAGGGCGAAGGGGCCCGGTACCAGGGCGGGAAGACGGAAGCCAAGAATTCCCGCGTGTCCGTCTCCGCTCCGGCTCCCGGCGCCAGGCCGGGGCTCTTCAAGCTGTCTCGCAGGAGGCAGGCCAAGGCGCTGGGGTCGGTCAAGCCAGGAGTCGTAGCCGGCGCCAGCATTTTCCTTTTGAACGGCCAATATTTCCGTCAAACGGGCGGGAACTGAAGCGCGAAGAGAATTAGCCGGACTCCAAAGATGAGCCTGGAAGCCGGTTCTCCGACAGACGTGGCCCCGGCCGAAGACAGCCTCGAGCTTTTCGACATTATCGAGCGGGCGATTCTCCCGCCTCCCCTGACCCTGAAGAAGGAGCCCCTGAGCGCCGCCAACCGCGGCGCGCCCGGCCGGATCCTTGAAGCTGACAAAGCTGCTGACGAGGCTAGCCGAGCTGAAGCCTTGCGCTTCGCCGACGGGAAAATCGTCCCCGGCAAGGTGGCCCAGGGGGGGCTGGACGGCCTCCTGCTGAAAGAGTACATCAGCTATTTCGGGGTGGCGGGCCACCTGATCCGGAGCTACGACCACTGGATCGCGGTCGAGCTGCCGAACTTGATCCGCAACTCGAAGATCCCGGTGGGAGACCACCACTTCCGCTTCACCCACATTTCTTACCTCCCGCCGCACTACCAATCGGGCGCCACGCCTTACCCGCTGACTCCCGCCCTGGCCCGCCGCGAGGGGCTGACCTACGCCCTGGGCGTCTACGTCAAGGTGGCCCTGGCCGGGCCGGGGGGGGAAATCGTCCAAGACTTCCCCGACCCGATCCCCATCGCCTCCATCCCCCTGATGCTGGGCTCCAAGTACTGCGCCCTGCACGGGGCCACCAAGGAGCAGCTGGCGGCGGCGGGCGAGGACCCCGACGACCCCTTCGGCTACTTCGTGGTCAAGGGGCGGGAGTTCCTGGTGGTCCTGCAGGAGCAGCTCCGCCTCTCCAAGTTCTACCTCATCCCGATGAAGACGGGAGGGAAAGTGGCCTGCCGCATGACGGTCCCCCTCCTCGACTCCACCTCCCTGATCCAGCTGGCCCTCAACGAGAAAGGGGCCATCCAAATCCAGCTCCCCTCCCTCCGCCGGGGCGACACCGGGAACAAGGGGACCAACAGCAAGAGCACCAAGGGCAAGTACCAGGACATCAACGTCCTCCACGTTTTCCACGCCTTCGGCCTGGACGACACCCAAGCCGAAGGCTACGTGCGGGCCTTCCTGCCCGAAGACAAGGCCGGGGTCTGCCTGCAGAAGCTGGTCCAGACCAGGGTCGAGTGCATGGGGCCCCCGCTGGACGCCTTCGCCGAGGCGCTGAACATGCGCTTGACTTTCACCCCCACCGAGCAGCACCAGGCTATGTGGAAAGTCTTGGACGGGGAACTTTTCCCCCACCTCAACTCCCTGCCCCCCCGCGAGGGGGAGAGCGAAGCCCAGCGCGTCCTCCGCATCGCCCGCCTCAAGCTCTGCATGCTGGGGATGCAAATCGCCCGCATCCTGGAGTACTTGGCCGGCTTCCGCAAGATGGACGACCGCGACAGCTGGAGCAACAAGCGCCTGGAGAGCGCCTCCCGGATGATGGAGCAGCTCTTCCGCACCTCCTGGAAGAGGTTCCTGACCACCACCGTGGGCAAGAGCGTGCCCGAGACGGTGATCAGGGGGGTGAAGGGGGGCAAGTCCATCGGGCAGAACACCATCACCTCCTGGCTGATGACGACCAGCGCCACCAGCATCACCGACAACTTCATCGACTCCTTCGCCACCTCCAACTGGGGCATCAAGAACGTCTGGTCCAAGACCAACGTGGCCCAGGCCCTGAAGAGGGACAACTTCATTTCCGTCCTCTCCCAGCTCGGCCTGATCGACGTCAGCGTCCTCCGCAACGACCGCAAGATCAACATCCGCCTGGTCCAAGGGACCCAGTGGGGCTTCGTCGACGCCGTCAAGACCCAGGACAGCGACGCCTGCGGCATCGTCAAGTACCTGGCCCTGACTACCCAGCTCACCATCGAAGACACGGAGGGGGAGACCGTCGTCCACCGCTACTTGCAGGGCTTCGGCGCCAACCCCCCCCTCGTCTTCGACCACCCCGACCCCCAGAACCGGACCCGCCTGATTCTGAACGGCAAGTTCTTGGGCTGGTGCCCCGGGCAAACCGTCCGGGCCCTCTGCGTCTCCAAGCGCCGCAGCCTGGAGTTCCCCCGCCACCTCAGCGTGGTCCACGACCAAATTTCGGGGGAAGACACCGTTTACATCTACACCGACGCCTCCCGCCTGGTCCGCCCCCTGCTGGTGGTGGACGAGGACGGGCGCCTGGCCATCGACCGCCTGAGCAGCGAGGCCCTGGCCGCCGGGGGCAAGAGCCTCTACGGCCTCCCCTTCGAAGAGCTGATCGCCCGGGGCGTCGTGGAGTACATCGACCCCTGGGAGCAGGAGTTCGCCCGGGTGGCCTCCACCCGGAACGACGTCTACTCCCGCCTGCTCGACCTCCTGGAGCTGGAAGCCAACTACCAGGGACTGCGCCAGGAGCACGACCTCCTGAGCGACCCCGCCGGCCCCGCCTTCGACCCGGAGAGGGCCGAAGCGATGCGCGGGGAAGTGGAGGAAGCGGCCCGGGCCCTGCTGGCGGCCCGCAAAGCCCGGCGCTACACCCACTGCGAAATCGACCCCCTGGCCATCCTCAGCGTGGCGGCTTCCATCAACCCCTACCCGAACCACAGCCAAGCGCCCCGCAACATGTACCAGGCCAACATGGCCACCCAAGCTGTCGGCTTGATTCACCGCAACTTGGGGGACCGCTTCGAGAGCGACAAGGTCCGGACCCTGGCCTACCCCAACGAGCCCCTGGTCCGGACCCTGCTGGACGAGAACTACGGCCTCCGCTCCCACCCCCAGGGTAACATGGTGACGGTCGCCTTCTCCTGCTACACCGGGGCCACGCAGGAAGACGCTTTCCTGATCAAGAAGAGCGCCCTGGAGCGGGGCCTTTTCCGCTACGTCAAGTCGATGGTGGTGACGGCCAAGATCCAGCGGGACTCCCAGCGCTTGGGCCGGCCCAGCGTCCCGCCGGGATCCCCCCGGGCCGCGGCCTACCGCTTCATGGAGGCCAACGGCCTGCCCATGATCGGGGCTTACCTGAAGACCGACGACGCGGTGGTGGGGATCTTGCAAA
>Ga0100402_1003507_pt1 | contig 17012 bp, 5 predicted proteins | sample CryGeyme20150102_FD_80419 | JGI IMG/M metagenome (GOLD analysis project Ga0100402, IMG submission 80419) | Groundwater microbial communities from Crystal Geyser aquifers in Utah, USA - Crystal Geyser metaG 2015-0102 | ecosystem: Environmental > Aquatic > Deep subsurface > Groundwater | place...
GAGTCAGGTGTCAGGTGTCGGGAGTCAGGAGGCGGGAGTCAGGTGTCAGGTGTCGGGAGTCAGGAGGCGGGAGTCAGGTGTCAGGTGTCGGGAGTCAGGTGTCAGGAGGCGGGAGTCGGGGGCGGGTGTCAGTTGCTATTGCGCAGCAGGAATTTTTCGGGATTTTTGAGCATCGACCCTAGCATGCGACCGACTTCGTGATTCATCTCGCTGAGGCGGGCATGCTCTTCTTTGGTGATATAATCGCAGTCATGCGCGAAGTCTATTGAAGTATCCGTTTCCGCATTCTCTCCATCGCAGTCGGTCAGTTTACTGATGAAATGAGCCTCATACCTTCTTTTAGCCCATGCTTCGCGCAAGTTCATAGCGACAGAGCGGGAAGACCGGCGGCATTGACCGATCAGCGCATAGCGCTCTTCCGGTGGAATGTGCTTGCTGATTTCAAAAAGCTCCATCGCGAGTTGGTAGGACTTCTGATAAACCTCTAACTCTTTTACATTTCGAACTGCCATAATTTCATTCCTAATTGATTACTGACCCCCGACTCCAGACCCCTGCATCAATGATGCGTTAGAATAAACTCCACCAGTTCGCTGTTGGCTTCCTCCATCTCGAGTTCGATGTCATCGCTCCAGCGGTTGAACACGCTGTGGGGAATGACCGCGAAGAGCGCGATGATGAGGCCGGCGGCGGTGGTGATCATGGCCTCGGAAATACCGGTGGCCACCGCGCTGCTGCCTTCGCCGCCCATGCTGCCCGCGTCGGCGAGGCCGGCAAAGGATGCGATCATGCCGGTGACCGTGCCGGTCATCCCGAGCAGGGGCGCCGCAGTGGCGATGGTGGTGAGCACGTCCAGTCGCTTATTGACCAAGCTCATGGCCTGGGCGCTGTAGTCGTCCATGACCTGACCGACCACCATACGCATGGTGTCCGGGCTTTCATTTTTGCCCTTGAGTTGCTGGTAGGAGCGGAGTCCGGCCAGCAGCACTGAGGCGATGGGGCCGCGTGCAGCGACGCATTCCTCGATGGCGGCATCGACCTGGTCCTGGCGCAGATGCTCGAGGACTTTGGCGCGCAGGGAGCGGGTGTCGATTTTTCGGTTTTCGCGGAAGGCGAACCACCGGTCGTAGATGACGGCCAGGCTGATGAGACTGCAGCAGAGCAGTGGCACCATCATAATTTTACCGTTGATGATGTGTTCGATCATGGAGTGTTGTGGGTTGTGGTTGAGTTGTTAATCCGCCTTCGCTGGGCTACGGCGGACAAGGTGGTGGAATTATTTGGTCGTTGAGTTGGGTGAGAGAATCTTCAGGAGGTTCAGCGCGTCGGAGGCCGGCATCTTGAGCCGCGGGAATCGTAGCACTTCAGCGGGTTCAATCACCAGTTCGCCGCTGCTGGGATTGTAGTGAAAGTGTTCACATTCGGCGAGCGGCACGCGTTCGCTGTAGCGCCGCCGCCCGACCGCAAACAGCAGCAGTTCCTCTTCGAAAATGCAAAGCCAGAGCGGCCGCTTGCGCCACCACAGGCCGACATCGATGCGGTTGCCGGTGCGCAAGGTGAGTCGGGGCTGGGCGGCACCGGCCTCTTGTTGCAGCAGTTGTTGTTCGTATGTGTTCAAAATTGAGTTTTAGAAAATATGTGGTCGTCGGGTGCCGGATCAGCGGCGGTTTTTCATGTTTTCTTCCAGCGCTTCGATCATGCGCTCGCGCTGTTCTTGTTCCTTGCGAATGATGTCGGCGAAGACCGGGTCGGCCAGTCGTCCGCGGGAATACTTGGCCCACTTGCTGTCCGGGAAGTCGAAAGTCACCCGGCGATACATCTGATAGGCGGCATTCAAAGCCTGTCCGCGTCCTTTCCAGTTGTCATCACTCATTAATGCGTGGCTGCGTTCGTAGCAGAGTCCGGACCAATATACGCCCTGCGCACGGATGCTGGTGTCATCGTAGTTCTCGTTATCGATGACCGTCGCGAATTGTTGGATGGCGCGTTCATATTGGTGGGCGCGCATCAGATTCTGAGCGGCCCGCAGGCCGGCCATGCCTGCCAGCGGGTCGTCCGGGAAGCGCTCCTGTAATTTGGCGAAGACCATGGCGGCATTCAGGAACTCCGGATAGCTGAGCTGGTCGAGACGCAGGACCTCGGCGACGGCGTCGTCGTCGGTCTTCTCGCGCAGCGGGTCAGCCTGTTCCTTGTATTGCTGGCCTTTTTGCTGGAAGTAACCGCCGAGGCGGGCCATCACCGTCGGGATCAGTTCGTTGTCCGGATATTTATAAGCCAGCTTCACGTATTCTTCGACCGCGTTCTCGATCTCGTTCATTTTTTCATAGACCAGTGCGGTCTTGAACTGGGCCTTGGGCGCGAACTCGCTTTCCGGATAATCCAGCGGAATTTTTGAGAAGCGGGCGAGGGCATCCTGATACATCGGCAGCCGTGACGCTGCGTTGTTGGCGAGGTCGGCAAACTCCTGGGCGAGATTGCCCAGCAGATATTCGGCGTGGGCTTTCATCTCCTCGTCGCGGTGGGTGGCGAGGGCCTCGGACAGCAGTTTACGGGCCTGGCCGATCTCGCGGCGGGCGAGACTCTCCTGCTGCATCTCGCGGTGCTTCTTGGCCAGTTCAAAGAAACACTCGGCCAGAATGAAGCTGGTGCGCACTGCCATCTCATCGCCGGTGAATCGTTTGCTGAAAGGTTCGATCAGGCCGTCGGCACCCTTTTTCACCGAGACTTGGTGCGACTGGTCACCGTAGCTGACGCGGATCGTGTCGCCATAGCGGACGGGGAGCCCATTGAGCGCGACCGGCGGAAGTTGGTCGGGAATGGCCTCGTCGGCATAGCTGAGCGTGAAGGAGGACTTGAAGATGCCCGAGTGGGGCTCGGTCTCCTGCAACTGGTATTGGGTGGCGGCTCCGCTGGAACCGGCCAGAGCTACTTCGGACTTGTCGCGGCCGGGGCTTTGATCGAGTCCGGGGGCAATCAGGCGCAGATGCACTTTTTCCCCGACGTAGGCCTGGTGCAGTGCTTCCTGATAGCCGTCCTGCATCACATCCAGCATGGCATGGGCGGTGACTGCATAGCTCAGGTAGCGCCATTGGACGTTTTTCTCCGTATCCTGCCAGGGGTAGGCGACGCGGATGACGTCGCCGGCCTTGACCGCGAGTCCGTCCGGTATGGACGAGCTGGGCAATTCCTCCGCCGACTTGGTGGCGAAGCTGCGGGTCGGCGGATCGCCTAGAATGAGTGGGAGCGCGAAGGCGAAGCGGCCTTCCTCCAGCGGTGGCGACTGGGTGGGAGCCAGCGGGCCTTTGCTTAAGCGGTATCCGAGCGGGGCGGTGGTGGCGCTGCGTTTGAGGCTGCCGCTCAGCTTGAGTGTTCCGGGCACGGTGAGGTCGAATGTACCCGGTGGGACGCCGGCTTCCCGGCGGGCGGCCTCGGTCTGCACATAGGCGTTGATTTCACTGCTTTGCGCCAGCGCCAGGTGGGGGGCGATGATGTCGAAGCAGAGGTCCGCTCCGATCAGGCCGGTCAGTTCGGCTGCCGCCACCGCGGCGTCCGGCACGTGCTGGTAGCTGAGCGAGCGGTGCTCGCGAATGGTTTCCCGTCCGACGCCACCGGACTTGCCCGGCTTACGGGAATCATCCTCGGCCGCAGCCCCGCTCATCTCGAGGCGCTCGGTTTGGATGACGTAGGCATCCAGCGCCGGTTCCACATATTGGGCGTGGCTGATACTGACCTCGCGGTTGGTGGGAATGCCGGGATCGAGGTTTTCGGTATCACGATAAATGGCGGTGAGGCTGCCGCCCGGCGTGATTTGAATTTCCGCCGCGCGGGCGGGCTCACCTTCGACCGGGAAGACGCGTCCCATAAACTGGCCGCTGTGTTCCCCGGTTTCCAGTGCCTTGAGGGTGGCTTCGCTGCCGCTGCTCGAGCGGACGGTGAACTCGACCACATCGCGTTGCTCACTGGAATCAAGGTCGGCGTCATCGATCACGATGGCGATCGCGTCGTCGAGGCGGAAGCGGCGGATCGGCTCCAGCACCAGCTCACGTTCGCCTTCCTTGTTGAGTTCGTAGTTCAGGAATGATGCACTGATGGTGCCGGTATTGAAAGCGACCCCCAGCGACTTCTGCTGGCGGTTGCGGTTGGGCGTGGCACTGACCGGGTCGATATAGCGGGCAATGATCCGGTCACCCGGCAGAACCTCCAGTTGTTGGTTTTGGCGGAGCTGCTGGTAGTCCTGTTTGACCGGCAGCAGGACTTCGCCGCTGCGGTCCTGTAAGGTGAGTTTTTGAATCTTCGGAGCCACCCCTGCAAACCCATGGATGGAGAGGCGGACCATGCGCGCCTGAGTGTGGTACCCGAACTGCACGTGCAGCGCGTTATCCACTGCTTCGATGGTCGCCGGTTGCGGGAGTTGCGCGCGAATAGCTGCGGGCATGCGGGCTGGGTCGAACATGTCCGGCGGGCAGGGGACGAGTGCCTGCTGGCCCGCTGCATCGCACAGGATTTGCGGTGTCGCTTTGGTGAATGTGTCCCGTCCGAGGTGGCTCCAGAACTCCAGCGTGTGCAAGCCGGGCTTGAGCTCGCGGCGAATCGTCAAGTGGGATTCGCTCTCCTCGTCAGCGGGTTCGCCGTCGAGCAGGAAAATAGTGCTTACGTTGCCGTCCTTATCCTTGCCCGGCAGGCCGCTCAACTGGAAGGTGCGAATGGCCGCAGCGGGTTGGTAGAAGATGACGCGGTAGCGGAAGAGGCCGGAGTAACCGGGGTGGCCGGTGCTGCAGACCGGGAGGTCTTTTTGGTTCAGCTGCTCAACATAGGCCTCCATGTATGTGACCTCCGGACTGGCCGAGCCCAGTTCCATCGCCTGATGCCAGTCTTCCGGCAGTGCGAAACCTGTGGGCACGCTGACGGGGATGGTGCCGTTACGGTAGGTCGGAATGGAGGTCAGTTGCGGGCTGCCGTTCCATGGCGCCGGATTGTCAGGGAAACGGGCGCGGGTTTCCCAGTCTCTGCCATTGAGCGAGGTCTGGAGCACGAAGTGGGAGAGGGTTTGCGTTTCCGCGCCGGTTACAATTTGCATCGAGTCGAGCCCGGCATTGTCATTCAGATCCACCCCGAAGGCGCGGGCCTTCGCGACATCTTCGACCTGCCCCTGCCAACCGGGGTAGTCTCCCGCGCTGATGGCCATATTGGGGTCGGTGCCGGGTGCACTGTCCGAGGCGAAGGCAATGGCCTGCGCCGGAGCGGTGGGAATGACCGCTTCGAACTCGCCGCTGAACGGTTTGGTTTCACGCAGGCTGAGCTTGTTAATGGCATCGCCGCTGCTGGTGCTGAGCTCAACTTGCAGCGTATCCATGTCCGGGCTCACGCTGCGGTCACTGTCGATGACCCGTAGATAAACCGGATTGCCGGGGCGCACCGTGCGGGTGCCCAGGGCCGCCTGGGCGGTGCTCAATCCAAGTTCCTCGATATTGAGTTTACGCTCACCTGCGCGGGGCGGGAAGGCCCCGGCGCTGAGGGCCATGTAAGCGTCCGAAGCGACGGTGATGACGGTATCCGGGTCCGGCGGCAGGTCGTCCATGCGCTCGCGGAAGCGCTGCGAGTAGCCGAAGCGGATCTCGTCCTGGCCGAGGATTTGCAGCAGCTTGTCGTTCTTGCGCGGAGCACCCAGCGCGGTGGGAATCTCCGCGCGAAATTTATCCTTACTGTCGCCGAGCTGATACAGCAGCAGGCGCTCCACATCGCCCGACTGGGTGCGGATTTCGACTTCGATGTCCGCGCCGAGGCCGGAGACCTGCAGTGAGGGGTCGCGGAGATTGATTTTCAGCGCTTCACCCGGAACCAGCACGGTGTCGGTCTGGGACGGTCCCAACTCAATCTCACTGGCCTCGACCAGCTTGCGCATTTGGAAATGGATCTTGCCACGCAGAATGAGTGCATCCGGGTGCTTGGGTTGGCTGCGGAGCACAGCCTCGAGCTCGTTCAGCGCATCGGCGTAGTTTTCCTGCTCCATCAGAACCTCGGCCCGGGCATAGCGCACCCGCAAGCGGAAGGCCGGATTTTTGAGCCGCATCAGCTTATCCAGCTCTTCCAGTGCGGCGGAAAAATCTTTCGAGGCCCGGTCCACCTGCACCGAGCCGAGCGCGGCCCGCAGGTGCAGTTCGGTGCCCTGGTATTCTGCGGCATCCGCGATTCTGCGATAGAGCGCGCGGGCGGTGGGTAAGGCACCTTTGCGGAAGGCGAGATCCGCATAGGCGATGCGCAGTTCCGCTTCCTGTTCGGTGCTGAAAAGCCCGGCCTGTTGGCGCGACCAGATCGTCAGTTGCTTGACCAGTTCTTCCGCCGCATCGGTGGCATCCTCTGCGATATAGCGTTCCAGCAGCCAGAGCCCGTATTGCGGGGAGAGCTGGCGCAGCACCTGCGGGAGCTGTTCGGCATGCTGCTCAAAAAGCATCCAGGCGGAGTCGAAGTTGCCCTTGATGAATTCTGTATTGGACTGGTAGATGGGGTAGGTCGGATCATTTTCAGCGACCGGAATTTCGACTGCGCCGATCTCGATGGTGGCCTCGCCGGTCGCCTGCGTCACGGTGGCCCAGAGCTGCTTGATATGCTCGCGTCCCGACTCGGCCAGCTGGCGACTGACTGCCGCGCCCTGGGCGCAGCGGGTCAGCGTCATGACCACGGAATATTGCTGCGCCTCCAGGGCCGCCTGGATGCTGTCCGCCAGCGCCGCGGCACCGGCGTAAATTGAGCCGTTATCCGTCGCGGCGGCGGCGCGCCAGAGCCCGGCAGCGGATGCTTCCAGTTCCGGGATTCGAGCATTCTCGATGGCGTGCCCCGCCAGACGCTGTATCAGGGGTTCGTAGCCTTGCTGATTGGGATAGGCCTCGAGGGGTGCCAGTTCTTTGAACAGAGCGAGCACGTTTTCGCGGGTGGCCGGCGACCACTTGTCGAGTCCGGCGAGGGGTGCGAGGCCGATGACCGTGACCGGGCGGTCGGCCTTCCGTGCCCGGTCGATGACGGACTGCAGCGCCTTTTCGATCGTCGCCGGGTCTGCCGAATCGTCCAATGCCAGCAGCTCGCGGCTGACCATGGCCGGGTGGTTCGGGGCGATGGAGGGGGTGAGGGCCGTGTTGCCGAAGATTTCAGGATGGGCGGCGAGATCCTGGAAGGCGGACGGCAGTTTCGCGTAAGCCGGCGACTTTGCCAGTTCGCGCATAAAGCTGCGGGATGCGGGGGCCCGGGTATCCACGCAGTGGAGCCAGGCGGAGAAAAGGGGCCCGGACAGGCTCCCGGCACGCATTTGCGCCTCAAGCATGGCGGCCAGCTGGTTCGCGAAATCCGGCAGCGTCTTGATCAGTGTGTCGCGCCCCCAGCGCTGCCAGTTGATGCTAAAGTTGGCGCCGAGATGCAGTTGAGCATAACGTTGGCCTCCGAAGTTTGCCTCGGATGCCGCGATCCTGAGTAGGCCGAGGTGGTCGCCGCTGAGCTTGGCAACGAGTTGCTGGAACATGGCAATCCTGTCCCCGTCAGGTGCGTTGGCGAACAATTGCCGCCAGAGATAAAGTGCGCCGGGAATGCCTGGCTGGGCGGAGAGCAGATCAGCGTGAAGTGCTTTGAAGGCCTCCAGGCGCTCTTTGGACCCGGCCTCTTTCGCAATCTTAGCGCTGAGCTGTGGGTGGGCCTGGCCGAAGGTCGCATACTTGCTGAGCATGGCCTCCTTTTCTCCGCTTCGTTCAAACCATTCGTTCTGCCAGATCAAATCGGCAGCTTGCGTGATGTCTTTGAAGCGCCAGGCTTCGGATTGTATCAATGCGTCCACCGCTTCGGGATAGGTCTTTTTACCTGCAGCGATGAGCCGGACGACTGCGGCCTCGGGATGCGGATTGCGGGCAAGAACGGGAGCCACTTGTTGAGCCAGCTCAGCTGTCAGTTCATGGTCAACCAGCGGGATGCGGGGTGCCTGCAGCGAGTTGAAAACTTCCGGCAGGCGCACCGCCAGTGCCCGCATTTCCAAAGCGGAGAACATGAAGTCGCCCACCCGGCGACCGCGGCCAACCTGCACAGTGTAGTCGAGAAACTCCCGCACCTGGGCCGGGGACATCTTGGTCATGGCCTGCAGCAGCGGGGCCGCCTTATCCTCGCGGCGGGGTGCCACGAACTTGCTGAAGGTGGGTGTGTCGCCGTGTCCAAAATGCATCCAGCCCTTGGCGACGGCCAGCGAGCCCTCGAAAGGCAGTTCGGAGACGAGCCGTTCGGCGGCCTGGAGTGCCGGGTCCAGCAGGGTGCCCGGGATTTCCTTGCGGGATAGGATCTGTTCGGCCATCAACTTGCTGAGCGGTTCGATCTCCTGAATCCATTTGACGCGGGCCTTGATCGCGGGTGTCGCCCGCTTGGCGGCGGCCAGCTGATCAAGCGCTCCGTAAACCGCCTGGCTGCCGCTTTCGTAGGTTTCGAGCTCCTTAAAGAGGGTATCGAAATAAGACTGATAGGGCTCAAGCGGATCGTCACCGTTAAGAATGACTGCCAGACGGTTAGCGATGGCGGCGAGATCGCCCCGCTGGCTGGCCTGATCGAGGAACCAGAAATCAAAGCCCTTGGCAGCGCCGTGTTGACGGAGGCGTCCGCCATCTTCGCGCATCATCAGGTAGGCGGTTTCGTCGGACCTGAGATGTTGGATCAACAGCCGGTAAGCGGCAGGCACCACAGTCGCCAGTTGTTCGGGCTTGGCATCGGGGCTCTGGGCCAGTTTACGGTAAAAACTCACCGCTTCGGTCCATTGGCCCGCCCGCTCGGCAACCTGTCCGGCGTAGAAGGTGAGCGTGGCCGAACTATCGGGGTGTTCCACCAACCAGTTCCGGGTGGCGGCAAAGGCGCGGGCCGAGCGGTTTTCCTCCAAGCCGGTCTGCAAGACCTGTAGCACAGTTTGCTCGCTGGCCTGAGCCTGCTCCTCAAAGGCGCTGATTTTTTCGTCCAAAGGCGCGGCCAAGGTTGGCAGCACACTGAGGGCACAGCCTGCCAGAGAAATTGTAGCAAGGAACCATCCGGATTTCATGGGTCGGGTCGAGCCTGGGCTGCGCTGCAGGTGATGGGGTGGCATCTTGATTTGTTTCATTGGCCGGCCTCCAGGCGTTCGAGTTCCAATTCACTTTCGAGTTTGAGCAGGCGCTCCTGTGACAGCTGCGCCCGTGCATAGGAGGCCCATTTACTTTCGGGGAAGTCGTAAGTCAGGCGTTTGAAATGGGAGTAGGCGGCCATTTCTTCGCGCAGATCCTGGTAGCACATCCCCATCCAATACATGGCCTGGGCCCGCACCTCGGGGCCGTCGTAGCTCACCTCGTGGATCAGTTGACTGAAGGTCTGGATGGCATCGCGCTTGCGGTCGGCACGCATATAAGCCTGCCCGGCCCGCAGCCCGGCGGGCCCGGCGAGTTCGTTGCCGGGGAAGCGTTCTTGCAGGCGGCTGAAGATACTGGCGGTTTTCAGGTATTCGCGCACCGCGAGTTCCTGCAGGGCAGCCCCTTCGTAGGCGGCGTCTTTGTCGGCTTCGGCGCGTGCCAGCAGCGGCTTGGCCTGTTGCTCATAAGCGGCGGCCTGCTTGAGGAAGTGTGTGCCGAGGCGCGCCATCGATGTGGCGAGGTATTCGGAATCCGGATACTTGTAGGCCAGCTTGACATACTCCTGCGCGGCGATGTCCGACTCACCGATTTTTTCATAGACCGTGGCCATACGGTATTGGGCGCGTGAGGCATGGATGGTCAACGGGTAGCTGCCGGTCACATTCATGAAGCGCGAGAGCGCGGCGCGGAAGCGGGTCTCGCGCAGTTCGGGGTCTTCCGTAGCGTCGGCTTCCTCCATGGTTAAGGTGCCGAGCAGATACTCGGCATGGGCGCGGGTCTCCGGATCGGTAAACTGGTCCATGGCTTTAGCCAGCAGTAATTTCGCGCTGTTGTATTCCTGTTCGGCCCTGGCGGGTTCGCCGAGTTTGCGGTGGCGTTTGGCCATTTCAAGGTAGGCCTCAGCCAAAGAGAACTGGGTGCGCATCGCGATCGCCTCGTCCTCGTAAACCTTGGAGAAGGGTGCGATCGAGCCGTCGGCCCCCTTGCTGATGGTGACGAAGTTGGTCTCTGTGCTGACACCGTTGGCATCCGTGTAGCGCGCGGCCACCGTATCACCGTAGGTGATGGGGAAGCCTGCGCGGTTGACATCGCGTTCCCCGGTTGCCTCAGCCGGGTCTTTGCTGTAGCTCAGCAGGATGCTGTCGCGGAAAATCCCGGTATGCGGTCCGCTCTCCACCAGCGTGACGTAGTGCTTGGCACCGGACTTTGCCTGCATCAGCAGACGCACCTGGTCGATGTCGTCGCTGACGTCAGCCCCGAGATCCACCACCCGCAGGTAGAGGCGTTCTCCGGCGTAAGCTTTGTCCACTTCGTGGCTGTAGCCCTCGCTCATGATATCGAAGTCGGGGTGTGTGACCACCTTAGCCGTGCTGGTTTCCCATTGCTCCTGACCGTCCCGTCCCGTGTAGCGGAAGCCGAAGTAAATGGTGTCCCCCGGCTTGGCCACCAGATTGTTTTGGCCGATTTGAATCTCTTTGGCACTGCGGGAGTCGAGCTGGGAATCGGCCAGTTCTTTCATCTCGGTCTCGCTGAGCACGCCGTATTCGGGAGTGATGCCGGGGATGACGGTGGTTGCGACCCGGAAACGATCCTGCTTCGATTTCTGATAACGACTCCACGGGTAGTGGTTGCGGTAGGTGTTGATGGTATTTGCCGTTTGCCAACCATGCAGGCCGGGCAGGCTGTCCCCCGCGCTGCCGGTGAGTTTGACGGTGCCGGGCGTATTGATGTCGAAGCCGCTGCCTGCGGGAAGCTTGGCTGCGCGGCGGCCGCTTTCGGTTTGGGCATAGACCGCGACCTCCGAGTTGGTGCCGAGCAGATATTGCGGCGCGATGAGTTCCAGATAAAGGCGCTGGCCCAGAACGGCCTTGAGTCCGCCCTCAGGGGCCTGGCTTTTCGGGAGGAAGCGCGGTTTGATCTCCCAGCGCGGGTGCACGCGCTCGGTGATCTTGCGCGGGTCCGGACTGTTTTCCTGGGAGAAGCCCTGGAATCCGTGATAAAGCGGTTGCGGGGCGGCCCGGTCTGCCAGTTCACTCACCTCGGCATGACCGATGAGAAACTGTGGCGGAACGAAGGCGGCGTGTTCGATCTTCGCCACCCGCTCGGTGACGACACCCGGACGATTGTTTTCCGCATCCGTATAACTGGCGGTGATCCGGCCGCCCTCGGCGACTTGAAACTGGTTCGGTGCCTGTGGCGCAGCGCTCACGGGAACGACCGAAAACTTGAAAATGCCGGTGGAGTCCCCGGTCTCGCTGGCGTCAAAGCGCTTTTCTTCACCGCGCTCATTGCTCAGAACGAAGGTCACCTTGTCCGGTTGGACGGAGGTATCCATGTCCGCATCATGGATGGCGATGCTGATGGGCTCGCCGTGCTGGAAGCGGATTCGCTCTTCGTAATAGGGCAGTATCATCTGATGTCGCTCGTCGAAACGCGGCTCCATATCGGCAAATTCGATGCGGGCATCGGTAAACGAGACCGCGAGGAAACGCTCCTGGTTCTCCTTGCTCCGGGTCACAAAGCGGTCGTCGCGATAGCGGACCGTGATGCGGTCGCCCGTCAGCATTTCCAGGGTATCGTTTTTATTGAGTTGGGCGAAGTCATCCTCCAGCGGGAGGATTTTGGTGCCCTGCTGATCGGTCAGCGCGATTTTGTTGATCGCCGGGGCCGGGCTTTCCTGATCGACGAAGAGGAGGCGGATCAGGCGGGCCTTGGAATCGGGGGCAAACTCGATGGTAAATTCGGTGCCGCTATCGTCGGCGGTAATCGCTGCGGGTGCGTTGCGGTGATCCAGGCTGCCCTGCGGGAATTCATCCGGATTGAAAAATGCGTCCGGGCAGGGGCTCCATTCTTCCGCGTCGCTGGTGCGGGTGAGTAATTCCACCCCGCGGCCGAAGCCGATGTTGCTGAGCCAACCGCTGGCCCAGATCTCGAAGTGGTGCACCCCGGGCCCTAGATTGATGCGGCCCTGCAGCTCCTTGTCGTCTTTTGCCGTGAGGACTTTACCGTTCACCGAGAGCAGAAATTCGGCCGGCTGCTGCGCTTCTTTCTCATTGGCTTTAACCGGGCCCTCCAGCGGATTGTGTTTGCCGAGTTTGAGTTTGAATTGGCGTTCGACACCCGACGCTTCGTGGAAGAAGGCCTGAAAGCGGACCAGAACCGCCGGGTTGCTCCAGCGCCCGCCCTTGAGCCATTTCACGTCGGTGGGAATGGTGGCGGGCAGTGCATGGGACGGGCCGATAATGTTTTTGCTGATGGCCATCTCCGGATCCTGCAACCACCCGTATTCCATGTGTCGGCGCATCCCGGCGATTTCGTAAACCGAGCGGGCTCCGTAATGGGCATGGTTGCCGGCTTCATTGATCACGGTGACCGAAGGGTGGACCGGGCTTGCGGGAATCACCTTGGCGGTGCCGGGGTAGGCGGCCACGGTCGTCCAGTCCTGGTGATTTGGTGCGGTTTGCACGATGAATTGTCGCAGCGCCGAGCCGGGTTCCGTCGCGGTCAGCTTGAGCTGGTCGATGCCGACGCGGTCATTGAGGTCGACAATGAAGTCCGGCTTGCGGTCTTCCCGCACCATCGCCCGCCAGGCGGGATAGCTGGCATTCGCGCTGATCACCATGTTGGGGTTGAGGCCGGGCTCCGTATCCTGGGCGAAGGCGCGGGCGGTGGCACTGGTGGTGGCAATGCTCCCCTCGAACCAACCGCTGTGGGTGTCGGTTTCCTGCAGGGTGACGCGACCGATGGAGTCGCCGCTGCTGGTGCGGACACTCACGTCGAGGCTGTCGATCTCCGCCGTGCGGCTGCGGTCCGGATCGATGACCCGCACATAGATCGGATTGCCGGGCTTGGCGACATTCTGAAGGTAGCGGCCGAATTCAGCTTCGACCGCATCGCCGGTGGATGCGGCTTCCAGGGTTTGTGAGGCCAGTCGCGCCCGGGCGGCACCCTGCAGGTCGCCGCTGACTTTACCTTCAATCTCATCCATGATCGACTGCATATCGGCGCGTCGCTGTTCGGCCGCGCTGAGGAGCTTACGTGCGGAAGCCATCAGCAGTGCATCCGATGCGACACGGATCGGGCCGCCGCGTTTTTCCTCCAGATTGTTCATCTTCTCGCGGAAGCGTTCGGAGTAGGCGTAGTAGATTTCGTCGTCGCCGATCACCTGCAGGGTGCCGTCGCCGGGCGCGGGGGCACCCAGCGCGGTGGCGACTTCACCGCGGAACTTGGTTTTCTGATCGCCGAACTGACGGAGAAAGAACTGCTCCCGGTCGCCGGTCACGGTCCAGACGACCACCTCAATCTCGGTGCCCGCACCGGAAACCGCCAGAGTCGGGTCGGTCAGGGTGACCTTGAGCCGCTCGCCCGGGACGAGACTTTGCTGGCTGGTGGTGGTGCCGAGTTCCACCTCGGTGGCCTCCATCAGTTTCTGACGCTTGAGCTGGATCTTGCCCAGCAGGATTTTGGAATCCGGGTGATTGGGCGCGCGGGCCAGGATGGAATCGACGTCGTCCTTGGCGTCATCGAACTCCTCCATATCGTAGTAAACTTCGGCCCGGGCGTAGCGGATCTCAACCCAGAGGCCGGGGACGCGTTCAAATTCCAGTTCCGACAGGGTTTCAAGTGCACCGTCAAAATCTTTCGCCACGCGCTCGGCGGCGGCTTTGCGCAGGGTGGCCTGATGGCGGATCATCAGCTCGGCGTAGGCTTCCTTTTGCGCGACCCGGGTATAAATTTCATGCGCCTGGCGGAGTTGGCCGCGCTGCATGGCAATGTCTCCATAGGCGATTTCGATCTCCGCCTTTTCAGTGGGGCGCAGCGGGCTGCTCGCGGCCTCGGCCCAGGCGAGCAGGTGCTTGATCAACACTTCCTGACGGGCCTCGTCGCGGGTCTCGATGCTGCGTTGCAGCGCCCACATGGTGTAGCTTAAGGCGAGGGAGCGGTGGATTTCGACAAACTTGTCCCAGTGGGCATCGAGCAGCTTCCAGGCGGAATCAATATTGTCGGTCATCCATTCTGCCTGGGAGCGATACACCGGGTAAGCGGGGTCGCTGGGCGCGACCGGGATTTCCACCAGACCGAGCGCCATCGCGGTCTTGCCCCGCACGCTCTTGAGTTGCGGGATGTCGCTTTCGGCTTTGAACCAGGTATGCCCTCTGGTGTGACGGTCGATGACCAGCAGGCCGATCCGGGCCAGCGTGCTGGCTGCCTGAGCTTGCTCCTGTGCCAAATCTGCGGTGAGCTGCATCATGTCCTGATGTGGCCGGTGGAAGCGTTCCACGATACGCCAGAGGTAAGTCGCGGCAGGAAGAATGAACTGTGGCTCGCGCGCGTTTTTCGCATGATTGATCAGTCGGTTGCCGAAGTCGGCATCCAGACGGATTATGCGGGCGTGGTCGATCAGCCCCACTACGGCGTTGATAAATTGCGGATCGGCCCAGACCGTGTCCCCAAGGGTGGCCAGTTGGTCCAAGCCACTCACTTCTACCCGGAAGGGCGCCGCGAGCATCGATGCGGTGGTCGCTGTGACTGCCTCAACCGCAGCTTCGGTCGAGGCTTCCCCAGTCAGCCCCAACAGGGCCTGGCTGACAAAAGCGGCGCTCGCGGCTGCCTGAAGTTTTTGCTGCGCCGGGCTCAGCACCACTTCCGGGAAGTGCATGGTCAGGCCGTAGCGCACCCGAACCGGCATATCCGGCCAGGCGGGAGACTGGACGAGCTGCTTGACCAACTCAGCCGATTGCTGATGATCTCCGGGGAAACGGGTGTTGAGCCAGCTCATGACCAGCCAGGGCTCGACCTGCTGGCGCTCGATTTGACGGGTCAAGGCCGCGTCCAGCTCGGCAAGCAGGGGATAGCGCCGGTATGCCTCGCTGGCCTGAAAGCGCTCCATGCCCCCGTTGCGGCGCGCCAGCTCCCAAATGTATGGCGCGTAGTCCTTGGTCGAGAGGGTGCCCGCCCGATAGTCATAGAAAGGTTCCTGGCCGCTCGTGAGCGCTTTGGTGATCAATTGACTGGCAAAAAACTGTGCTTCAGTGGACGGATCCTGGAGCAGTTCGGCCACCGCCTCCGGTGTGTGCTCGGCAAAGCGCAGGATCTGCCCCACCAGGTCCACTGTGACGGGATTGTCCGAACGGTAGTCCTGCCACAGTTGGCGGAAGCGCTGCAGCCGCTGATTGGCCGGCATGGCCTGGATTGCTTTTGCGTCGGGGATGGATGCGGCGAGGGCCTTGCTGCGCTGGATTTCCTGATCGCGCTTGGCCGTGCCGCCGGGGCGTCCCGCGTAATGCCACAGCTGGTCGATATAGTGGCCGTTGAGTTCGGACGGGCCCAGCCGCCAGAGCTCTTTGCTCAGGAGATGGTCGATGAGTTGATCCAGATCTTTGGACTCGCCGACATGCGCGATTGTGCGAATAGCAGCGATTTCCGGCGAGGGATTGCGCGCCAACTGGGGCGCGAGCTCAACCGCTGCTGCGACACTGAGATTACGCCAGTCGAATCGAAGCACCGGCCCCAGGCGGTGATTGATGCGTTCTGGTTTTTCGAGCAATAATTCCCGCAGCTTTTCCGCATCAACCAGATCGGGTCCGGAGTCGTAGTAACCCGGCGACCAGCTTTGCAGGTATTGAAACTGCTTCAATTCAGTCAGTTTGGTGCGGGCCTCGTTGATGGCTGCCAGTTTGTCCGCAAGCTGATGGGGCCAATATTTCTTCGGGTTGTCCTTATAATGGCGCCCGGTGTGGCCACCGGCCCAATCGGTCTGCACCTCAAGGGCATATTGCGGGTATTTGGCGAGCAGTTGTTTGGCCTCTTGCAGCGGAGGCGCACTGTCTTTACCATCAATCCGATCCAGGTTGTAGCGGATCGCTGCCGTCTTCCAAACCAGTAGCAGCCCCAGTTCGGGAGCAGCATCCAATTCCCCGGCCAGCTCCCGCGTGGTGGCGAGGAATGCCTCGGTGACCCGGCTGGGACGCAGGTCGAGCCGCACGTCATCCAGATAGTCCAGCAGCCAAACCAGATCCTCCAGGTGGAAGGTGATGAGATGATCGTCGGAAACGCCGGCCTGGGCGGTGGCGAGCAGGCGTGTGGCCAAGCCGTGGATGTCCTCGCGTTCGCGGGACCTGGCCTGATCCAGAAACCAGCGGTCATACTGCCGGAAGCGCGGATTCACCGCCAGCGCTGGAGCCTGCAAGCGGCCGAAGTTATAGGCGCTGTCCGCATCGGAAAGTTCTTCGATCCAGAGATGGTGCAGGGCGGTAATGGCTGCAGCGGCCTCCTCGCTGGCGGGGTCCGCCTGACTGAGGTATTGCTGGTAGAAGGCAGCGGCTTCGCGCAACTCGCCCGCCAGTTCCGCATTGCGGGCCACCTGATATAAAAAGACCGAATTATCCGGGCGGTTCTGTTCCAGCCACCGCTTGGCCAGGGCGGATGCCTTGGCGGGTTGCTGCTGCTCGCTGCCGGCTTGCAGCAGGCTGAGCAGCGCCGCTTCAGTTTGCGCCTCCTGCGCCTCCGCGAGCGCGGCGTATTGCACGGAGAATTCCACGTTTTGGGCAAAACAGGTGCTGCCGGCGAGGAACGCAGCCAGGGTCGGCGCGAGCAGGCGCTGCCCGAGGCGGGCACGCATGGATCGATTGGGAAAGTCTGGGGCTGGCGTGTCCATGGGCGCTTATTCCGGGCTCTCGGCACCTTCCCCCTCCAGGCCGGCCAGTTTCTTGCGGGCTTCACCGACGTAGGCGCTGCTGGGATAGTCGAACACCAACTGCCGCAGCTTGGCGATCGCGGTCGCGTTATCACCCATGCGGAAGGCGACGTTCGACCAGAGCAGGAGCATTTCATCCAGGAAGGCGGCATCCGGATAGTCGGCGAAGACGCTATCGAGTAAGTCAGCTGCCTGGGCGA
>Ga0100402_1003512_pt1 | contig 17004 bp, 15 predicted proteins | sample CryGeyme20150102_FD_80419 | JGI IMG/M metagenome (GOLD analysis project Ga0100402, IMG submission 80419) | Groundwater microbial communities from Crystal Geyser aquifers in Utah, USA - Crystal Geyser metaG 2015-0102 | ecosystem: Environmental > Aquatic > Deep subsurface > Groundwater | place...
ATGAATCACTAAAATCTAGTGTATATACTAGATATAAGTCAAGCGAGAATCTCAGATTTTAAAGGGATACGATTCAAAACAACTAGATCAGTGTTCTAGTAGAACCAATCTCGAGCTACATGCCTGAAAGGCATGCATTAGGGTCTTGAGGCCCTACGCCTCGTCGTTGGTCAGGCGGCCTTGGAGGATGCGGGCGGCTTGGGAGTCGCGTTCCCAGGCGGCGGTGCCTTCGGCGTGGCCGAGGGCGCTGAGCCAGTTCAAGCAGTTGATAAAGCATTCGAGTAGCTTTTTTTGCCAGTCCCTTATTTTGACGGACTGTGTAGCTGTAATAAAGCCGAAGTAAAATGGTATCTAATTGAGCCAAGGGATCAGGATCTGGTTGCTGCTAATGGCTTATTGAGTGAATTAATATCACTTATTCCTTACGGTTCAGGTGATTTAATATCGATAAGCTCAGCTGTTTATGTGCTAATCATAAAATTAATTTATTTAATCACAATATCTCTCACCCAATACAAATCAAACAGCCATGATTACCACCCAAGCAGCTCCTCTCGCCAATGATGCACGTTCAACTCAGGTGCAGGCCTGGCGGTCTTTTCACCATGGAGTCTGGCAGGACCAGATTAACGTCCGCGACTTCATCCAACAAAACTACACCCCTTATGACGGCGACTACGCTTTCCTGAAAGAACCGTCAGAACGCACGGTAAAGCTGTGGGACGAGCTGAGGGCATTACTCACCCAGGAACGAGAGGCCGGCGGTGTGCTGGATGCCGACACCAAGGTGGTCGGTCGCGTCGCCTCCCACGGTGCTGGTTACATTAATCAGGATCTCGAACAGATCCTCGGCGTCCAAACCGACAAGCCGCTCAAACGGGCGATGCTGCCCTATGGCGGCGTGCGCATCGCGCAAAAAGCGCTCCAGGCGCACGGGCGCGAGATGGACCCCGACACCGCTGCAATTTTTGATCAACACCGCAAGACACATAATGACGGCGTATTTGCCTGTTATACCGACGACATCCGCAAGGCCCGGTCGGCTGGCATCGTGACCGGACTACCGGATGGCTATGGCCGCGGCCGCATCATCGGCGACTACCGCCGGGTGGCTCTGTATGGGGTGGATCAACTGATCGCCGACAAGCAACGCCTGGTCAGGGAGTCGCAGCAACAGGATTTCAGCGAGGACTGGGTGCGTGAGCGCGAGGAAACCCAGGACCAGATTCAAGCCCTGAAAGATCTGAAGATCATGGCTGCTGCATACGGGATTGATATTTCCAAGCCGGCCCAGAACGGTAAAGAGGCCGTGCAATGGACTTACTTCGGCTACCTAGGAGCCGTTAAAGATCAGAATGGTGCTGCCATGTCCTTCGGGCGCACCGCCACTTTCTTCGACATCTACTTTGAGCGCGATTTTGCCGAAGGCACCCTCAACGAAGAAGCGGCCCAGGAGATCATCGATCACCTCGTGATGAAGATGCGGATTGTCCGTTTTATCCGCACCACCGACTACGACGAACTTTTCTCCGGGGACCCTACCTGGGTGACAGAGAGTATCGGTGGCATGGGCGAAGACGGACGCTCGCTGGTCACCAAGTCCAGCTTTCGGGTGCTGCAAACGCTCTACAATCTCGGCCCGGCTCCCGAGCCGAATCTCACCGTGTTGTGGGCCCAGGAGCTGCCGCAGGGCTTTAAGGATTTCTGCGCCAAAGTCTCAATCGAGACCAGCTCCATCCAATACGAGAACGACGATCTGATGCGTCAATACTGGGGCGACGACTACGGCATCGCCTGCTGCGTGTCGGCCATGCGCATCGGCAAGCAAATGCAGTTCTTCGGTGCGCGCGCCAATCTGGCCAAGGCCATGCTCTACGCGATCAACGGTGGCAAAGATGAAAAAAGCGGCGAGCAAATTGCGCCTGTCAGTGCCCCATTCACCGGTGATTATCTGGAGTTCGATGACCTGATGCAGCGCTTCGACCAGACCATGGACTGGCTGGCGGCGACTTATGTCAAGGCGCTCAACATCATCCACTACATGCATGACAAGTATTGCCCGGAAAATATTATGATGGCCTTGCACGATCCGGTCGTCTTCCGGACCATGGCCTGTGGCATCGCCGGCCTCTCTGTCGCAGCCGACTCACTCTCTGCAGTCAAGCATGCCAAGGTCAAAGTCATCCGCAACGCAGAGGGCTTGGCAGTGGATTACGAAGTCATCGGCGACTATCCCGCCTACGGTAACAATGACGACCGCGTGGATGCTTTTGCCACCGATCTGGTGGAGCGTTTCATGGATAAGATTCGGCAACAGCCGACCTACCGCAATTCTGTCCCAACCCAGTCCGTGCTGACCATCACCTCCAACGTGGTTTACGGCAAGAAGACCGGCGGCACCCCCGACGGGCGCAAGGCAGGTGAGCCCTTTGCTCCCGGTGCCAATCCCATGCACGGGCGCGACAAGAAGGGTGCCATTGCCTCGATGGCCTCCGTGGCCAAGCTCCCCTACGAGCATTCGCAGGACGGTATTTCCTACACCTTCTCGATCGTGCCGAAAGCACTGGGCAAATCACAAACGGAGCAGATCGCCAACCTCGGCACCATCCTCGACGCCTACTTCGCCGAACAGGGACACCATATCAACGTCAATGTCTTCGAAAAAGAGACTCTGATGGATGCGATGGAGCATCCGGAAAAATACCCGCAACTCACCGTGCGTGTCTCCGGCTATGCCGTCAACTTCATCCGCCTGACCAAAGAGCAGCAACTCGACGTCATCAACCGCACCTTCCACGCATGCATCTGAACCAGCTCGCATGTGAGATCATACACCTTGGCGGCTCTGTCGTCTGACTAAATTCAATCTTCGACGTTCCAGTTGCAAGCCACGCGGCATGATTGCCACGCTCGAAATGCCTACTCCTGCGCCCACCCCCAGCTGCGCCTTTGCCGGACCGGCAGGGCCGCCAGCACCGGACACCGAGGGCTATATTCACTCGGTTGAGACTTGTGGCACGGTAGATGGCCCCGGACTGCGCTATGTGCTCTTTCTCCACGGTTGCCCGCTGCGTTGCCAGTATTGCCATAACCCCGATGCGCAAGGCCGGCCCAGCGGGACAACCCAAACCGCCGCGGCAGCCTTTGCCGATGTGCTGAAATACAAGTCCTTCATCAAGCAGGGCGGCCTCACCATCAGCGGGGGTGAACCTTTGATGCAACCGGCTTTCGTGCATGCCATGTTCGCCATGGCCAAAGCGGAAGGCCTCCACACCGCGCTGGATACCTCCGGCTTTGTTGGGCACAAGGCCAGCGACGAGCTGCTCGACCTGACCGACCTGGTGCTGCTCGACATCAAGAGCTTCAGCCCGATGACACATAAAATCGTGACTGGCGTCTGTGTGGACCAAACCTTGAAATTCGCCCAGCGCCTCGACGCGAACGGCAATAAGATGTGGATCCGCTTCGTGCTGGTGCCCGGTCTGACCGATCACCCGCAAAACATCCAGGGCCTGGCCAAATTCGTGAGCCGCCTCAGCAAAGTCGAAAAGGTCGAGATCCTCCCCTTCCACAAAATGGGAGAAGATAAATACACCCGATCCGGCATCCACTATCAACTCAGCAACACACCCGTGCCGACAGCCGACCAAGTTGAAGCGGCCCGCCAGATTTTTGCACTCCACGGGGTTGAAGCGATCTAAGGTGAACTTCCAATATTGAACCGCCACCATTCAACATCGCATACCATAATCAGCGGCGCAGCCGACTCACAGTAATTCAAGCTTCGCTGCTGGACCTGCGCCCTTAATATATTCGAGCAAAGCATCCCATGAAAAAGAACCGCTGGCTTATCGCTGCCTCCGCTGTTGGTATTCACGTTTCGATCGGCTCGATCTATGCCTACAGCGCGTGGAAGATGCCGCTGGAAAACACCTTCGGCTGGTCTTCAACCAGGACTGCGATGGCCTTCAGTATCGCCATCTTTTTTCTGGGCTTGTCGGCAGCCTTTCTGGGGCGCTTCATCGAGAAGCGGGGTGCCTCCAAGGGTGGCCTGCTCTCCGCCGCCTTTTTCTGCACCGGGCTGATCGGTTCCGCCGCCGCCTGCTGGTGGGAGAGCCTGCCGCTGTTCTATCTGTTCTTCGGTGTTGTCTCCGGGATCGGACTGGGCGTGGGCTACATCTCGCCGGTATCGACGCTGGTCAAATGGTTTCCCGACCGCCGCGGCCTGGCCACCGGGCTGGCCATCATGGGCTTCGGCTTCGGCGGCTGATCTGCGCCAAACTGATCGATCAATTCGTGCCGACCCAGGCCGAAGTGGTGCTGCATGAAGACATCAGCGGATACGAATACAGCCAACTCGCGGCAAGTGATGCCAGTGCCGCAGCAGCACTGCTGGCAGGCGCACCCGAGATAGAGGTATTCAAGACCAACAAATCTAAACTCGCCGAATACTTCCGCAACCGATCAAACCGAGTCCCCGGAATACGCCGCCCTCATCACCGCCACTACAGTTCGCTGGAGGTGGAATCGGCCAGACCGCACACGCACGACGTGTAAATTCAGCTCTGGCAAATGCGCAAGCTGGTAGGTTCAGATAGTTCTTACAGGATCGCTGTGGGCGACGACCGGGTTCTCTATCCCATTGAAGATGCCGTTTGTATCGTCGAAGTCGAACGAGTGCGCCACCGGAAAGACGCTTACAAATAAGGTCGATCCGGGCGTTGTCAGCTGCGGATACGTCTGCAAAAATCCGCTCAATTTACAGAACTCCCCTGCGGGATTTTCAGGGATTGCTTCTGCGCTGTCGTTAAATAATGCATCCATTCACACTCCAGCAAAAACTCTAGCCGAGGGCTACCGTTGAAGACCCGTTTTTGAGTCGCCTTAGCCGCTAAAAAGCCGTTTTTCGGCAGTCTCCTAAAAACATGAAAAAAATAATATCTGCCTTCTTCCTTCTGCTGTTATGGCTCGGATCCGCTTTGCAGGCTGCAAACTCCACCGCGACTGGCGATGACCGTCCCAACATCGTCATCATCTTTATCGACGACCTGGCGCGCGGCGACGTGGGCGCTTTTGGTTGCCCCGACCCTGGCACGGAGCATATCGACCGCCTGGCCGAGCAGGGAGTCAAGCTGACCAACGCTTACACCATCAACGGCCCCTGCAGTCCGAGTCGCACCGCGATGATGATGGGGATGTACACCCAGCGCTTCGGCAAATATGGTCTTTCACGCGGGGTGCCGATCCCGGAGGACAAGCCGACCATGGCGGAAACCTTGCGTGATGCCGGGTATATCACCGGCATCGTCGGCCTCGAGAAATGGGACATTGGCAGGTGGGACCAGGGTGCTCTCGACGAAGGTTTTCTGGAGGCGGGCATGCAGCCCCCACGGGTGCCAAAGCTAAACGCGCGAGGCTATGGTCACCAGTCCTGGCAGATCGACCTATATGGTCAATACGGCACTGAAGTCGAAGGCAACTACTGCGTGGACTTTATCCAACGCCACGCGCAGGGTGATCCGCCCTTCTTCCTCTACTATGTTCCGCTCGCGGTTCACACCCCACTGCATGAAGTCCCGCAAAAATACCTCGACCAGCTCTACCCGAATCATCAGGGCGACTACCGTCCGCGCCAATACCTGCGCGCCAACCTTTTGTGCCTGGACATCCAAATCGGGCGCATCATGCAGACGCTGCGCGATACTGGGGTGGCGGACAATACGCTGATCCTTTTAACCAGCGATAACGGCGGCTCCCCTGCGTCAGAGCACCGCCCAGACCCCTACCGGGGCGGCAAAGGCGGCAAAGACCGCGTTAACTTACAATGGGAAGGCTACTTCCGTATGCCGATGATCGTCGCATTTCCGGGGCAACTGCCGGCAGGCCGGACCTATACGGGCATGTCGAGCACGCTGGACTTCTATGCGACCGCTGCCGCCGTAGCGGGTATTCCCCTCCCGGAACACTGCGAAGGCGAAAATCTGTTGCCATTGCTCAGCGGAAAACAAGTGACCGACCCCGATAAAGTTTACTGCTGGAACACCCACGGCTCGGAAGCCCTGCGCTGGCAGCAATGGCGGCTGGTCCGCTTCCGGGAGGGCCCCTGGCGGCTCTACGACATCGAAGCCGACCCGGCGGAAACCCGCAACCTCGCCGACCGCTATCCGGAGATCGCCGCCCGCTTGCAGCAACGCTACACCGACTGGCTGAGCGAGATGGCCCCGCCCGCCAAGCCAGTGCGACCACCGGCAGACCTGATCCCTCACACCAACGGCGGCCAGCATGCCCGCCGCCCCTTCGGACGCGGCTGGATGACCGCCGCGCGCTGGGAGCAGATCAAGGACGACCCCAGCCTCTGGAGCGAGCGTGCCGCACGGCAGCGCTTCTCATCCGCGATTGAAGAATAATCACAGGTCCTCAATCTAACGTAAGCCCACAACTTCATTTTCGATCACAACACAAACATGATCCACCAACCCGCAAAACTCTTACTTCTGGCCGGCCCCTGCTCACTGGAAAGCCTCGACACCTGCCGCCCGGTCGCGGATGCCCTTGCCGCCCTGCAGCAAAAACATCCCGAACTCAATATCCTCTTCAAAGGCTCATTCGATAAAGCCAACCGCACCTCGATCCACAGCGACCGCGGCACCGGGCTGGATGCCGGGCTGGAAATTTTCCGTACCATCCAGACCGAATATGGTTTTAAAACCGTTACCGACATTCACCTGCCGGAGCAATGCGCCGCCGTCGGTGCCGTGGTCGATGCGCTGCAAATTCCGGCCTTTCTCTGCCGTCAGACCGACCTGCTGATCGCGGCCGCCGCAACAGGATGCACCATCAACGTCAAAAAAGGCCAGTTCCTATCCCCCTACGAAATGCAGTTCGTCACCAGTAAGCTGGAAGAGGCGGGTGCGCGGGAAATCTGGCAGACGGACCGCGGCACCACCTTCGGCTACCAAAACCTGGTAGTCGATATGCGCAGCTTTAGCATCATGGCGGCCAATGGACACCCCACTATCATCGACGCCACTCATAGTGTGCAACTGCCCGGTGCCGCCGGCGGGGTGAGCGGCGGTCAGCGCGAATTCGTGCCCGCTCTCGCACGCGCTGCTCTCGCCGCCGGAGCCAACGGCGTCTTTCTCGAAACGCACCCCGATCCGGCCAAGGCCATCTCGGATGCCGCCAGCCAGATTCCACTGGAGGAACTGCCGGAGCTGGTGGAGTCGCTGATCCGCGTCTGGCAGGCGGTGAACTAGCCGGCCCGTTGTTGGCTGAGCCTGAACGATTCAGCCAGCACCGGCAGGCCACGTTTATCCCACCGGGCCGGGCGTTGCGGCGAACCGCCACCGCCCGGCACGGCTAAGTCTTTTCCGCCAGCGCCGCCGCCGGTCCGGCCAGGACAAACCTCATCGACATCGCCGTCACATAGAGTCCGATCAGCAGCATCCCCAGCGAGATGCTCCCCAGCAGGCTTAAGGGACCGTGCTGCAGCACCATAAACACCAGTGCCGTCATCGGCATGATGACCATCAGCACCGCAGGAACCAGCGCAAAGGCAAAGGCGATCCGGCGGTCTTTCAGAAAGACCACGAAGGTGATCAGCGCCAGCGCGGCCAGCAGTTGGTTGGTGGCCCCAAACAACGGCCAGACCGCCTGCCAGACTGGCATGACGCTCCCGTCCGGAGCCGTAAAAGTGCCGAAGGCGGCCAGCGCGGGCAGCACCAGCACGAGACCGGTGCCGAGAAAGCGGCTGGCCTGGCTGCGCCATTCAAACAGCTCTTCAATCAGGAAACGGGTCAGCCGGGTGCAGGTGTCGAGCGTCGTCAGCAGAAAAGTGCTAACGGCCAGCATCGCAAAGGTCAGCCCCACATCTTCCGCGATGCCGAGCTTGCCAAAAAACACCGCCGCGCCGGTCGCAAAAGTCGCCACCGGCCCGCCCGCGCCAATCCCTCCAACCACCCCGATGCAGGCCAGGGCGAAGACCGCGAGCAAGCCCTCAACCAGCATCGCCCCGTAGGCGACCGGCTTCACATCGCGCTCGTCGCGGATCTGCTTGGAGGTGGTGCCGCTGCTCACGATGCTGTGAAAGCCGCTGCAGGCCCCGCAGGCCACGGTGATAAACAGGAAAGGCACCAGGTAGTTCAACTCACTCGGCTCGAAGCTGGTGACGAGTGGCAGGTCCAGACCACCGTCATAGAAAAGGAGCCCCAGCACTCCCAGCAGCATGATGGCATAGAGAAAGGTCGCACTCAGAAAATCGCGCGGCTGCATCAACAGCCCCACCGGCAAAATCGCCGCGCAGTAGCAATAGAGCAAGACCACGCCGGTCCAGAAACCCTTGCCCATGGCCGGCGCGGGATAGTTCACCCCGACGACCAGTCCGAAAAAAGTCAGCACCACAAAAACCGGCACCACCAGTTTGTAAGAGATCCCCGTTTGGCGGGCCACCAGCCCGAACAACAGCGCCACCACAATAAACCAGCCGGAGGCCGTTGCCACTGCAGGCTGATTCACAAATCCGGTTACGGTCAAATCCAGAAAGACAACGATCACATAGACCAGCGCCAGCAGCACAAAGACCAGAAAGAGCTTGCCGGTGGTCTCCCCCACCAGTTCGCGGCAGGTCGAAGTAATGGATCGCCCCCGGTAGCGCAGCGACATCAGCGTGCTGCCAAAGTCATGCACCCCACCTACAAAAATTGAACCGATGATAATCCAGATCCAGGTCGGCAGCCAGCCAAAGGCAGCAGCGGCGATGATCGGCCCCACGATGGGGCCCGCCCCGGCGATCGAAGAAAAATGATGCCCAAACAGCACCGAGGCCCGCGTTGGCACATAGTCCACCCCGTCGTTGATTGCGCAGGCCGGCGTCTCACGCGCGGAATCGACCCCGCAACGTTGTTCCAGAAAAAGACCGTAGTAGCGGTAGGCCAGGACCAGCAGCAGGGTAGAAAGGACCAACAGGGCAATAAGCATCCGCAGTATTTACCGGCAGAGATATTTTACTGTCAACTCCGGGAATCGCCGCCGGTGGTGCCATGCAATTTTAATTACACGGCAAACTTTACTTCATGCGGGTAGCGCGATCGCGTCCCGCGGCGCACGTTGCGGCTTTGACCTGGTTGACTCCCGGCATGGCCTGCCAGGGGATCAGGCACTGTGGACGTTCCTGCGGTGCGGGGACGCACCTGCGCTACCCGTTTAGGGCAAGTTACCCCGTATTTGTCATTACACCCGCTGCGGCTAAACCACAAAACAAAATTGTTTGCCGAACGAGTATTGAACACTTAGCCACTCACACACAACATTTCACCACACGTTGCGCGATCAGCCCGCATGAGCGGAAGCGAATGCAAACACCTCAGCAAGTTTCCATGGAACATAAAAACAAAACCCTCACCGAACTCGAAAACTGCGCCGCCAAGGCCACCGCGATCAAAGCCCTGGTCGGCATCGACGGCTTTGTCGATAAAATCGTCCACCCGGTCAACAAGCGCAAGGGGCCGGGGGATCAGTTCGAGCGCATTGTCACCATCGCGGACTTCGGCGCACGCATCAGCTCAGCGGCAGGCAAGAGCGCCAATATCGAGTTGGCGCCGGTGGTGGAAAAACTCGGCGGCAACGGCCCAATCATGGCCAACGCCCAGGCCGCCCAGGGGCTGCAGGTCCGCTACATCGGTGCCCTGGGGATCCCCGCGATCCACCCCGTTTTCAGCGAATTCGCGGTCAAGACCGGGGCCGTCTCCATCGCCGACCCCGGCATCAGCCACTGCGCCGAGTTCAAAGACGGCAAAATCATCTTTGGCTCCATGGCCAGTCTCGAAGCCATCACTTACGAAAATATTCTGCAACAGGTCGGGCCGACCGCCCTGCAATCGCTCTTTGAAAGCGCCAACTTGATCGCCATGGTCAACTGGACCATGATCCCCTTCCTGACCGGGGTCTTTAAACAAATGCTGAGCGACCTGCTGCCCCAGCTGCCCGCAGATCCGGAGCGAACCTTCTTCTTTGATCTGGCCGATCCGGAGAAGCGCGCCTCCGAGGACTTGCTGGAAGTCCTGCACCTGTTCCAGCAGTTCGAAGCCTTCGGCAAGGTCATCCTCGGCCTGAATTACCGCGAAGCCGAGCAAGTCGATGCACTGCTCGGCCACCAGCCGATGGACAAGAATCCGGAAAATCTGCAAACTCTCGCAGCGCGCATCCGTGAAAAGCTGGCCATTGACACCGTGGTCGTGCATCCGGTGGACTGCGCCGCCTGCGCCACCCCCGGCGGCACCGCCTACGCCAGCGGCCCCCTTTGCGACGACCCCATGATCACCACCGGCGCCGGCGACCATTTCAACTCGGGCTTCGTTACCGGCCGCCTTATCGGCCTCTCCCCCGAGGCCGCGCTCACGCTCGCCGTCGCCACCTCCGGCTACTACGTGCGCACGGCGGTGAGTCCGGGCCTGGACGACCTAGCCGCATTTATTCAAAGCTGGTAGTGAGCCTGTTCATCACATTCGAAGGCGGCGAAGGTTGCGGTAAATCCACCCAGATCGAACGCCTGGCCAATCACCTGCGCACCGGGGGCCGCACCGTCCACCACACCCGCGAGCCCGGCGGCACCCGGCTCGGCGAAGCGATCCGCCACCTGCTCCAGCACGATAAGGCCGGCCACGGCATGTGCCCGGAGTCGGAGCTATTGCTCTTCACCGCCGCCCGCGCCCAGATCGTACGCGAGCTGATCCTCCCCGCCCTCGAGCGCGGTGAGATCGTGCTGTGCGACCGCTTTGCCGACTCCACCAGCGTGTATCAGGGCGTGGCCCGCGCCATCGAGCCCCTCCAGGTTGCCGCGATCAACCAGTTTGCCTGCGGCAGCATCGTGCCCGACCTCACCCTGCTGATCGACCTCGACCCGGCAGTTGGCCTCCAGCGCGCCCGCGACCACCGCGACGCCCCCCTCGACCGCATGGAGCAGGAGGCCCTCGCCTTCCACCAGCAGGTCCGCCGCGGCTACCTCGAACTCGCCGCCATCGACCCGGAGCGCATCACCGTCCTCGACGGCAGCAAAAGCATCGATGCCCTGGAACAGGAAATTTGGGACACCGTCGAGCCACGCCTGAGCTGAGCACCTGCACTGCACTACCAGGATACAGAAATCCAAGCACCCAACATCAGCGCATGTCATTCAAACTCGAAGACCTCCCCTACCAGCGACAGGCTATTGATGCCGTCATACGACTGTTTGAAGGGCAGCAGCGCAACTACTTCGAGCTCGATCTCCAGGGTGACTGCTACCCGAATAAGCTGCTGCTCTCCCGCAGGGAAATCGTCGCGAATGTAGAGAAAATCATCGAGGAAAACGCTATCGGCCACGGCGAAGCCCGCGTCTGTTTAGACCCGGACTATTGCGTCGAGATGGAGACCGGCACCGGAAAAACTCTGGTTTACCTGCTAACCATCTACGAACTCTGCCGGGAATACGGCTTTACCAAATTTATCATTCTCGTGCCTTCGGTTCCGATCCGTGAGGGCGTGCTCGATACCATCGAGTCCTTCCGCCCCCAGCTTGAGCGCCTTTACAACATCCCGCTCCATGGCTTCGAATACGATAGTAAAAAGCTGACCAAGGTGAAACGCTTCATTGAAGGCACCGATCTTCAGGTCATGATCATGACCACCCACTCCTTTAGCGCGGACGACAATATTATCAACCGCCCCGACCGCGACGACTCGCCGGACGGCTACTCCTACTGGCAGGCGCTCAGCAAAGTGCGCCCCATCCTGATCATGGACGAACCACAGGAGGGCATGGACACCGACAACCTTACCCCCCGCCTCAACGCGCTCGATCCCGTCGCCCGTCTCCGCTACTCAGCCACGCATAAGGTGCTGCGCAATCTCGTTTACCGGCTCAGCCCCTGCGACGCTTACAGCCAGCATCTGGTTAAAAAGATCGAAGTCCTCTCCGTCGCCGAGATCAACGACGAGGCCACTCTCAAGATCGAGCTGACCGACATCCAGACCGGCAACGGTGCGCCCAAAGCCAAACTGAAGGCCTGGCGCCAGATGGCCAGCGGCTTCAAATACGCGGAGACCAAATGGCTCAAACAGGGCGACTCACTCGAAGCAGCGACCAGGAATATCTCTTACCGGGATTACAAAATCAGCCAGATCCGGGCCAAGGGCCTGCGCGGCGGCGGGGCGATGGTCAAATTCAGCAACGGGGTCGAGCTCACGCCAAATACCGCCACCGGCGACATCAAGGGCATCTTCAGGCAGCAACTTTACTGGCTCTGCTACCGCCATTTCGAAAAGGTCGAGTCGCTCAAGCCACAGGGCATCAAACCGCTCTCCCTCATCTTTATCGACAAAGTGGCCAACTACATGGAGCCGGACGGCCTGATTCGCACCCTCTTCATCGAAGAGTTCCCCAGAGCCTACCGCGACTGTTACAAAAAAGACGCCCCGGAAGCTTTCGTCCACGAGGTGCAGGCCTATTACTTTGCCAAGACCAACGCGGGCGAATACACCGACAACGAAAATTCCATGGCCAAGCAGCGGGAAATCTACGATGAGATCCTGCGTGATAAGGAGGCCCTGCTCGCCTTCGACAACCCCCGCCAGTTTATCTTCTCGCACTCGGCCCTCGGGGTCGGCTGGGATAACCCGAACGTCTTCAATATCGCCACGCTCAACCAGACCTACTCCGACGTCAAAAAGCGGCAGGAGATCGGGCGCGGCCTCCGCATCTGTCGCGACCAGTCCGGCCAGCGGATCTACGACAGCGATACCACCCCGGAGGGCGAAGAGACGAATCTGCTCACCGTCATTCCCAACGAGAGCTACCAGACCTTCGTCACCCAGTATCAGTCGGAACTCCGCGACCATGTGCCGACCCGCCACTCTCCCAAGGGCAAGCCACCGAAAAAGAAGAAGGTAAAGCTCAACCAAGAACGCTTCCAGAGCGACCGCTTCCGCCGCTTCTGGAAGCGCCTCGCCCAGCGCACCGATTACAGCGTCTCTTTCGACGAGCCGAAACTGGTCGAAGACTGCATCGAGGCGATCAACAAAATCTCTATCCAGCGCTACGAGGCCGAGATCGAGCTGACCCGTATCGACAAGCTCTCCGAAAAGGACGACGCCTCGGCCACCAGCATCGGACGCGAAACCGCCCGCCTCGATGCCGACTTCTCGCCCCTCGACCTGATCGAGGAACTCTCGGAGAACACCGCGCTCGCCTATCCAACCATCGTCGATATCGTCAAAGGCCTGACCAACCTCGATCAACTGGTGCGCAACCCGCCCCACTACCTGCACCTCGCCACCGAGCACATCAACCGCATCGCGGTCGATGAGATGGTGCGCACCATCGACTACCAACCCACCGGCAAGGAATACGGATTCGACTTGTTCAAAGACGTCATCGAAACCTTCCGCAAGACCGAGCCCACGCCCAATACCGGCATCTACGACCACGTCATTCTCGATGCCGAATCCCTGCCCGAGAGCCGCTTCGCCCGCGAGGCCGACCACTCGCCGAAAGTCCGCGCCCTGATCAAGCTGCCCGATTGGTATAAGATCCCCGTGCCCTCACTCAAAGGTGGCCACGCCAACTACACGCCCGACTTCGGGCTCGTCATTACCGACAAGAGCTTACGCGACGACGAGGAAGTCGAGCTCCACCTCGTGGTCGAGACCAAGTCCACCGACAAGCTGGAGCAGCTTAGCGCCGAAGAGCAGATCAAGATCCGCTGCGCCATCCAGCACTTCAAGGCCCTCGGTATCAGCACCAATGCCAGCCTGCGTTACCAGGCTCCCGTCAACCGCTTCAACCCGCAGGTCGATGAGGAACAGGCCGACTTCGGCCACACCCCGGAGCCGATGGGCTTCTTCGCCCCTAAAGACCGCTTCGGCCCCACCTGGCAACAAGCCACCGCGGCACCGGATCCCCAAGAAGCTTGAGTGATTGACAAAATGAACAACACGTGGGAGTTTCCCACCATGAAGATTCAAACCGTTGATTCCAAGCGGCGGCTCGTCTTAAGCGGGGCAACTCCAGGCGAGGCCTACGCGGTGCGCCAGACGGGTTCCGGCCACTACGAACTCGCCAAGGTGGTGCCGACCCAGAAAAGCAAACCGACAGCGAATGAACTGGATGCCCTACTTGGCTCTGCCGCGCTCACCCCCAAGCTGAATTGGGAGGAGTTGCGCACCTTGACCAGAGAACCATGATCCTGCTCGATACCAATGTGCTCATCTATGCTTTTGATTCTGGTTCTACCTTGCAGGCATGGGCCTACAACACGCTACGCACTGCCGTGCTGGACAAAGGTGCTGCGATCAACACGGTCGTGCTCGCCGAATTGATGGTCGGCGACCAAAGACCTGACACAGTCGTCAACCGTCTCGAAGCACTCGGGCTGCACTTGCTCGATCTTCCCCTGGCCGCCGCTCCCCGCTGCGCTGCCGCTTTCAGCCAATATCTGGAGAACCGACGACAGCAAGCGGATCTGCCAGCTGCGCCCAAAACGCCACTCCCCGATTTTCTGATCGGTGCCCATGCCTCGACCCTTGGCCTCGCGCTCGCCACCGCCGACACCTCCCGCTACCAAAGCTATTTCCCTGAGTTAGAACTACTGACTCCCTGAAGTCCGACAGCCTCAACCAATCCAGGACGGAAGACAGCTTGACATAAAAAGCGGAAAAACGGGAAAATATAAAGATGAAAACCACCATTGATTTACCCGATCCACTTTTCCGCCGCGCCAAAGCTACGGCAGCCGCCAAAGGGCAGACTTTAAAGTCCTTCATCACCGATTCAGTGAGGCAGCGGCTCAATGAGCAAGAAAAGGACTGGAGGGCAGTCCTAAAAAACCTGCCCCGTGTGGACAAGGAGACAGCCGACGAAATTATGCAAACCGTCGATGACTACGATGCCATCGACCTCGAATTTCAAAAACAAGCGATGAAATCAGAAAATGCTCGTTGATACAAATGCCCTCTCTGCGCTGAGTAAAGACGACCCGGATCTGCTCGATTATATTTACCACCCGGACACTCCGACCCCATTTCTCAACTTCATCTGCCTTGGCGAATACATATCCAGGACAGCACCATCAAGAAACTCCGCCACCAAAGCGAATCCGGCGAACGCCCCTTCTTCATCTGCCTCGAACGCGGCCTCACCACCACCACTAAATGGAACCTCAAACACTTCCTCGGCAAACACTTCAACGCGTTTTGATTGCATTTGCATTGCCGCGTCCACAGCTCTATCAGAAATTGCAAACATGATCACGAACTTACCTGAAGCCCTGCGCCACACCCGTGCCGTCGAGGTGCTGGAGCGCTCGCTGGCCCACAACCGGCTGGGGCACGGCATCCTGCTGCACGGCGAGAGCCTGGCCACGCTGGAGCAGATCGTGCGCGCGATCGCGGCCCAGCTGCTTGAGACCAAGCGTGACCCGCTGGCGCATCCGGATTGCTTCATGCTCCGCCCCAGCGGCAAGGCCCGCCTGATCCGGGTGGGCGACTCCGACGAAGCCAATACCATGCGCCAGCTCGTCATCAACATCCAGAAGACCGCCAATCAGGGCGGGCGCAAAGTCGGCATCGTCTTTGAAGCCGACCGGATGAACCACCAGTCCGCCAACGCCTTCCTCAAAACCCTGGAAGAACCCCCCGCCGACACCACCCTGTTTCTCCTCACCACCCGCCCCTACGATCTGCTCGATACCATCCGCAGCCGCTGCCTGAACTTCCGCGTGCCTGCAGCGCTCGAAGGCATCGCTCACCCGGACTGGACCCAGTGGCTGGCCGACTACCGGGCCTGGCTGACCCGGCTGATTGAGGGCCCCAACAAGCAAAGCATCCCGCATATCCTCCTGGCCACCTATGGGCTCAATGTCCGCTTCCAGCAAATCTCCGACGAACTGGCCGCCGGGGAGTGGGACCGTGCCAAGGCCACCCTGCCGGAGCAGCTCAGCGACAAGGACGTCGATGCCGCCAAGACCGGCGTGTTCAAAACCTTCCGCACCCAGCTCCTCAGCGAGATCGAACAGGCCACCGCCCGCTTCGCCCGCGACCTGGAAAAGGCAAACCCAGGGCGGCTGCCCGCCACCGCCCTGCAACGCGCCACCGAAAGCCTGGAGAAATCCGTCGGCCTGCTGGAGCTCAATTTCAACCCGGCCGCCGCGCTGGAGCGCTTTTTTCTGACCTCGCTCCGCATCTGGGCCGCCGTGCGTTAACAGTTCTGTTTTTGGAAAAAATTTTAAGGGAAAAAATTTTAAGAAATTTTAAAGACACCCACATTGTTATAGAAATTTTAAGGACACCCACATTGTTATTACTCCACGGGTGTCCTATAAACTCTCTTATCATGAAACCACTTAAAAGCTCTCCCTTACTTTGCGCATTCTACAAGAGTCATATATTTTCAAATTTCCTCTTAATACTTTGACCCCTGCTTTCGCCCTCGCGGTTGGCGGCTTGAACTTACCGCTTGCAGAACATTATTCTGCAGCTATTCTACTTCAGATGGAACTTTTAGAGCGTATCTCGGATTATAAGAATAACGGACGAAGCAAAGCGGAGATGACGAAGCAAGCTTTGGACCCTTTCTGCCGCCCCTATTTCGGGAAAATAGAAATAGTGCTTCACTTGGACTCATACGCGTTTAAGTCTTAGTGAATGATAAGGAGTTTTCGCAGCAAGGAGGCTGAAAGGCTTTGGAATCGTCAGCGCAGCGCAAAGCTCCCTTTTAATATCCAGTCCAAGAGCCGCGATAAGCTCGCTCAGATTGATTCAGCTACACTTATTAATGACCTGCGTTTTCCGCCCGGCAATCGGCTGGAAGCCTTGCGTGGCGATCGAGCTGGTCAACATAGCATCCGTATCAACCTAAAAGGATGAGTTGAACCGTTAATGGACGTGAATGAACGTTAATTCTGACGACAGAACTTGTTTATTTGTAGTTTCTTATGAACTACCTGTTGAGCTGTAACGCATCACACGCCCCTC
>Ga0100402_1003513_pt1 | contig 17004 bp, 18 predicted proteins | sample CryGeyme20150102_FD_80419 | JGI IMG/M metagenome (GOLD analysis project Ga0100402, IMG submission 80419) | Groundwater microbial communities from Crystal Geyser aquifers in Utah, USA - Crystal Geyser metaG 2015-0102 | ecosystem: Environmental > Aquatic > Deep subsurface > Groundwater | place...
GATTTACCTAACAAGAAGATGGGAAAGCTCAAATTCTAGTCGACATGTTAGATCCTGTCTCTTTTTATACTATATCAAAGTACAAATGTTCCTAGCTAGTAAACTAGAATAAATTCTGGTGACCGATCGTGCGTCGAGCAAGAAGGTGAAACTGTATTGATGGTTCCCCATCTGATATCGTTATTGATTTCAAAAAAGAGAAAAATATCAGAAAGATTGCTACTGACTGAGAATAATCTCCATATCTTCCAGCAGTTCCTTGTCAAGCACATAATCTTCATTCAAGCCACTGAACCTGAAGTTGTTAGGGTTTGAATTCATTTCGCTTTTGGAAGAGGAAGATTTTTCCAGATTCGGGTGAGGCGTGGCTATGTCCAAAGGGAAGGCCTAGGTATTTTTCTTTTGGAAAGGAGTCATATTTGGATCATTGAAATATTTGGGAATCATGTTTGTTGAATTTTTGTTGTAGTTGAATTGAATTTTAGGTTTATACTGCTGGCTTTGGCCGAAATCGTTTCGATTCGGATTTGGAGTCAATGTTCGATTAATAGCAAAGTGCTGGCGGATGGAGCCGGGATCACTGACCAAACTTTTATTTGATACGATTGATCCTGCTAAATTATTTTACAAAAATGGTTTTCTAACTTTTCGTGAGCTTTGAGATCCATACTAACTGCTGAAAAAGCTATCATTGTGATCCTGAGGGTTGACGTAGTAGATGATCTTGTGTTTTGTTATGATTGGAGAAAATGATTTTCCTCCGATCGAACAGTAGCTAACCGAAGGCAAATCATCGGATGAGAAATTTATTTTTTAGTGAATCTGGGATAATATTGATTCGAAGTAGTTTTTTTGTTCAATTCTATTCTATTAGGCGTAGCTTTTGATCAGTTAACCAGCCAGCTTGAATGATAGATGTCCCTGGTGTTTTTTTAAGAGGTTCACCAAAGCAGGAATTTAGTGAGATGGGCTTGAAGTATTTGAATGTAACATATCAACGATCTCTGAAACCATTTTGTCCTCCTATATCGAATTTATTTATTCAGTGTTGTTGAGATATACTTTGTTGAGCTCTGCAGGGAAATAGTGCTCATTTTTACTGTAGTTCGGATTGATCCACACTTTGACCCTTCCATCCCTGTCGATGCCCACCATCTCTGGCCTGACTCTAAAGTACAGGTATCTTTTGTATAGTTTTTAGAACCCTTGAAGCATACTGCTCATCACATACACGATCTCTTCTTTCTATATTTTAGTTATTTAGTTGAGTCGGATAGGTATTCTTTCGACAAATACCCTTGCATATTTACCACAGCCACAAACTCCCATGCATTTTTCCAAGTTGATGTATCGAGTATTCACAATATTTTATTCGTTTCTTCGCTGGCAGAATGAAGTCAGGTAATCCTCGTACTGTTGATTTGATTCGAATAAAATCCCATATTATTAGACCTACTATTGAGTGAAAATGTTCTGGTATATTCTGTAGCTTCCATAAAGCCTAGGCGTGGATTTCGGAGTATTACAGGATAGTAGCTCCCAATGCTATTTGGGTAGTGGCTGAAGCAATTAAGCTTAATAGCCTGTGTTTCCCATCGGCTTCACTTCAAATATTAATAATAAACCCTAAACGCCTGGAAATGACTTTTATCGCTTTTGATATCACCCTTTCCGACTCCTTGCCTGTACCAAAGACACAGTCAGTGCTCCAGTTGTTTTTATGATTGAAGATAATGTGATTTAAAAGTTGTTACTGAATAGAAAACCACTGGAGTTAATAGAAAAAGGCCAGAATTATACCGTTATTCTTTGAAGTGTAAAATATACTCATTGATTGTAAAAAAATGTATATTTAATAGCAATCAAAGATTTGTATAAGGATGATTTCGGGAAAGATTAGGAGCATAATAATCAAGTCATTCAATTTTTTTATCACCCTCTCCGGTCATCACTCTCTCCTCTTCAGAGTTCATGGCTTAGGAAATATTTTTTGTAGCTTCATTCTGGCCCAACTCGAGCCTTTTCTTTCTGTTGTAGTCGTTGATGTAGCAATTTTGGCACAATCCGGCTGCATATAATTTTTCGTGTTGGCACTTCCAAGGTTTTTTGTCTCTTCCACACCGATGATAGCAGTTGTTGCACATTCCTTTGGCATAGTGGGGTTTGTCAGTATGCCCACAATTGTTGACTTTTTTTCTAAAAATAGAAAATGAGATACATTTTCTTTTTATTGGATTAGACCTCCACCTTGACATCCTTTCCTTTGTCCTCTTCCTTTGCACTCTCCTCTTTCTAGTGGCAATCCTTGGACTAGATAGCCTTTTCTTTAGAGTGAATTTCTTTCTCAAGGAGTTGAATGTTCAGCTGAAGATACTGGTTAATCAGTTTTTGTCTTTCTTCCATCTATATAGCATTTATCGGTACCAACTAGTTCATCGACGCGCCTTTTTCGTCTTCCTTTTTTAAACTCATCATGTTTAGATCATTGGAGGGTACTTTCCTGAAGGCCGAATGGTCAACCTGGTCATTGGTGGAAGTCTGGGAAAGGTTGTGTGAGTTGCTGAGCTGGAAATTGAGAACTATAATAGAGGAAATTAGTACTGTTAGAGCTGTTGGTTAGTAGATTGAGAAAATGCATATATATTAATAATATTATTTATGGAGGAGCCTAATGACCAAAAAGCGAAGGAAGCTTATATAATATTAAAAGTTTTCGAATAATATTATCATAACTTAGAGCTCTGATTGTCTGACTGGCTTACTTCAGAGCTCAAATAGTAAATTTGATCAGCATATGCTCTAACAATAATAGATGAATTCGCATTGAAAAATGAATAAGATTGTTTTCTATTCATAGCAATATTCATCGTAAACTCTATTATCGTTTGATTCTAACAACCTGGCTATGTAAATTATAGAACATAATTTAAAAAGAAATGGAGAAATAACTTCGCTAGTCGAAAGTAGAATTCAACATGCCAAAGAGATACGCGAAATCGAATGATCTCAGAAACCGGCTTTTCGAAGTTGGGCTCAATAACAGTCCCAAAAAGATTATCACCCCCTTTCTTCACAATCAGATGGGTACACCTAAAAATCGACTACAAACCAAACATCCTCTAGCGCAACTTCATAAATAGCATTCAGCTCAGCTACTCAGATACCAGCCTCAGCACTCTCCGACCATGCTTAAAACTCACGGAAAGGATTTCAATATCCGTAAAAATCTAAAACTACCTTTCTCTCCAAAGCCTAGCTCTAATTCTCACACAGTATCTGGATTTTTTCCAAGTGAGACAAACAGAAAAGATCAATACGAGCTGAGAGATACTCTCTACGAAGCCAGAGAAAAATAATAACAGTATGATGCTTGCTTAGAAATAAAAGAATCTGAATAATCAAAGCTGGATGATTATGTCAGCCTTATTCTTAAAGGAGTCGATAAAATATAATAATTTTTGTATTTGGTGAGAGGAAGTGAAGACAACATCTATTAGCTGGAGTTGGTGAACTTTGAAAAAATAAGAGTTCACGAAGGAGAACCAAATTACGAGTACTATACAGTCAGTAAGAAAGGATTTTGCAGGTACGTCGGAGGAAAGCCTCAAACTTTTCTTGAAATTGCGGACTGGGCTCAATAAAAACAGCTTTATTCAAAAATTAAATCATTGAAGTTTTTCTATCGATTCAGACGATGGAAAACTCTGCAAATGTGGAGAAGAACAGTAACGAGACAAAGAAGAGAGGCAATTTCTACAAGTTTACAAGAAAAGTTATTCTTATTGGAGCCAATCACAAGAAAAACACTGATCTAGCTAAGAAAATTGACCATAGAGATGGAAAAATCGGTCCTTATCATTGCCAGAAATTAAGGCAGTTATACGCTTGAGAGTTTCAAGCATTGTCAGTAGAGAGCTAGAAGAGAAGCATCACTTGCTGTATAATAGTACTCAAGATAATCAAGATCAGTTGTCAGAAAATGTTTCGATAGCAGACTTACTGAGCTCAGAGAAAATATCAAAAAAACTCTAAGTTAGGAAAAACAAACAAGCACTGCAGCTAATTCCAATCAGAGTCCAAAAGAAAGTGCATTCCAAGCTTTAGGATTTCCCTCTAAAATGTCATATGAACACCGATCAAAGCTTCGCAAAGAGACAGGCAAATTTCTTCGTTTTTCATACCTTGTTGATAATCTCCATCTTTCTTGTCTAGCTGATCTCTATTCAAGTCAGGTGAATGCATTTATCGCCCGTCTGGAAGAGCTTCAACTTTAAGAACCTGTAAAACTGAGATCTACTATATAAGAAGGAAAAGATTAAATAAACAATGAGAGAATTTTCGCTCTTCAATTATCTTGTAACTTCAAAGAAGTTCCTTCTCGATTAATAAGTGAACTTCGGGAAAAAGAAGGATTCGTGCCTGTTCGAGATATATGTCTGAGAGGGTAGGCCTAGAGTAGTCCACTATGGGTCTATAGGTTGGCAGAGCATTGGCTTAGTTTGCAACCTAATATTGAGGAAGTTCTTGATTAGTTGAGTTTTCTGCTGAGAGAGGGGCTTTCATCCTTGAAATGCTTCGAACGCTGGTCCAAACACAGGGAAATGCAAAAATATGTGAGTATTCTTGAGTAATGGGATGACTTAGTCAGCTAGCATTGGTAAATCAGCTAAAATGATAACCTAGATCCTTTGATAATTATCGACAATATCGATCCCATCCTTGGTCGACTCAAGAATGTTCTGAAAGTAACAGAAATCAAGCTGAACGATACTATCAGCAACATTCTGACTCCACTTCTCAACGCTTACTGGTAATATTAACGCCTTGATCTTCAAAAACTTGAGAGCATTGAATTACTGAACCCTGCTGAAACTATTGAACAATTTCTTGTAAATACTGCTAAGCTACTTCAAAAAGTAACCCAAGATATACCTCATCGCATGGAGCTCGGAATTATTATTTTACATGTCACTAGAGTAAAAAATAGTATTGGGCAGAAATTTGCCACCATTATCGAAAAATTGAAGCTGAGATTGCCTGAACTTGTGGAAGAGCGAACAAATGTTCTCAACCAATGGCTAACCTCGTATGGATCAAAACTAAGAGAATAAATTCTCAACATTGATGACTATGTTAGGACTGTCAATGTTATTAGAGAAGCTGAGCAAGAGTTCGGATCTCGGAGAGATGAATGTTCAGAACTTTCTCAAATGTATCAGACCATGCATCAATTCAAAATGGATACCCGCAGGAGAAAAGATTTCGAAACTGTAACATTGAAGCTCAAAGATCATCTTGATCAGCTCATCATTTCAGCAGAGCAAAATATCGAAAGAAAATCGGATCTCTATACTAAAGAAGTTATCAGGTATCATCTCCCCAACTTACTCAAAGACGTTAACAAGGCTCTTTAAGCTGTGGAACAACCTCGCTTCCTTGAACTTTCAGATAGAAGATAGGATGTTCTGGCTGAGCTACAAACACTTCAAAGAAGAGAAAAATAGCTAATCGATCAAAATTAAAGGTGTTCTTCATATATGGGAGCTCTCAAGTTGACTCATCAGCCAGTTGATAGCCTGGAATAACTTTCCCTCAAAATCAAAGACCGGGTAACATTGTGGGAAACTCTTCAAGAATGGTAAAAATTTGCTGAGGATTGTGCTCCAGACATTGTCAAAGATACTCAAATGTCAATAATAATTGAAGAAGTCGAAAGATATCGTGAGATCATTCTTGAACTTGAAAAAAGTCTTCCTCCTAATGAAGTGTTGGCAGCTTTAAAATAAAAAAACAATTCATTCTATATCAATGTTCCTTTGCTCCAAGGATTGTCTTAGCCTCTTTCAGATAGTCATTGGAACGATATCTATGATGTTCTTCCTGAGAAATTTCCTCTTGATCTCAAAAAGAGATAATTTACTATGCAATAGTTTCTGAACAGTAAAGCTGGAGACTATTCCAAATAAATCCAGGATATTTTTGAAAAAAGTCGCGTCGAAGCTAGATTGCAGTACAAATATCAACTCCTGGAAGATGAATGGAACAACCTTACAGCAAAGATCAAAGTTGAAGGCAGATTTAATTTGATTTCCAATGGACCTAGTCTTAGAGAAGATTTGAACAAAGTATTACTGTTAATGACATAAAATTTAGCTGACCCTTTCTCTCAATCTCTCAAGCAGTACTCAATTACATATGAATCCCTCATTTATAGTCAGTAAATCCTTGATGAATGGCTTTCGATTCAAGATCGACTCACTGAACTTTAAAAATTATGCAAGTTGTTGGATATCAAAAAGCTTCCTGAGTACACCCATTTCGAAAACGCTGAACGTCTTTACAAGCAGATATCAAAAATAACTCTCATTAAAGGATCTGAATCAGGGGTCAAACTCGGAAAATTACTGTCTTCAGTAACTGAAGATAAACTGAGCTAAATCAGTACGAACATGAGTGTAGTGGAGGGTATCATCAAAAATATTCTGATCGAACATAGAAAAACTTTCCCAACTTTCTATTTGTTCAAAGATTAAGCTTTAATCAAGCTAATCACCGAAAATACTCATGAAAATATCGAGCAAGCAGCTAAATTTTTATTCCCTGGACTCAAAGAGCTATAATTCGAAAACGAGAGAATAACAGCTTTGATTACTATTGATGGCGATCGATTAATCAAAAATCCCATTTCTATAACTTCCGAAATAGAGCAAATTTTGTATCAGCTATCAGATACGATGAGTGAGCTTCATCGCAGGACGATGAGAATGTGTAGGTACAAGGCTATTGAAAATAACCTGACGACGATGATAGACCAATACAACATTCAGCACCTTCTGGCGATCAGTAGAGTAGACTTTAGTCACTATACTACTATTTCAATTGAAAATCAGCAATAATCTCCATAATCTCTTGCGCAATTCAGAAGAGTCATGCGCAAAGATACTGCTCAAGATATTCGAAATCGGCAATTCATCAAATAAATTAAATCAAGTCACGACGCCCTAACTTCTAGTCACATTCAGAAATATGATACTCTCCTTTTGCAGCAGCTTGTCTATGAAGAAATTTTGGACCAGCTTATTAAGAAAAATATTCAATATGTCGAGGAGTTTATATGGTCAAGTCAGCTCAAATTTTATTGGGAAGACTCGACCGCTGACGAGCCAAACATCACAATCAAACAACTTCATATGAACCTCAAATATGGTAATGAATTCCTTGGTTCAATAATAAAGGTAATAATTCAAAATGAGCCTGAGCTTCTCTTGGGCCTGAAACTCAATGAAAATGTTGTGTATACTGGAAGTCAGTATAATTTGGAAAGACTTTTCAATGCTATCGGATATAAAATGTTGACGGTATTTTGCTCACCAGAAACAACCAGAGATGAACTTTGTAAATTTTCAATTGGCTGCTATTTCAGTGATTATCTTCCCATCCTCTATTCGGCTGATCTCTTAAAAGCTCAGGTTAAATATTCTTTTGATTACCAAGAAGTCATAAATTAGTTTAAGACAACATCTCTTAAAAAGAACTCACCATATTTCAAATAGCTTGATAAAACTTCAACTCTTTTCACTTTGCTGAGAGATACCACAAATGCTCATTCTTTCAGTCAATCTTTCAGAGTAGTCAACTACAAACCTCCTAAAAGTGATATTCTCAAAAGTGGAATGCAACTTATGGGTATATTTTCACCAGAAAAAAATAGTTTGCTTCTTCGAATTTTTGAACTCATTAGATTTTTGGAATAAAGAAGTGAAATTCAGGGAGTTGCTCTCGAGAAATTCCTGGACTAAACTATCAAGGAAGAAGTTCATCTTGATTAATACCGGCTGTTTAGCAGATTATTGGCTCATCTAAAGCCATGTATTGCTGTAGAGACTCATGTTGCTCTCACCAAACACCTTGAAAACTTAGGACTAATAACACTATAGGAATCTGGTTAAAGAGATAAAAAAAACAAAATGGCCTAAATAATAGAATGTATGTGGGAAAGAGGAGTAATTTTGATTGGAGGTCGAGGAGAAAGCAAAAAATATTTCCTTGATCAATAACTCAGCAAATAAAACATAAAATCTATCGAAGTATTTGGAAAGAGTATACCTATTTCTAAGCTTTTTGCTTCGTCTTTGATTTCATTCTTAGTGGGGCAGCATCCTTCTTAATCGAAACATGTGTTTTACTTCAAGGAAGTTACCATCTAGCTTCTTCTATCCTTGGAAAAAATGGTCTTCTATGACAAATAATTGCAAAACTACAAAGGAAAGTTTGCAGTTGTCTTGGACATTCCAGTTCTTGATAAGTTCATTGATCCTCATGCTGTTCACTCCTTCCCAATTTTCCACTTCTAACAACCCAAACATCATATCGATAATCTTTTGAATTCATGGGCAATCAAAAATGTTGCTGAGGACAAGCAAAAACCAACAATCAAAGCTTTTCAATAAATTGTTCTGCCTTGCATTGAAGCACTCAATATCAGAGAAGAGCTCGTCATTTAATCCAAATTCAGTTGCTTCCTCAAATACTACTCATGCCTCCTTCCAGTCAGTAACATAAACGAAGCTTGCATTTATACCCTTGCTCTTATGCATCGAGGTAGCGAATAGGAATTGTTAAAACTTGATTATCTGACAAAGAAACAGCTTCCTGAGGAATACTTCTCAGACGATACTCATCTTAGCCAGCTTGTATTGTGTAAGCATCTTCCCAAATAAAGCATGCTGAATTAAAAACAGTATCTTAATCATTTTGTTGAATAGCATCAGTTCAAAGACAGAGAGCTTATTTTGACTCCTGAATATGCGCACATTCTGATGATCACAAGAAGAATTCACAACTATGGTGCTTATGGAGTCTACTTTGAAGGCAAAGGAAATTCTGGCAAATCAACGTTACTCAAAATATATAGACAACTCAATCACCAAAATTCATTCTATTTGACCATCACCTCTGAACAGCACCATCAATGGAACCAAAAAATCATTAAGACTCTTCATCATCATGGGCTCGACTTGCTTGGCTCTCGTATAAATTACAAGGAAACAATCATCATGGTTGAAGATGTTCATATGGTAACTCAATAAATTCTTGAGCCCATTCATCAAATGCTGGCATACAATAAATGGCAAAATAATGACCATGAGTATTCTCTTAAGAATATCAAGTTTATCCTGACTGGTCAATAAATATAAAACAATCTTCTATAAAATGCCCTCAAAGTGCATGTTTCAACTGATAATTAAAAACTCAAGGCCATATTCGGATGGCTCCTCAATCAATGCATTGACAAATAATGGAGCATTCCATCACAAATGCTGAACAAAATGGCTTCTGAAACCTTAGATATAGCCAAGAAAGTTACAGAGGAAAAAGATGGATATTTGAAATAAACATTCACTGTTGTTAAACGGGTTATCATGGGCTTTTCTTTCCTCAAGCACAAGGAATATCCTAATCCCATCAAATAGGTCGAGAAATACTTGTCATATGCTCTTTGTGAATCTCTCCGCAGCTACAATAACACAATCCTTTAAGCATAACTAAAAGCCTACGAGTTGACTAGGACTCCTCAGCTCAACTATACACACCTCTTCGCGAAGCCTCTCGAGAAAAAACTCGAGCAAATCAAAGACAACAAAAGAATATTTAATCTACTGAACGAAAGAATAGAAAAATACAATGAAAGTGAGATCAAAAGATATGGAGACAGTTTTGAGTTTATCAATTTTGATAGTTTGCTTGAGAAGGTTCTATCGATCAGCCATTCTATTTTAATGGAGCAAGACCATATGCTGGTCGGAAGAAAAGGAGCTGGAAAAGAATCTCTGATTAAGCTAGCTGCCTTCTTCAATGGTTTACATTTCAAAATTGTGGAGGGAGATGTCAAAAGTGCTGTCCTTGAGCTCTTTGAAGGAATAGCTCCGACTCCTCACCTTTTCCTCAAGAAAATTAATAATAGAAATGATGCCACTTCTTTGGAAGAATACTGTGAATGTGACTTTGAAAGCTAAATCTTGGGACAATGCTAAAGTAAGCCTCGAGTAGGTACTCGCTAAAAAGAGAAAGAAAAGGCTTCCATGGCCATGATGAAGACAGCCAGAAAAGAACAGAATTTTAGCGATACTTATACTATGCCCAAAATCAAGCCAACTTATGAGGAGGTTTCAATGAACAAAAATAATATCAGACTTGCAGCAACGCTCAGCTCAGGAACTTTCTCCCTTGTTGAAAAATCACTTCGAAAACATTTTTACATCGATGTTTGCAGTGAAGTTCCTACAGCCAGTATCATCCAATACAATTAAAAATTACTTGATGTTGACGGAATTATCTGCAGCAAAGACTCTCAAATCCTCATATCACAGATATATGAATATTCTCGATAAGCCTATGGTATCTCTCTGAGAGGAAACGACGACTGCGTCAGATTATTTTCTTCTTTCATCAGCAATCTAATCCCCGAGATGACGGCTGAGTCCTAAAGGTTCAGCAAGATACTTTCTCTTCTCTAGAAGCTGCGCACAGCCAATGTCATCATTAATCAAGGAATGGAGGAGTGCCACCTAAAGCTGAAGGAGATTTCTAAACAAATGTAAATTGATCGAGATCAGAAGGCATAAATAGAGCTTGAACTTAGAGAAAAATCAACAGCCTTGGCAGTGAATTAAAAGCTAACATAAATTCTCAGCTGGCTTGAGCCTAATTATTTGCAAAAGCATTAGAAGTATCAATAATTTTTGGAAGATCGAAACCGACTTGAACTAATATTTGCAGTGACAGCTTCTTACTTCATCTATTTGAGTAACTGCAGCTATCAGTAAAGGAGGAAAGTGCTCAGTGAATGGTATCAGAATATTTCCATGATGAAGGATCTCCCAAAAATATAGTCGTTCTTGCCTTTGTTCTTGCTTTCAGAAGAATAGTTCAATGCCGAACCTGTTGATTAGGCACCTGACTTTTATGAAAATATGGCCATTATATTCCACAGTGCAAAACCTGTAGCGATACGTGATTAGTGTCAAAGAGGAAAACAATGGCTTGAAAAGAACTGCTCATTTGTCAACCTACGATAAAATCAAAAAGATTTCATCGAGCAACTTTCATAACATTTGACAAAACCGACAAACATTCTCATTGAAGTAACAAATCAGGACACAATTTTGAACCTCAATGATACTCCAATCGGTACTCTTCTTTTCTTGCCTGAGTCTGTTACATCTGTAACTTTACAGAACGAAGAAGTGTTAGTTCACCAATAAGCCAAGGTATATATGCTGTTAGCTCCCCATATAGTTCTTCCCAAACAAGTAGAAGCTGAGTTCACAGTGGTTCTCTTCCAATAAAATTTTTAAATTTCCAAAAAGGCTTTTATTCATGAATATTTGTCTTGTGTACACCGGGAACATCAATACACAAAACTGGACTATCATCGCAAGCTGAGAAATATCAAGCTTGATTGCTAAAATGTTATGAACCAGGTCGCTTAAAATCTTTATGAGCAATTAATCGGGGAATAATCGTTGAATGAAATTGACCTCCTTGAGCTTCTTGGGAAAGTCAATGACAAAGTGATGATCAAGGCACAGAATCAATTCACAAAAATAAGGGAAAAATAGGACATTGCTAAAGATTGTCAAGAAAAGTATGCTATTGTTAGCGCCAAAATTGAACCAGAATGTGGAGAGGATTTCCATCTTGCTTGCCAAAAAATATTAGAAATTCTTAGATTCATGGACAGCCGAATTGAACAAAAAATATGGAAACCAAGCTATCCTTAGTTTTTCCATAGTATCAGAAACGCTCTGTTGAAAGGCTTTGTTACCAACATTCCTTCACTACTTCTTTTCACTCTGAGGCAGTGGGGTCCGATGTACAATTAGCGATAATATGTGATTTTCTCCTTGCTTCTCGTCATGGTGTATCACGATCGGTCAATTTAAGAGCTGTATGCTTGTCTCACACCAGATGGAATTACTAAAGGTTGCCTGCTTCAATTGATCAAAAGGCCAGTTGTGGATATTTTGGACTTTGAGTCATTAGAATAAGAAATAGCTGAAGCGTTTGTGTAAATATTTAGGAAAGAGTAATGGTTGACAATATCTCCATTTGTAAAATCAAAATAAAATCTTTGTGAGCCTCTCCTTTGGTTGAACGAGTAAAGTGATTCATTCCAAAAAATTGTCCAGCTACTATCCAACAAAAAACATCAAGAACTTCGATAAAAATTAATAGCTGATGCCATCAAGATTATCGAGCCGACTCAATAAGATTCTCTCTAGTCGCTCTTGAAAAAAAATCAAAATGAACATATCTATGTATTGACCTTTAGCCCAACCATCATTCCAGAGTATGAGCGTGTCTTAAAGCATTGGAATTTGAGAGAGCATTCAACTATTATGCTAAAGGGATAAAATGTTCTAAGAAACATTTGGAGTTCCAATATTTAAAATAGCCAAAAAATATTCAAAATTATCATAGAAACTTACATGTCTACTCAAGCTCCTCCTTAATTAGAAAAAAAAGTAGAGATTGAAGTTGTTGAGGTAAGGAATTAAAGTGCCAGGCAATCTCATCAGTCTAGTCTTAATACAACTCAAATTCAACAATAACTCGATCTGGATGATGATAAAACCTTCAGATTCATGTAGAACTTCTCAAAAGCTATTCGCAAGATTTACAGCAAACAAGAACTTCCTATTCCTCTTCTAACGAGAAACTAACTGATTTTGTTGAGAAAATCTCTTGAAAACGCTGAGAATCCCCTGCCTCTTTAGGAAAAAATCACTTCAATCATTTTTTACATCAAAGTGACTCTAGCCCCAATGCCAGAACTTCTTCTAGTTTACTTCAACACTTTGTTTAGTAAAATCATAAAAGCTTCATCTAAGCCCATTGAGGATGAATTTTTCTTGGAAAGCTAGGTTATTCTTTCATAATACAATGTCATTGAGGAATCTCATCATGAAGAAAGGATTTAAATCATGCAAATGGAGCTGGGTTGGTTGAGTAGTCTCCGATCTTTCATAGGAATAGACAATGAGAGCTTGACTTCACACTATATAAAAAAACTTTCTTAATATATAAACGCCTATGATCGATGCCAAGACCAGCCAACAATATCTCGAAGTATAAAGCGTCATACAAATCTGAAAAATATGAAAGTTAAGAAATAGTTCATAACAAAGAAGAATCGAAAAAGTATTTAAAAAAATCCAGGTAAACAGCAATCAGCAATCGAAAAACATGCGAGAAGCCAACTTTCAAGTATTATTCTTTTGAAATAATCATAAAATTATTAGAAAATCTTGGCTAAAATTCACAAAGACCTTTTTGACTGTAAAAAACAGCTATAAATACACAATTAAATCCCAAATGACGAAGTTCTTCTCAATTTGATCTATATCATGCAAGAGACTCCTGCTCCATGTTGGAAACCAATGCTTATGTAGTTCGGCTGTAATAGTAATCGCTTAGAAGATGCACTCACTGGTCTTCTTGAAAAAAGAAACGAACTATTTACACTCTACAATAAGTTCAACGTGAGCGATTCCTGCGAAATCGAGATGAGATATATGAAAAAACCAGACGAGTTTTTGAAAACTTACTTTGGAACAGAGTTCAATACAAAAGACGGATTTTTGCTGTCAACACAACTGACTCCATAATAGACCGAAAGATAATATTTAAAGATAGTGGGTTTGTGGAGCAGTGGTTGGAGGCTTTCGGCTGAAGGCGTTATGGAATACATAGGAGAAGGCAAAATTAATCAGCTCGGGGCCTGCTATTTGATCAAAAAGCAGGTGGAAGCAACCGGCACTTGCCCAATCGATGTGAGCGTCAATTTGACAAGCCCTACGTTTATGCGTGTTCATGTGTTATCCAAGAAGATGGTTCCATCTCTGAAGATGTTTATGCACAATACATCCTGATATCGATATTTGATAATTTTACAATGAAGAGAAATCATTAAAACAATCCCTATTTGTCATCAGTCGGAGTTTGAGAATAAACAGATTTTATTAGGTGGCATATCGATCCTGCTGAACTTAATTTAAAAGTTGGTTAGATAGGTATTACTATAAATATAAAGTTGCGATGACAATCAAACAAATTGAAGGTTACTCGATCTACATGAACAAAATATTGGGTAAAGGTAGCTACGGATCAGTCTATATCGGCCGTAAGTAGCACACTCATGAACAAGTCGCTGTCAAAATTTTACCTAAGTAGCACAGTATTCCATTGATAATTCAGTTGATCATGACGACTACCTTAAAGCTGCCCTTAAGAACGAAATATAAATACTGCAAAAGCTCCACTCTTAGAACATCGTAATGTTCCACGATGTGATGTAGTCTTCCAAAAATTACTATATCATTCAGGAGTTATGTGATGGAGATCTCACGAAAGAGATCAAAAAGGGTTACCAAAGGGCAGAAAAAGAAGCCATTGAGATGTTGCGACAGATTTGCAATGGTTTTTTGGTACTTGTGAAAGAAGGTATCATTCATCGGTATTTATATTCAGTTACACAGAGATCTCAAACCAGCTAATGTCATGAAAAAAGGAAACCTCCTCAAACTAGGAGACTTCGGGTTCGCAAAGCAAATGGAAAATAAGAGTCAAATGGTTGCTACCATGGTTGGTACTCCTCTCTACATGTCCATCTAAATTCTCAAAGGAGAGTCATATACCAGTAAATGCGATATTTGGGCATTAGGCTTCATTTTCTATGAGCTTCTTCATGGAGAAACCCCCTGGACTGCTCACAGTTAAATTCAGCTGGTGAGAAATATAGAGAAGCAACCTCTCAATATCAAACGAAAAGACCTTTCCAACTAAACTGTTGACTTTTTGACTAAGTGCCTCAGGGTCAGGTAGGTCGACCGTATTTCTTGGGACGAGATATTCGCACATCCGATCTTTCAAGGCTTTTTCCTTACACACAATAATACACGTGAATTTGAGAACAAACTCAAGATGATTCTTAACAAGCTTCGTTTCTACATCAGTCGCAACAACCTCGATCTCAAAAAAATTCTAACTGAGATGGGGTTCGTAAGTCAAGTCCATGAGATATCTTTCCATGATTTCTTTTCTTTCCTCAGGCAAGTATATCCTGAAATAACAGCTGAAGAAGCTGACTATTGCTTCAAGAAAACAGACACTGATAACAGCACCTCCATCTCTGTCAGCGAACTCAAACACTTGCTGGAAAGCAATGGCATAAAGCTAGACAAACAATTTGAAACTATGCCAAGATTCGAAAGAAAAGAAACTGAAACTTTCAACTATATTTCCAAAGAATCCAGCAAAAAGATCGAAAGCTGCTTCCAAAAACTGTATAAAATTATCACAAGAAACAAATTGTCTTTGTGGAAGGTCTTCAATGACTTTGATAAGAAGAAGGGCAGCTTGACACTTCAGGATTTTGCTCTTCTGATTAAAAAATTATCAGGAAATCATCTGGAAGTGACTGATGAAGAGATTAGGCTAGGGTTCGAGCTAATTGACTAAGACAGCTCAAACTCGATTGAATTTCAAGAGTTGAATAAGTATTACTGCAAAATAAATGGTATTCATAACACAAATGAAAATAATCGAATGGATGTTGAGTCTCCCGGTCACTATGGTCATGGACAGCATTACTCACCAGGCAATCCGATCAGCCCTCCTCCTCTACAACAGTCGAATCCTTTCCAAACAATCAACCAAGCCTTTATCCATCAACAACAACAAGGTTTCAATCAACAATTTTCCCAAAACAGAAACTATAATCCTGGATATAACCCTCAAGGAATGAATCAGGGCTATGGAAATTATCCTAATCAAAATCAATCGTTTCCCAACCAGTATCCTCCAGGACAGTATCCTCCTCCAAATCAGTACCCCCCGAATGCTTATCAAAATCAAGGATCACAAGGACCTCCTCCATACCAGGGCAACAATCCCAACTTCAATCCCTTAGATTTCCTTCGCAAGTGATGCTCCCTATTATATCATAAATATATATCATGTTGAGTAGAGTTCTCATCCGTCTTCCTTATAGGTTCAGCTCTTCCATCACAAATAGTTCAACCAGTGAAACTCTAAACAAAATCGCTGATGCTCAAGGAGTGAGAATCTCCTAAACCTAATTGCGTCAAATTAACGAGATAATCTCCCAGTAATCAAAGCATCTAGCTTCTGCTGTCAACGAGTATGTGCATCATTATCCAGCATCAAAGCTGAACTCAGTGAAAGAACAGCTCTCAACTTCGAGCAAGAGTACAATAATGAAACAACTGTCTTTGTCGCCGAGCCAGGAAACAACACATATAAGCTTGCAGAGCTGCTTACCCTTGGAGCTACAGGCAAGCTTGTCTCCCTCCTCTTGGGCTTCCCTTCATATGGAGCTCTCGCTTTAGTTGGAGGTCTTACAGGTGCAGGTACTTTTTTTATGAGATAGGTGCCGCTCTTTCATACTCTAACTATCTCAAGCGCTCAGCATCGCAGATCACTTCCATCAGCTGGACAAACAACAACCAACTTCACATCCAGTATTTGAAACCCACCAGTCTTTTGTCATCTGAAGCTAGTGAAACTGTGGTGGAGAGATCCAAGTTCTCATATGTGTCCTTTGGCTGCCAATGGATGAACATGCTAAGAAAATCCAAAAGCACGGTGTGGGTCAGAGTTAATGACTAACTTTTTTGGTACAATGGAGGAGCTGAGTTGAGAGTCAACAGCCACTTGTTCTCAAAACTCTTGTGATGATCTAATCAGAAACTTGAATATGACCCTATCAACCTCATAGGAGGAATTTATTTATCTAAATGGCTCTATTATCCATTAAAACATCTAATAAATACAAAGAGTTGTGCATAAGTATTTGCAAAGTAAATGCATATAAAAATATAACCAAATGCAAATACACATTCGAACTGACCTCAAAATACTTTGAAAATATAGAAGAGAGATGACTACTCAAACAAGTCCTTAAAGTGAAAAAGAAATCTA
>Ga0100402_1003515_pt1 | contig 16995 bp, 19 predicted proteins | sample CryGeyme20150102_FD_80419 | JGI IMG/M metagenome (GOLD analysis project Ga0100402, IMG submission 80419) | Groundwater microbial communities from Crystal Geyser aquifers in Utah, USA - Crystal Geyser metaG 2015-0102 | ecosystem: Environmental > Aquatic > Deep subsurface > Groundwater | place...
AGACCCGAATGGAAGAACAAGGAGGGAGGCAGACCCGACTGGAAAAACAAGGAAGGAGGCAGGTCTAACTTCCAGCAAGGAGGAAAACCTCAGTTCAATAACAACAGAGGAGGAAACAACTGGAGGGGCAACAACAAGGGAGGCAACTTCAATAAGGGCGGTAAACCTTTCCACAACAAGCACTGATCTGATCCTCATTAAACTTAATTTTAGATTATTCTTATCAATAATCATCAAACATCAGCGGTAGGTTCCAAGGATCATGGCGTGATCTCTTTCATAGGGCTCCAGGGTTAGCTGTTCGGTAGGCTTTAAGCCGTAGTCCTTCATTTTTTGCACCTGAATCAACTATTTAGTACCTCATTAGCGAAGACGACTTCTGGCTCGTTTGTTGAGTCGATACAGTTGGCCTTGAGAGAAATCAGGAATTTTCCACCATTTTTGAGATACATATGGACGTTTTCTGAGATGATACGTGCTTGATCAGGTTGAGCAACATCGGCAAAAACAATATCTACCATACCAACCAAGAATCTGTAGTCTTGTGGTTTTCTGGCATCGTGAATGATGGGAATAATGTTGGTTCTCTTTTTCGCCATGTTAACCAGATCTCGACCGACTCTGTGCGAAAATTCAACACCATAAACAACACCAGTTGGACCAATAATATCCGATACATGCGAAACAGTTGTACCCGAAGCAGCTCCCAAGTAAAGAACCTTGCTGCCAGGGACAATGCCAGTCTCAGAAATACCGCCAACCACTGATGCAGCGATCTTGGAACGATAAGGGTTCCACACACGATACTCAACTTTTTCACCATTAACCTCAACACTGATGCGTTTTTCGTTATAGACTGATTCTCCGGGGACCATATTCTTGGTGACCAAGGAATCCTGGGCTCCTCGGGCAACAAAAACTCCAGGGAGCCTGTGAGGCTGAACGAAGACTTTAGGTCCTCGGGGTCCACCTCTAAATCCTCCTGGTCTTGGGCCTCCTCTTGGTGCTCCATGTCCCCTTGGACCTCCCCTAGCTCCTCCTCTCGGTGGGCCTCTTTCTTAATTGTTGAATTTTCCCATAGTTATAGATATTTTAATAAAAAGGGAATTCTTCCCAAACTAGAGGCATTGCTCATTTGCAGGCAGAAGAATAAACCTCATTTAATTTTGGATCTGCAAATAAATATTTTGGCACGCAAAAGATGGAGGTAATCTTTAATTTTGAGATAATTTTGATTCCCTATGAGAGACAAAGGTAAGTTGACTCATAACGCCATTATGTATGCCTCAGTAGGCTTCCAGCAGTAATGCACTCTTCAGGTTCTCAACGTTCGACCAGGGGAAAACGGCTCCCTTGAAATGGTCGTCTATGACGGGACTGTCTATGCAGGAGCGCACTACAACTATTTCAATGTACAGCCTGCTAATTTAGGATCTGCGCCGAGAGAAATACGCTTCTAATCAACTGTCAAAGTTTCATCCGGAAACGAGAGAAAATAATTCAATGAAGGATGAATCTTATCTACCTAGACAATTGGATGTAATAAGAGCTGAAACTGTCCTTCATGACAAAAGCGAGCCCTTGTAAGTAGAAATTGATTCAGATAGCTGAGAAAGGTACAAATCCTTGCGAGAGGTCAAGTTGCCCTTTGGGGCAATTAAGTATTGTCTCTTGACTAGTACATGAAAAGGAGAAGATTTATTAGTTTTGTAGATATTGAGGAAGATGAGGATATGAACAGCTAGCCAAGCAAAAGAGTCAAAAGTATCATAGACTCGCTTAACCTATCTGAAGTAAGACCAGAGGCTGACAAGCAATTGTTCGAGGATGTACTTCCAAGCAAAAGCAGGTTTGATGAGAATCAGTTCAACTTGGAAATAAATAACAATCAAGAGCAAGAGAATAATATATCCAAGTCAGATATTTTTAAACGATAACACACCAATGACAACTCAAATCGTTCAGCTCCTGAAACAAAAAATCATGGTATTATACCCAATACTAGCGAATTGACGCAGTAGATGTAAAAAGAAGCTGACAGCAAAGGAACTAAAAACTTGTCGAAAGTTCTCGGCTCAAAGAATTCAGCAGAGGAAGGAAAGATCGATGGGCCAGCTGCCGAGACAATAAAATTACTATTTGCTGAAGAGCAGCTTGAAAAGAAAGAGGAAAAACAATCAGAAGTCAACAAAAACAACATCATCGATTTGATAGAAGACTGCCCTCCTTCTCCTCCAAAGAAATCGCGAATTCAAAGTGCAAAAATAGAGAAGAGTGGAAAACTAGCAGACATGATGATCTCAGAGCTATACGAAAGAATGCATCGCTTCAGAATACTCTGTAGGATCAATCACATCACACATTTTATTAGTCAGAGAGGAACGCCATGCACTAAAATGATTCTGATTGATGAAAAAGGAGATGAAGTTCTCTGCATGATCTATGACAAAGGAAATTCTTCAGATCAGTCGCAAAGTGGCAAGGTAACTTTGCTGAGAGGAAGGACCTACTTATTTGAGAATGGCTAGGTCAACCAAGACGAAGGAGGGTATCTGAACATTGTGCTTTCCTGGAGTGGTATTCAATAGACCAAAATGCTTCTTCCTAGTTTCCACCCCGACAAAATGATGCGAGTAAGTGAACTTTAAAACATTCCAGCTAGCCACTATCTGTAAAAAGCCATCAACACCAACAACAAGTCCATCAACACAAAGAGAAGTATTTCTAAAGAACTTCATGTTTGTGGAATTTTCAAAGGCTTCAGGGATTAACCAAAGCTTATAAACAACCAGTTCCGAATCACCGGAATTTTATGTGACCCTGAGCCCTAGAAATCAGTAAACTTCAACCTGTATCTGGATGAGCTGACAAGCTTTCCTCTATCTGGGACTGTGATCAGTTTACACAACATGCATTTGTACTAGAATGAGAGAACATACAAGTTGGACCAGAGCAAGAGGAGCTATTACATTGTTGAGCAGAACAATACTCACAAATACTTTGCAGATCTGATAGAGGCCTCGAGCAAGTAGACTTGGAAGCAAAAAGACTACAGCAACATGAGCGAAATCAAGTATGTTCCTAGATCTATTGGCGAACTGAAAAGCCTTCTCTCAAATATGCTGGAGCAAGATCAATGCTATTCGGAAATCGAGTAATTTTTGCCTTATTTTAGCTGCAATATTGCCAGTTTGAAGGAAAAAAGATAGTTTCCAGCATGTGCTTCCTGCCTTCATGATATCAAAGCAGAAAAGGGCACGAGGACGTACTGCTATCACTGTAAAAAAATATAAAGGACGATCAAACGCTTTGTTTTTACTTCAGAAGTTGCCGATAGTACTGGATCTATCGTTGTCACCATATTCTCATAAGAAATCACTGCTTTTATCAATACAACAGCTCAGGACTATGCTGGAATGTCAAATGAGGATAGGGCTGCTCTTCTTGAGCTGAGCTCTTTTCAAAATATTTTGCTTCGAGTGAAAAGTCAGCAACAAGTTGGAGGAGCTACGCATTTGGCCATAAGAGCAGAGAAGAACCATCATAGGAGAGGACTAGACCAGATAAAGGAGCAGTCGATAACGAAGAAAACCAAGTATTTGCCTCCTTGGCTGTGATTGTGCATGAATTCTACTTTAATGATTGTATGATGAAGGTATATGTGCTATTGATCAATCGTCGATACTTCCTCCTCCCTCACCAGCTGAGCCCACCATGCCACCGTAGACCTTGCTGTTAATCTTGAGATCGAAGGAGTCTTTCCAGTCAATGGCGTCAGGTTAGTCGATGAACCAGAAATACGCGTATATGATAGCGAATACGAGGGCTCCTCTTTTGAGCATAAGATGGGCCTGCTGGTAGTTGATTTCGTTATGAAGGTTGTTCATGTCGTTTGTGTATTTTTCGGCATAAAATTTATGGGGAGTGTTGAGGACGAACCATTTACGCATTTCAAACATGGCACCAAGTCGGTTGAGGTCGGTCTTGAAAGGCAGTTTGAAGTCATCGACGTTGATGACAGCTCCCTCTCTGAGCTGCTTGATTTTAGACAATTGCCGAAGCTTGGAAAGCATATTAATAAATATGAGTTGATGAGATCATGATATCAACCTTGAATCAGATATATGGCTCCTGACCTACTTTGGACCCTCTCATAAATATTAGGATTGATTGGAGCATTCTCTTTATGACTCGTTTTTACCGTATCAAGTATTATCGCAAAAAGTCAACATATCTCAGCTCAAAAAATAATTGTATTTTCACAAAAAGAACATTTGGACCTTTCTTCTGAACCTATCCTTCAGTCTTTCCAAAAATTCCAGGCTATTTCAGGGACTCACTTGTCGGCGATCATCTCGGGGGTACAAATGAAGGACATCGTTTTATATCCTGGCCTTCAGAGGAGAACTTGGATACAATATATGTGGTTCATATGTCACTTATACATCAATCATCTGCTGTACTTCATTTTCTATCGACTCATCTTCCATCCTCAGCATGCTTCTTCGCTTGCAATGGGTTCTCCTGCCTTCATTTGCATGGGCCAACTATGCGCATACCGCCTTGAAGTGCGTTTCGACGGTAAAGCCCTTTATCAGAAGTTTGGCGAGTTTCGAATTCGACTTTTGGTTTCTTGGGATGCACAGTTGAGGGAAGTGAAGATGTCCGAGGTTGGCTGTTGACTGAAAGGAGGTGATCAAGATGGTGAGAGGTGTGTCGGAAGGGTTAGTTGGCGTCGGGAAGGATAAAGAGTGGTGCTTGTATAATATAAATATATTGTTAGTGATATTCAAATGGAGGAGCTGAGAGTGGGAGACGAAGATGAGGTGCAGCTAGAGCTTAAAGAAATAGTTTGGGCAAAAATCATCGGGTACCCCCGATGGCCAGCCAGAATTACTCAAATTCCTTCGGCCCGGAATCCCTACTACCGCGTCGATTTTTTTAACGACCACACACAGTACGGCTTGTGTTATTCAGTGCATTCCTTCCCGGTAGCAAAATCGACAAATACGAGGACATGCGCGAACATATCGACATGCATCGCCACATGAACAAGAGCCTTCGGAAGGCTATAGCTGAGGCAGATAAGTTATTCTCGGAGGAAGGGAGCTCGCCCGCCCCTTCCAAGATGCTTCAGAAAGCAGTTGAAGAACCCTTTCTCAGATAAAAATAATTATCAAAATCACCACAAGCTACAACTACTCTCTTATAATAACACACCAACCTCTCAGGAGCAGAACAGCCCCTCTCATAAATAGACGAAAACTCCTCTTCAGAACAATCACAACAAGAAGAGCTTCCCATCCAGCCACACCTCAAGTACTCCCGCCAGCAGCGAGAAAAATTCGTCAGCACATTGCTCAAAAAATATCGATTAGTCTCCATCCCCAGAATCGATGATAGTCTTCCAACCAGAAAAATCACGGAGAAAGTAGCACACCGACCTAGCAAAAAACGATCATCTAGTGGAAGAAAAACGAACGATCAAAAGAGTAAACAAAATAGCAAACATCCATTGCAGCAGCACTCATTTTTTTACCTTCTTTCACGCAAAATTTATGGAATGCTCAAGGAAAAAGAAGGTATTGAGGCTTACCAAAGAAAAGTGATTAGCAGCACCTTAGCCCGATAGGTTCTCGGAGGAGGAGGTGGAATCGAGGAGGTCAACGGGTTATTTAAATGGCTGATGTTGAGTCAGGCCAGCACTATTGCCAATTTCTATTAAAATTGGGGATGCATGCAGGGCGATAAAGAAAAAAGCTCCAACATGACCCTTGAGGAGTGAGTATGATCTTAATCATTGTTATTTTATATTGAGTAATAATACTAACTCACATCATCTGCGACCACCGGCTTGGGGCATGGACTTCTTGATTCTCCTCTGCTGCTCCTCCTGCTCAGATTTTGGATTCCTGACTGTCTCATCGATCGAGAGGATAGTGCATGCAGCTTCAGTGGCAGCCTTGAGAGCATTAACTTTGACAAGAAGAGGTTCCCAAACAAAAGAATTTTTATTGTCTCCGATGCCAGTGTTAATGTCGATTCCGATGAACAGATTGTCCTGATTATCTTTGCCAGCCTTATCTGAATAAATGTAGCGTTACGATGTTTGTTTCTGAGCTTATTGATGAGGTCAAGTGAGTCTAGGCCAGCGTTATCAGCAATGGTTCGAGGGATGATCTCCAGAGCTTTGGCAAACATGTTCATGACAAGCTGCTCCTTTCCTGACACTTGAGCTGCATTCTCCTTGAGAGCCTTGGAGAGCTCCATCTCAGTAGCACCTCCGCCAGCAACAACCTTGTTTGTCTTGAAGCATCTTCTCACGATCATGATTGCATCGTTTAGGGATCTCTCGGCTTCCTTGATGAATTGCTCGGCTCCACCTCTCAGAATGATGGTTGCTGATTTGGTCTTTGTAGGGAAATATATACACTTGGGCACTATTCGAAAAGGTTGAATCTTTCAGCACCGATTTGCTTTTCTTGGAATTTGCCACAAGTTCCCAAAACATCAGGGGTCACATTGTTGACGGTAGTCTGGAGAACTGCTCCAGTAGCCTTGGCAACTCTGTTAATATCATCTTGAGGGACTCTGCCTGCACAGAATATTCCTCTGTCAGCAAACCATTGAGTGGCAAGATCACCAATGGGCAGTTTGGAGAGGACAATCTGGGCCCCAACTTAGTGAATTTTCTTGAGTTTATCGTAAATGATTTGCCACTCAGCATCAACGATACTCTGGAAATCATCAACATTGCTAATTCTGATCTCAGCATTTTCCTTCTCAGATTTAAGTTCGAGCTCTATCTTCAGGATAATGATCTTAGGGTTAGTGAAGCTCTTAGGTTGTTGTTCAAAGCCAGCATAAGAGAAGGTCTTTTTGAAGGCGACTCCACTCACCAAAAGGGAATCGTTGATGGAGCCTCCAGTAACTTCCTTGATACCGATAAGGTCCTTGTCCAGCAAATTGGTATCTAGCTTCTCAACAGCTGAAACAACGATTTATGCAAAGAAGTTTTTGTAACTGGAGAGAAGTTTGGAGTTCAAAGCAGTTTCAGCGCACTTGATGAGCATGCTTCTTCTTTCTTGAGGAGAATCCTCGAGCTTAATCACAAGACGGTTGAGGTCATTAAGGCAGAACTCAAGGGCGCGTTTGTAACCTCTAATGACGATTTGAGGATTCATGCCATCCTCAATGAATCCCTTGGCATTCTTAAGGAACTATCCTGCGAGAATGGTGACTGTGGTGGTGCTTCATTAAGAAAAGGTAGTACCCGTCTCCGACTTCGTTGTCCTGACTCTTGGCGATGTCGACTAAGATTTTAGCTGCAGGATGCTCGATATCGAGAAGCTTGAGGATGGTGGCTCCATCATTCGAGATGGTGGTGTCTCTGTGAGTGGTGATCATTTTATCCATGCCTCGGGGTCCTGGGTGTTGAGAGGAGTACCTAGAGTGGTTTTGACGATGTCGACAATGGCCTCGATGGCGTTGATATTGGAGATGATCTGGCCAATACCTTCCATGGAGTCAGTTCCGTCTCTGAGAAGAAGAATGGTAGGTTGCTAGATAGCCCAAGAGATACCAAGAGGTGGCTCATTAGATATTTAAAAAGATTTAAATTATATTTTTCACAACATCCTCTCATTAATCTCACCTCCAACTTCAAAGCTATCTCATTAATCATATATTTTTTCTCCTTTCAAATGGTCTATCAAGGTTGTTTGCACTGGATATTTATTTATTTGATGTAATCTACTATCCAAAATTCAATCGAAACCTTCATCGATAATTTACAGATCAACTCATAGACACTCACCTCAGCTCATGGCTAGTTAATCAAGCATCTCATACAGTGTAAAAGCTAAAGCTAAAATTTGTCTGCTGCTTCCAATATTCCTAATCAGAAGCTTACCATACTCAACCAAAAGTTATAAAAAATACCTAAACTGCAACTTCGCATCGATAATGCTGCCAAAAAGCTGTTGGAAGCTCACAAATTCATCACAGCGCTCAGAAAGGATATTGATCAGCTGACGCCTAAGGAGTGATATTCACAGCTCATCTTCAAATCATTAGGGCGTAATATCAAACTAGCTTGTCCAGCATTTCTTTGAGTTCCCTCTCAGCTGAACGGCATTCTATTCTTTTGGAGATGTTGATCGCTATTGTGGCATACTTTTTTGTGAAAGCTAGGTAGTGCAACTCATCATGAAGCTTAGCTAAGGCCCAATAAGCCAACATTAGTTCCTCCTGGTATTTGCTTGAAACTACTACTTCGCTCTTTTCCAGCAACCCCACAAAAACTGTCATCTATTCAATAGCCTTAATTCTATTTTTTCTCCCAACTAACCTACTCACTTTCAATTTCATCGCATAGATCAACGCATCAAGGATCTCCTGGTAAATATATGCGCTTTGTTTGACACAATCTTTCGAAAGACTTGCCTTGCAGTACTCTTCCAAATTATATCCACATTTTTGTCTCTCCTCTTTGAGATTAGCTCGGTTGTAATGAGAATAAAGGGCTCTTAGTAGTTTGACCTTTAAGAGCCGTATTTCCTCCTATTTTAGGACATTTTTTATCTATTTCAAAAGAAGTAAGTCAAAACATAGTCTAATTGACTCCAGTTAATTTTTTGTGAGACAATAATTGAATAAACGATGCATTTCCTCAGATATATTTAGCCTATGTTGATAGTTGGATGTGAGACAGATTACAATCACCCTAAAGGCAAGCAACTCACTATAAGCAGTATTTCGAGTGGTCCTTTGGTATAGTTCAATAAGTGCTTGAAGTTTATCTTTGACTGCTTCATTAGGATCGTCCTTGATTATGACTAAATCAGTTTGTGGCTAGAAGCTAATAGGAGAAAAGCTGTTTTTAGGGCGATTCCTGTTGTCTTTCATGAGTTATCAAACTTAAAATTAAGAGAATCATTTGTATAACTTCTGCTAGGGTCGCACAAAAAGACGCATTGTAAAACATCGATTTTTCTGGTCATAGAATATAAGGTCGACGTGCCATAGACTCTCCTCCTTTTTGAGCAACTGGAAGGTCAATAGTTAATTAGTCACATTTTGGTACTTGAAATTAATTCCATTTACAACTGCGAGTTTGGTCTCATCAATGCTTCTGATATTGTATTCGTAGTTCTCATGGAGGATCATTTTCATTGACAAATCAATAAATTTTTCTCCCTCTTTGACTTGTATTTATCGACTCAAAGTTTACCTTGTATATTACCTCTGCTTAACTGAACAGTCAAACAGCTGAATAAATAAAAAAATACATGAATTTCATTGTGATTAGTGGAAGAATTTCGCAGGTAAAAGATAAGAATAGTACTGAGCTGTCCGACGACAGGATCTGCTTCATAATAATAGTTGATCCAGTAGCCGTCCTCTTTATGAACTATTTGTGTCATCGTGAATGGCTTGTTGCAGTAAATTTAGCATTTCCCCAGAGGAGTTTTGATATATATGTGACTTAAGATACAGTCTTCTAGATGCTGCCTTACGATATTTCTGAATTATGCCATCGGTACTTTAAGATCCTGTGGTGTTGTCGAAGATAAGTGTAGTTTCCATCACCTAAATATAATATTTTGTTTTTAGGGGTTGAATTTTCCTTCTTGAGTTTATTTTCGTAATGTTAGAAACCAAAGACCTAAAGAAGGGAGTTATTAATGATGCTGACCGAGAAGGTCAATTAGCTGAAATTAAACACCATTGAGGATGACTCTGTCGCTCTTTCCTTTCTAACACACATTTTCAGGTAATATCTCCCTTCTACCTTTATCAGCTCCACCTTTTTGTCACTCACATTAACCATATTTTTATAGACTAATTCTCTCGAAAGGGTCGGATTGAGATGCTAAAGAGAGTATCTATACTACCAGTTATCATATATCGTAAGCCAAATGGTTCCAGTTGGTCCTTTGACGATATTTCCAACCATCTTTCTTTTGAGTTTAGGACTACCTGAACGATCCTTGGGGCTTCTTGATATTACTCGATTGGGGCTAGGAGAACGAGAGTGAGGTCTTTTATTATCCTCCATTTTAACAAATTCGTTCAGTTATTGTAATTCAGGCGCAATTGGGTTACTCTCTAATGTTATATGACTTTTGACTGAGAATACTTCTTCTCCATTGATCTCTTGATCTCCTTCCTTGTTTACTCTCCGAAATTTCAGCACTCTAAACTAGTTTTAGATCATTTGATTGTTGTTAGTCATGTCATCGATATTGATCTATGCAAAACCAACAATAGCTCCATATTAACTCTCAGCTACGATTAGGATTCTTTGCTTCTCAAATAGCTCCCGATAAAGAGATATGTTTTGATTCCTGATCTTATGGACAACTCGTAGGCCGAACCGTTTTTATCCTGCTAGCATTTTGCCATTTACTAGCTGGCTCCGATGATGCAGATTGTGCTGAGGGGTAAAGGTGAGCAGTTTAGAGCTATCTACTTTATCGATATGGTGTAAATGAAATCTAATATTACTGAAGGTAAGCTCATTCTGAATATTGCCCCATTGCCTTAAAAAAGGTTAAAGACTTTCAATCGATACTTCGATGACAATTTCATGATTTATTTTTAGATATTTTTCCCAAATACTTCCTTCTTCAGATGAATATATTGGCCCTCTTTAGACAATTTAATCGGCTCTCGTTGTTCTGAACAGGGGATGGTCATATATATACGTATTTTATTTTTTTGTCAACTTGGAAAGCACTTTATGAAGAAGCATATACCTTTCGCTCGATCAGCAACCATCTGTCGTATATCTATCAACTATCTTTCTTCCTTATCTATCTATTCGTAAATATTGTTCCCCGCAGAATACCTATCTAGATAGCTGCCACCTTGCTCTGCCGATTATTTTAGTTCCTAAACTGCCTCTTCAAATTGATCCAGAATGGCATTCATTTGTCTTAATTTTAAATTATAAAACTCTTCAGATCACGCGTTACTTTTTTTATATCTTATGCTTAATTCCATCAAGCCTTTTGTTAAGCATTTTACAATAAAAAGAAAACAAGCCCATATGCTCCTTTACCTGTCGTTACTGATGGCCACAATCGTCCATGACTCCTTGAAGCTGAACCATAAGAGAAGAAGAAGCTGTTCTGCTAATATTGGCTGCAGTTGTCTATGGTCGAGCAAATGTTTTGCTGTATGTGCTTTTTCTCAATTTTGGGGTAGAAGTATAATGCTTTGATTTTGATTTTCTCATCTGAAAAAATTTTTGGCATTTTTCCAGCATAACTAGTTGATCTGCTTGCTACAATCTATTGAAATCTTTCTGTTTGAGTTTGCCCTGTAAAGATTTTTATAGCCTTTCATACTCAAACGGCTTGCGACGAAGAACCTATCTTTCTTTTCTTTTTAGCATCTCTAACTTCACTCTTTGGAAGATGTCCTTATGAACAGGTTTGTTTTATCCATGAAAGGGACCACCAAAGTCTATAGTCAGCTCATTTCCTTTCATGGCCTTGTTTGTCTGCCGCCTTCTCATCTTCGATTATTATGGAAGAATTGAATTACTCCATACAGTGATTCAAATCATAGGAAAGGATCCATATTTAGCTCTCCTTTTGCACTCTCCATGGAGACCTTTACACTTTGGTCATGCTGCTGAGGGATCCTTGACCCTTTAATCTCAATCTTGGCCATTATCTGATCAAACTAGGTGTAGTCCGATGCCTCTTCCTCATAAATAGATTCCAGTATTTTAGCGCCTTGCTCTAAATTATCAATCTAAAGCACCTTTATTTCCTCGGGTTCTGCGGGCGCGACTCCAGCATTGCTGAAAGAATGATTGATGAGCTCGATTATCTGCTCCTTCTTAGATTTTTCAGTTTCTGAAAATCCTTTCACTTCTATTTTTTCCTACTAGAAAAATTGCTTGGTGGGAGCACTTTATCTTCTCTTCAACTCTTAGAAGGGCATTTTTTTCTAGCTAGTAGATTTTTATTCGGGGAGAACACTCTCTATCATTTGAATTTTTAGAGCCTTAAAAGATGTCGCCTGACTTCCTTCGACTCCTTGTACTTTGTTAGACTCTTAGCTAGCCTTCTTTTTCTCAGAGTTCATCTATTGAATGCATTTAGTAAAAAGTCTTTTGCTCTCCTTCATGTTGCGATCAGTCATATTGCATTTTGAACGGTTGCTCAAATTACTGAAGGAAGCTTATTCATTGTTGATGGCTCCTCGATAGCCGTTTTTAAAGCTGGTCACTGGTCGATTGGAGCTATATTGAGATGAAAAGTCACTGATCATACTCTCCATTTGAGCCTCAAAATTATTCTCATTGTTCCTTGGTGACTTACAGCTCATTCCTGAGAAAAGAGCCTGTCCTTGCCTTCGTGAATTGGGAGTTATTTTTCTGCTTTTCATAGGTGATAAATTTTTATACTATGCCTGCTGTCTGGCAGAGGGTGAAATTGCTCTAAACGGAGAATGAGCCCTGGTTGGTTTGATACTGATATCGCTGTGCTTTTTCTGAATAGGAGAGAGAGTACTGCGAACATTATACGGTTTAATGATAAAATTATGAATCATATTATTGCCATGGGGTTCGATGAATTGCAGAAAATATAACAATCGTTTATTATGGGCTGTAACTCCACCAAAGAAAACATAATCATCGAGGTCACCTACTGCGGGGGATGTGGGTGGTCTCTCCCAGCCAGAAAAGTATGCGATTCGATAAAGCAACGCCTGCCACATTCAGTTATTGACTGTCGGCCAGAGGAAGTATTCACAGGAGTCATGGATATATCTTTTCTGGTTGGAGAGGGTACCTAGAAGCAGAAGAGACATATTTTTAAAGGTGACAAAGAAACAGTGTTGGCAAAGGTTGAGGAGATCAGTGCGCAGGTAGAGGAAGCCTACAATAAAACTTGAGTTTGATAATATTAAACATCTGGCAAAAAACATTAGTATCAACATTAGAAGAGCTTCACTCTTTGCTGAGATCAAATCGGAGCTGTTTCAGTTCCAAAGATATACGCTAGGCCAGTTCTCTTCGATGTGAAACTTCCCTCAGGAGGTATTTTCTCAGCTCAGGCTCCAATTACAAACTGATAAAAAAATTATTGCTCTTTTCTCCTCCTATGACCTCAATTTTTTCCCCTTCCTCATAAAACTTCAAATCTGTTAGCAGAAGTTCTTCCTTATTGATGATTTTTTATTGTCGATCTTTGAAGTTGAGAAACTGTCCATCCAAAATAGCAAACACCTTCATTCCATTTGCGTTAGAATCTCTGCATTTAAATATCGTTTCGCAGGTCATTTGCGCATATTGCTCCCACTTCTGAGCAATGAAGGGTGAACAGTCATCATTTTCAGTACCGAGAAGAGTCCTCAAACTGACGAATAAGAGCAGCTAGCACTATATCTCTCGATATATGTCTGTAGCAAAGGAAGTATTATTTTACTAGAGGTAGCTGTCCTTAATCCTTAGCAACATCTCCTTCCATCCCTTGGTGAGCACAAAATGCACCAGTTTTTCAGTCACTGAGCGATATACCATTTGCAGATAGTCAGATTATTCGACTTGCATTTGGGACTTGGTGACTAGATTGTAGAATGAGTGCACCAGCGACAGGGAGGTGCAGCTGGTTAGAACCTGTACGATGTGCTCGAATTCCAAAATGTCTTCAGTGTGACCGTAGCTGAACAACTCTGTAAGGACTTGGAGATAGTAGAACATGATTTACTAGTTTTTAAGTTTCTAAGTTTATGATTTAAATACGTAGATGCAACAGAAAACCTAATTGCGGACAGCATGATCATCTATCATCGTCCAGAGGGCTTCTAGGAAAGAATGAGGAAGAGGTTTTTAGGTGTTGATGGGCTCCTGAAGATGAATCTTATAGCCGATGATTTCGCTGATTTTCTTGGCCTCATAATAGAGCCAGTTGTCTTTGCTTCTGGGGATATAGCTATTGATAGTCTTAATGAAAGAAGAGTTAACTTACTTTCCTGTGTAGAAAATAGCCTTGCAGTGCTTGATTATTTCCTAACTGCATGCCTATGGTATCCAGTACTTCGTTTCAAGCTAACTTGTCTTGGTCTAGAAGCACTTCCTCATTTTGCTTGGAATATTGGTGGAAAAGAGGCAGAAGAGAGAAATTTTTATCTTCACCACAGAAACCTCGGGTAGCACATACCTCAACAACACCCGTAACAAATGCACTCCTTTCTTGATGTTCTTCTCATTCAGACGTGTAAGCTAGTCGTAGATGTAATTCCCTACTATTTTCAGGAAAGAGTTGGTATACATGTCTATCACGTAGCGATCTTTGTTCTCCACAAATTACTATAGATATCGTAGACTTCCGTGTAACTTTTCCACATTTATTTAGCTGTCCTCATCAAGCACAGCCTTGAGCCTGTCCAAAATTATCCCAACATAAAGCGGGTAAAAGAGGACGAAAGGAAAGTTGCTGAGATAGCTGGCAACAATAGGGTCTTTGTTATTTGATATCTCCATGATTGCGAGCTTAGAAGAAGTGTGCATTATGTCGTCTTTACAGTTGTGCATTTTTAGCAACTGCAGCAAAAGAGGAAAATGGGGCTCTCGACTATTGAGAAAGACGCTGAGATAGCGATGGTCTTCATTGATCTTCCTGATCATCAGCTTCAGGAAATTGGCGTAGTATGCTTCATCTTCCTCCTCTGTAAATTTATACTATTCTGTAATGAAATTTTCTTGATTGATTTTGACCAGGAAGAATACTAGCTCTTCTTCCTTTTTGAGTGCCTTGAGTAAAAATTCAAAGAGAGAAAAGGTGGTTCTGAGAAGCTCTCCATTTTATCTCTAGGCTCTGATTTTCTCATGAAGCAGGCTCAGAAGTTTATTTTCCACAAAATAGCTGAGTTAGGTAAAGCTTACCTCATGAATAACTACTCATCAGGACTCTGAACAATAGCCACACAGTATTCCTTCAGCACCTGGCAAAACTCCTAAGTGCTGGATGTTGTCTTCAGGGTTTGCCATTGGACATCCAGCTACGAAGAGATAGATTTTTTTACAAGACAGGGTTATTCTTATTCAACTGTTGATTATTCGTTAATCTGAGGTTAATATTGGTGCTATTCTGGTGCGTCAGTTTGTTCAAGGGGGGCTTGCATTTCTGTGGAAGAGGCTGACATGCAAATATAATAAGAATAAGCTATAATATGTTTGATAAGTCGAGGTATGATCATTGGTTCACCAGCTCCAGGCGTCGATTTGGATGTTATTACTCACCTCATTCTTCCCTGAAGGAGCTTTGTTCTCTTTCTTTATCTCGGAACCAAAGTCAGAAAAGTCTATCAGACCCTTCTCCGTGTTCGACAGCCACTTCACCTGAATTACATAACCAGTACGTCTTGAGCAGTGCCTAAATTTGAAGAGGCAAAGTTGCCGAATTCGTCTTCTTTCTTGCTCTCCAATGTTATTCCCTGGTTCTGGTTGTGAGCAGCGTATGGATTGTTCTGCTGTGTCTGTTGAGGATATCCTTGTTGAGGATATCCTTGTTGCTGAGGATGGCCATATGGAAACTGGGGCTGTTGCTGAGGCTGCCCATATTGGTTGTAGCCATATTGATTAGGCTGTCCATATTGCTGTTGACTGTACTGAGGTTGTCCATAGCTCTGAGGTTGCTGACCATAGAGGTTAAATTGCTGCTGTGGAGGGTGCTGTTGATACTGTTGCTGGTGTGGAGGTTGTGGATACTGCTGCTGAGGAGGAGCTTGCTGATATTGTTGCTGAGGAGGAGTTTGCTGGTATTGCTGTTGAAGAGGAGGTGCTTGTTGTTGAGGGGTTTGTTGTGGTGGGACCTGTTGCTGCTGAGGAGTAGTTTGCTGCTGAGTTTGTGCAGGTCCATCAAAGGAGAAAGGAGTGCTGCTCTGAGCAGGTTTACTGGTCTATCCTGCCATGATGTCGAATTCGAACAAGTTTTAGGATTGGTTATTAGCAGCAGGAGGTGCAGTAGTGTTGGAGGAGATAGGGGCTACTGGAGGCTCAGGCTCTCTTTTTTCTCCAGGTTTCATTAGCTTACCAGCTTTTTTCTAGAAAGGCTTTTTAGTTTCTACGTTGATTTCGGGTTGTTTCTTCTCTTCTTTTTGACTGGTACTGCCTCCAGTGCTAGGTTTGTCGTTTTTGGCATCTTTGTATTTATCGAGGGTTGATTTTCCGTACGAGTAGTCTCCATAGTGACCGACACTGTTGCCGTAGTTATAGGTGTTGGCATTGTCTTGTTTCTTCTTTTCTTCTTTTCCATAACCACCCATTCCACCATAGCCTCCTCCATATCCGCTGCCCCCAATACTACCCCCATAGCCACTACCTCCATAACCACCTCCATATCCTGACCCTCCCACAACATTTGACATTTTTTCTCTTATAGTTTTGGCTTTGAGCCTTTCTTCTTCTAGCTGCTCCTAGTTACTGAGGAGGCCTACTACAACTTTAGCTCTTTCTCGGACTGAGTGAGGTGAAAGTTACTTGGTTCTCCCTTGTCGACACCTTCGACGTAATTGGAGTAGCTTTCGAAGACCCTGAGCTGATATAGATCATATTTGAAGTTAGCGATGATGGAGGGCGGTCCGTTTTTGAGAAGAAACTCGATGAGGTTGAACGTCTGCATTACAAAATATTCACCTTAAGGATCTTTTTCCAGCTCTTACTCTTCTTGAGCTTCTCCCAGATGAACTCGTTGATGCGCTGCCACTTTTAGCTGAGTCAAATGGTCAGTTACTAGTTGTAGGCTGCGTTAGCGATCTCATGCAGTTGCTGAGTCGAGGCTTGCCAATTCTCTTCCGATACCACTTAGACCAGTTTTTCGTCTAGTTCGTCCCCACCGATCTTGGCCTTGCTAAATTAAGAGAATATTACAGTTTGCTGGCTCCGTCCTTTAACTTTTAAAACATGAATCAAAAAAATTATATATCGAACTCCAATTTTAACTCAACATAAGGGGTTGGGGTTGGGGTTGG
>Ga0100402_1003521_pt1 | contig 16978 bp, 18 predicted proteins | sample CryGeyme20150102_FD_80419 | JGI IMG/M metagenome (GOLD analysis project Ga0100402, IMG submission 80419) | Groundwater microbial communities from Crystal Geyser aquifers in Utah, USA - Crystal Geyser metaG 2015-0102 | ecosystem: Environmental > Aquatic > Deep subsurface > Groundwater | place...
AAGGAGTAATCTTCGTTAGGCTGTGCATACTGGAAAAGGATTATGAAGTTAAAATTCGCGACTGGACTTGCGTATTTTACTCGTAATTCTTTTCTACACAACCTGATTAAGTTTTACACCTAAGGCTTTCTTCAGAGCATTCTGGCTATATCTTTTTGTTTTGTTCCAGATTGGAGCATAAAATATATTTCTTCTCGCTCTTTTTCGGAAATATATGTATACTGTGGCATAGAAATGGTGGGTTATGTGGGTTTAAGCAATCACATGCTACCATTTTTTTTTATTGCACTTCGATTTTGATTATAGCTAATTATTTTTTTATTAAAATTATTTGACTAAAAAGAATATATGATTATATAAGATGGTGGCAATTCCGCCGAAAGACTTCATTGAGGAGAAAGATTATGAAAACCAGTACTGTTCGCGGTGCACAGTGCTTCTATCTCAACTTCTGAAGGAGGTGATCAACCTATCTCGGTTCACAGGGTGAGACGTGCTTCCCGCCCCTGTCTGGCTAATCCCAGTGCAAAGAATCGTATGGTAAGAGGGCACCTAAACAAAGGAATAAAAGGGCGTTACGGCGTCCTTTTTATTTTGTCGAAAATCGAAGATGTACTTTTCTTAATTAAAACATAAATAATCTTCTTGCATATTTTTAAAAAATACGTATAACAAACTTAGTTCTTTAACATCACTATTTTTTCTTTCAAATCTATTTTAGGAGAAAGACATGCTTAATAATACCGTTCATCCAAATATTCACAATATGAGTGTCACGAGTTACGGTGGGATTGATGATCCGGAAACAGGTAAGAATCTTACCGGTTCGTTTCATGTGATTACTTTCATTAATACCAAAAAAGTTACTTATCGTGTTTGTGTTGATATCGGTGCTCATCAAGGTTCTGGTGACGACTATAACCTTAATTCCCAGGTGGAAGTAATTCCTGATGCGGTCGTCATAACCCATGCTCATATGGATCATATCGGACGTCTTCCTGTTTTATGGAAACATCCGGAGTTTCGTGGTAAGAAGGGTAAAATCTACATGGGACACCTGACGAAATTGGTTGGTACCGAAGCGCTTCTCGATGCTGCCAATATCCTCATGAAGAAATATATAGCTTTGGAAGAAGTCCATGAAAAAACATACAAGGCGCTAAAGGAAGCGCTGAAAGAGGAAAAGGAGATTCAGAAAGATAACCCAACAAACGATAGGAGTAAGCAAACGAGAGAACGAAAAAATCAAGATAAACGTCGTGGCAATAACATGCGCATTACTGACACTTCACCTCGTAAAAGGAAAGGACAAGTTTATGTAATTCAAGAATCCAAGGAACTGAAAATAACACCCGAGAAGGCAAAAACAATCCTTTCTCCTTACAATGGTTCCGTGGAAGCATGGAGTAAGGATAATAAACCACTTCCTCCTGTCTTTAATAAAGAGGATGTTCTCGAAATGATGGAAGGAGTAAAGACAGAAAAGGAAACGATAGAAGGGGTAATTTCTCTTCCGGATGGTATGTTTACTGAAATCCTTCCAGGAATTAGTGTTCGTCCTTACAACGCTGGGCATGTCTTGGGGAGTAAGAGTATCCTCTTTTCTGTCCAGAAAGGATCAAAGAAAAATGAGTATGCGTATTTTTCTGGTGATATTGGTTCATACAAATGGCCAACAAAACCAGCTGGTAGGATTGAAGTTCCAAGTGATGAATTTCCTTTGATTTTTGCTACCACAGAAAGTACTTACGGTGGCACTGTGAGGGGAGATTTCGAACATGGTATGTCCAATCTTGAGAAAGACCTCAAAAAAGCCGTTACGGAAAAGCTTGCAAGTGTTTTTGCTTGTTTTTCACTCGATCGTGCACAGCGGGTACTCCATGAACTCTTGATTTTACAAAAGAAGAATGGATGGACATTTCCAATCTACCTTGATTCCCCGTTGGCTATGACGTATACGGCTTTGTATTCTGTCTACGCTGAGGATGCAGAGTTCCGAAATAATATGAAGCGAGTTGATGTTATTACAAGTAAGGAAATGCGTGATACGGTTCTGAAGGATAAAAATGAAAAGTTTCGCGTTATCATTACTTGTTCCGGTATGGCAGAAGCAGGATTCATTCGTACATATCTGTTTAAATGGCTTAAAAATTCCCGGGTTGAATTTTCTTTTCCTGGATATATGGCCACAGGTACTGACGGATGGAGACTTACGGCGGCTAAAAAGCCAGAATATCTCGACTTTAAGATTGATACAGAAAAGAAAGGAGGTAAAAAGAATGAAGAGAATCAATCTTCTAGTATGAAGGAGGATAAAGTTTCTCTGTCTACCGTGAAATTGAGGGTTGAAGCAAAAATCAATCACTATACCCACTTTTCCGGGCATGCTGACGAGGATGATATCCTTGATTGGTACATGAATTTACCAAAAGCTCCTAGAATGAAACTTTCTATTGTGCATGGAGTACAGAAAGATAGTTCTCGACTTTTATCTGATAAATTAAAACGTCATGGGGTTAAGAAGGAATATATCATAATTCCAAGACTGAAACAAGAAATAGTGGTGTTTTAGGGATAGTCTGTGTTTCCGGAAGGATGACAAAGACGTCTGCGAACTATCACAAACCAAACCCGCGTGCAATTCGCGGGTTTTTTTTGATTCAAAAACAAAAATCCCCGCCCACTTACGTGTGGCGGGGATTTAACTTGTCGTTTTTCTATCCTCGATGAGCGAGGAGCTCCTGTGTTCTTTTGCGGAAAGGCGCGAGGAGTAGTGGTTGAATATGTGCAATACGGAAAGCTTCTCTGTCTTTCTTGGAAAGTCTGGAATATGCCGTACGGAAAAGATTCGCATTTACTGGGAAATGGACTTGTACGACAAGAATCATTCCTTCTATAAAGTCTCTCCCCATATGCAGATGATATTGAATATTGATATCATTTTTCTCCAAGAGACGGAGAATCTCAGAGAATTCATTTTCTGCTTGATGATAAAAGCTCGGATTCTCTAATTTCTTGACTTGACTAACTTCGGATAAATCAGTTACTGCATTCATAGATTTTCTAATATTTAAAAAGTAATTATTTTGACCAACTAATAGCGCTTACGGGACATGCGGCGATACTATCATCCACGTCTTTCCCCTCATAATCGGGAATCTCAAGGACGATAGAATATCCGTCATCGTTAAGGGTAAATACATCTCCAGAGATTGCTACACAAGCACCACAACCGATACAAGCGTTTGATACAACTGGTTTTCTCTTGAGAGTTGCAGCAACTTCCGCAACTTTTGCAGGATCAATAGATTTATTGATTTCTACTGGATTGATTTTTTTTGGGTCGATTTGAGTCATTTTTTGAAAGTAATGTAATAAAATTTTTGCTTGCGTATTGTATGGATTTCACTAAGATACGCAAGTATAAAATTGCCGATTTTACCGGCTCGCGAATAGGTTTTTATTTCTTGTTCATATGAAGCCAGTGATTTACGAATATTTTCCAAGGCCATATGAACATCGAAATTAAAATCCTATTCGCTCTCACTCACATTTTTTCTCCCTATCAACTAGCAACTCATTCCTAGTAACTAACAACTAATATATGTTCGACCGTATTTTTCGAGTGTTTCTTGTCCTCCTTCCTTGGAGTGTTCTTGGGAGCGTATTCCTCGGGAACAAGCTCGGGATTCCCGGAATCAATTTCTTTAAAGAAATATTTCTCGTTCTCTTAGTACTCGTGCTCGCTTGGGATTATTGGAAAACCTCCCTTAATCCCTCCTTGTCAGGAGGGCGAAGATGGGTATTACCCAAACTCGATATCCTCGATTATCTTATTGGTTCGTATATTGGATACCTCGTGGTTATCACTCTGGTAAATGGACTCTGACTTGCATCGCTCGTCTACGGTGGTCGGTACGATTTCGAATTTCTTATCGCTTTCCTTATTGCAAAACACGGAAGCAATCTCCTTGTCGGAAGTGTTTCACAGTATTTGAAAATATTTCTCCTCTCGGCAAGTATTGCTCTGTTTGCAGGACTCTTGGTACGATTCGTATTCCACGAAACAATTCTCCTTCACTTTGGATTTTCTCCAAATCTCTCTAACTGGAGTTTCGGAGGAACTCCCCCGATTTACCACGGGATAGACGGAGCTCGAGTGAAACGATTCCAAGGAATATTTGACGGACCGAACCCTGCTGCCTATTTTATCATCGTCTATTTGGGACTCCTCGTCCACTATTTTCGAACCAAAAAAGAGTACCATTTCCTCATCGGAATCTGGTCCATAGTCCTACTTGGACTTGTTTTCCTCACCTATTCACGAAGTGCACTCATCGGAATCGTGCTCGGGTGTCTCGCGCTCGTAGTATTTTCCCTCAGAACCATCTGGCGAAAATATAAAAAAGAAAGTCTCTTTGTCGTACTCTTTTTCTTCGTACTTTCCGGACTTTTTTACCTCAGATACGAAGGAACTATTGACCGAATCATTCTCCGATCCGGTTCATCTCAGGGGCATTTCGACCGCGCTATGACGGGAATCGAACGATTCCGCGAACATCCGATGGGACAAGGACTCGGAACCGCCGGACCAGCCTACCGCTACGTCGTGAAACTCTCCGAAAATCCTATCTATGGCGGGGAAATAAAAAATACCGAGGATTATTACATCCCCGAGAGTTGGTACATCCAGCAACTCGTAGAAGGTGGAATCGTCGCATTCGTCCTCTTCTGTGCCATCATGGGAACCATCGCCTGGCTCATATTCCCACTCTCACCAACCCTCTTCGCCTCGTTCGTCGCCGTCCTCTCCATGAACCTCTTTCTCCATAGTTTCGAATCGGTATATATCTCACTCATTTTGTTTCTAATACTCGGGTTGTTTGTGGGGAAGAGGAAGGGGAAAAATTAGGTTTTTTTTGCTTCAGAATCAATAATAGTGTGATTTATTTTGGCTTCTTAAAGCTATTTTGCATTTTTCGCAATTTTTATAAATCTTGGTGATTACAAAAACAAATCATTGCTTTTTCTCAAAAATCACTACAATTCGATAAACTTCTAAAAATCACTTATGACTACTGAGACTATACAATCTCTCGCGTACCGTTTTTGACTTACCTATCTTGTGGTTAAGTCTTGGATTGAATCCAGATCTCTTCGGGACGAACCTTCTGCTATTAAGTTTTTTGACGAAAATCTTCCCTATATTAAGGCAACACCTTTTGTAAAATGGGTGGGAGGAAAAAGACAACTCATCAAACAACTCGAGCTTCTTTTCCCAAAAAATTACAACAATTACTTTGAACCATTTGTCGGATGATGAGCGGTTTTTTTCAATGTCCAGAAAGAAAAGTCGTTTTTGTCCGATATAAATGAAGAATTGATAAATACGTATCAGGTTATCAAGACCCATCCTGAGGAACTTATAGATTTTCTCAAAACTCTTAAATTCACAAAAGAGTGTTATACCGAAATTCGGGCTTGGGATAGAGAAACAGATGGACTCAAAAAATACTCAAAAATTGAACGAGCGGGGCGATTTATCTACCTCAATCGGACTTGTTTCAATGGACTTCATCGAGTGAATTCTCGTGGAGAATTTAATGTACCAATGGGGGCATATAAAAATCCTGATTTTGTACAAGAAAAAAATATTTTGAATACTTCAAAACTTCTCAAACAAACGAAAGCGGACATCAAATTGCAGAGCTTCGAAGAAGTAACAAAGAAAGCTCAAAGCGGAGATTTTGTATACTTCGATCCTCCGTATGATACTCTCACAGAAACTGCCAATTTTACGAGTTACAACAAAACTGAATTCGGTCGTGATATGCAAAGAAAACTTGCAGAAGTTTTTCGTGAACTCGATACTCGTGGATGCAAAGTTATGCTCTCCAATCATAATACTCCATTTATCCGGGAGATTTTTAAAGGATTCCGTTTCGAGATTGTGAAGGCGAGAAGGGCTATAAATAGTAATGCGGGTGGAAGAGGAGAAGTTGAGGAGATTGTAGTTCTTAATTATTAATTTGATATGGAAAAATTTACCGCAGATAAAATTACAATATCAGAACTATTTACAAAGAAAGACTTAATCTATAAAATACCGATTAATCAAAGAGAATATTCATGGGAAAAAGAATATATTGATAACTTTTGGGAGTATCTTACAGATATTGATGATAACTATTTTCTTTGAACCATTGTACTTAATAATGAATTTTTGGACAAGGAAAAATATAAAGAAATTGTTGATTGACAGCAAAGATTGCTCACTATAACTATACTTCTTTCTATTATAAGAGACATATTTATACAATTAAAAGAAGTTTGAAAGTCAGAACAAATCCATAAGAACTATATATCGAATGTGAATGATGATAATGTTGATATTTGATATAAGATAGTTCCATGAAAATCATTATCTGAGTACTTTAGAAAAAATGTACAAGATAAGGATTCTAGAATTAGAGAATCAATCCCTTGAACTAATGAGGAAAAAAGAGTCTTAACAAACTATAATATACTTTATAGTAAAGTTGAAAAATATATTGAAGATACTTCTGAAGAAAGAAAATCTCAAAAATTATCAGAACTTAGAGAGAAGATTAAAAATATGGAGTTGGTTTATATTGAAGTTAGTACTCCTGAAGATGCTTTTACATTTTTCGAAACTATTAATGCAACATGAATGAAGTTATCAACTGCTGATGTTTTAAAAAATTTAGTATTTAAAGACACTTCCTATTCTCCTGTAGATATTGATAAGATTTGGAACTGAATAATTGAGAATTTAAAAAATAATGATGAGCAATTTGATCTTACGAAATTTATCAGATATTTCTGGTTATCAAAATTTGGCAAAGTAACAGATAAAAAGTTGTATCGAGCGATAAAAGATAGTATCAAGATTGATCAGAAAACAAAAACTAAAAAATATAAATCTTATGATGAGTTTGTTTCTGATTTAGAATATAATTCGTGTCTTTACTGAGAGATTTTATTTCCAAATAAAAATAATTTTCAGTGAATACTAAAGCCTTTTTATGCTTTTCTTCAAAATATTAAGGTATTATGAGTTACTCAGCCATATCCAGCTATTTTGGCTCTTATTAGAATTATAAAAAGTGATAATTTCCCGTCAGTTTCAACTTCAAAGATACTTGAATTAATAAAAGCAATCGAACATTTTACATTTGTTTATAAAATTTCCTGAAAATCTCCATCTCCTTTGGAATGACTTTTTTCAGAGATTGCAGCAAATTTTAATGATATAGATTCAAAAGTGAAATTTGAGGAGAGAATTAGAAAATCTAAGGAAAGAATTAATGATATGATGCCACAGAAAGAAGAATATCTTGCAAATCTCGAAAAGAAGGTATTTTATACGAAAAACAAGAAAGATAAAGAGGTTCTTATTTATTTTTTCGATAAATGTTATTTTTGAACTAATGAAATAAAGTTTGAGCATATTAATATCGAACACATTTATCCACAAAAACCAAGTAGTTGAGAAAGTTATGACTCAATCATACTTCATTCAATAGGTAATCTAACAATGCTTTGACCAAAGTTTAATAGAGATGCATCGAATAAAATACCTATAGATAAGGTTGATTATTATAAAAATTCAGAAATTAATAAGACAAAAGAATTGGCAGATTATATTACTCAGAATTGATGGGGAAAGGATGATATAATTAATAGAACAAATGAACTGAAAGAAAAATCTTGGGAAATATTTAAGTTTTAATAATTGTTAAAAATGTTTTTAAGTCTTACTACATCTTTTACACCCACCATCTTCACTTGGGGGTTTTATTCTGATTTCCAGAAAATTCATAAAAATGCCTTCAATGTTAAAATTCAGTTAGGTATTTTAAATTCGTTGCTCTGAGAAAGTAGTATCGAAAAGAAATTTATTGAGATTATCAGGAGTTATCCTGAAACGCGAGAGATTTTGCCTATACTTTTGGCGGTACGATGAAACTTTCATCTTGTTCTCGATTCGGAAACAAAGGAAGTATTCGACGTGTCATATTTTTTCGACAAAAATTGCTATTTGACATCAGAAATAGAGCAGGGTTTGTTGAAATTCTTTAATGAATCTTGATTAAAAGAGATATTTGAAAACAAAAAAATCTCAAATTTGAATGATTATGTTTTCGGAATCGAAACAGGACTGGATAGTAATGCACGAAAAAACAGAAGTGGCACAATGATGGAAAATTTAGTTTTAGAATTTGTGAAGGATTTTTGTGAAGAGAAAGAGTTTCAGTACAAAGATCAGGCAACAGCAAAATGGATGAAGGAAACTTGGGGAGTAGAAGTAAAGAGCGATAAATCAGCACGAAGATTTGATTTTGCAATATTTACTGGAAAGAAGGTGTATCTTATAGAGACGAACTTCTACGGAGGTGGTGGAAGTAAACTTAAAGCAGTTGCAGGAGAGTTTACAGGACTCTATAAAACTCTTCAGGAGCAAGATATAAACCTTCTCTGGGTAACTGACGGACTTGGTTGGCAGAAAGCCCTTCGTCCGTTAGAAGATGCTTATATTGCCACAAATGGAAATATTTATAATCTCGCTATGTTGAAAGAAGGGATTTTAAATAAACTTATTAAATAAAAAGTAAACTAATTTAGTTGACTTATTTTAAAAATGAATACAATGTTTTATGTTAGAGAAAGAAATAAAAGATTTTTTGGAAAAAAATAATCTGAAGCAATCAGATATTTATCTGAAACTTGGTATTTCAAAGCAGAACTTCTACAAGGCTATCCGAACGAAGAACTTTGATAATCCAAGTCTCCAAAAAATCCTCGACTTTCTCTGACTGGAAATTTGTATTTCATTACAAGAGAAACATGAAACACTTCAAAAAACTGTATTGTCTTCCAGGTCATAGAATGCGAGAAAATACGAATATAAATTATTTCGTATTCTGTGGAAATAATTGGGATTATTATTTCTGTAGAAAGAATCGAGATTCCGAATTGGAATGTCTCGAAAATGTGGTACTGACGACCGAGTATGATGAGAAAAGATTTATAGATTTGGATTATAATAATCGAGAACTATTTCTTCAATATGCTCCAAAAAATGATTTCTTTTCAAAGTTGTATTATATTTCCGAATCTGATTACAATGAATTTGTTAAGAATACTTGAAAAAAGATCAATCCTGAACATATAGTTATGATAGGTTGAGAGGGTGGGTACTATTTATCTGATTTGATATCTACAAATGCAGATAAATGCGATACATTTGAAAATGTAAGATTAATTACTCTATCAAAACAACCTCTTGAATACATAGACTATGATCATTTTAATTCTTGAAATTTCATAATCTATGCCTAAAAAAGTAAAGAAACTCCAACCGGAAGAGTTCGACCAAGAATGCACGACCGTTTGGTCTTTTCCACGACGTGGAAACTGGGCTACACACAATAGTAAGTATCGTGGAAATTGGTCGCCAGATGTGGTGCGAAACTTGATTGTTCGTTATTCCAAAGAAGGAGATACTCTTCTCGATCCGATGATTGGCGGAGGAACGACGGCTATTGAATGCAAACTTCTGAATCGAAATCTTATTGCTTTCGATGTAAATCCTGCATCTATTGAACTCTCGGAGAGTATGCTTGATTTCGAGTGCGAATCATCTGCGAAAATACGCATCGTACAAGGCGATGCGAGAGAACTCATGAAAAAAATAGGGGATGAAAGTGTGGATTTTATTCTTCATCATCCACCTTATGCCGATATTATCAAGTGCAGTGAGTGAAAAATCCCTGAGGATTTATCAAATATTCATGATATAGACAAGTTTGCCGACGAAATGGAGAAGATTGCACGAGAATGTTTCCGAACACTTAAAACATGAAACTATTGTGCGATTCTTATCGGAGATACTCGTCGAGAAAAGATGTATCAGCCGATGGCATTCAAGGTTATGGAACGATTCCTCAGAGTCGGTTTCGCTCTCAAAGAAGATATCGTAAAAGTGCAACATAACTGCAAAGCGACGGGGTACTGGAAAACGAGCTCACAGAAATATAATTTCCTCCTCATTATGCACGAACACCTCTTTATTTTCAAAAAACCATAAAAATCATTATCAAATTTCAGACATATAAAACATCGTGAGATAATCTATACATATTCCCGATACATATATAGAAATATTGACTTTTCTATATATTTTCATACTATGTGTAGAGTTTTCTAAGCTTTCTGTTCTATGTCACACAATATTTCTCCACTCCCATTTGATTATAACTTTGACACGGTTGCTATTTTAAAGGCACTCACAAAGGCTCATAAGGCGCTTGCGGAACTGAAAGGGAGTGAAGATATTCTCCCAAATAAATCGATTCTTATAAGTGCACTTTCTTTGCAAGAAGCAAAAGATAGTTCAGAAATAGAAAATATTATAACCACACATGATGAACTGTATCAAAGTAATTATGCTATGAAACGTTTCTCTTCGGCTGCTGCAAAGGAAGTTTATGCTTATAAAGAAGCTTTATTTCATGGCAATAGGCTTGTTTCAAAACATGGACTCATTCTTGTTTCTCATATCTTGGAGATCCAGTCTATTATAGAAGAAAATAACGCAGGATTTCGGAGACTTCCAGGAACTGTTCTCAGGAACGATCGTACGAATGAAACGGTGTATACTCCACCTCAACATATCGATGAGATTGAATCACTTATGAAGAATCTGGAAATTTTTATGAACGATGCGACAATTTGTGATTGGGATCCACTCATAAAAATGGCAATTATTCACCATCAGTTCGAAAGTATTCACCCATTTTATGATGGAAATGGACGCACCGGGCGTATTGTTAATATCCTATATCTTGTAAAAGAAAATCTCTTATCATCACCCATTCTCTATCTGAGCGGCTATATCAATCAGCATAGGGAAGAATATTACAAGCTCCTTCAATCGACTCGCGATACGGGAAGCTGGGATTCCTGGGTTCTATTTATCCTGGAGGGTATCTCCAAAACAGCTCTTTCTACAATAGAATATATTCGGGAAATCAAAAAAATCATGCAATCGCACAAACAAAGCATACGAGAAAAGCTCCCAAAGATATATAGTCACGATCTGCTGAATAATATCTTTCATCATCCGTATACAAAGATAGAATACGTCATGGAGGACTTGAAAGTAAGTCGTATAACTGCTACGCGCTATCTGGAAGAGTTGGTACGAATTAATATTCTTTCTAAGAAAAAAATCTGACGGGAAAGTTTCTATATTAACATCGAGTTATTTAAATTACTCTATGAAAATATGAATTCATAACTATATGAGCATATCTCTAACTTATTCTCTATACAAAGCTAAAAACTCATATCATCGAAAAATTTGATACCACAGCACTATCCACTAAATTGTAATAAAAAACTCTCTATGAACTTCATATTTTTCTGACGACTCGCTCGAGAAAAGGGCTTCGACCTCGTGGTTGGGGCGCTTTCGGAGATAGTAGAGAAAACCGGGGAACTCCCGGGAAATGTCTTCATATTTGGAGAAGGAGATCTGAAAAAAGAACTCTTCCAGAGTTTTACTGGCAATACCTTGTTCGAGGACTGCTCCAGTCTTTCGGGAGAGGAAATCCTCGAGAAAATAGAGTTTCTGAGTAATCTTGAATATGAAGAGATAGGTTGTAATGAAGAAATCCCCCCTACCCCCCTTTATCAAGGGGGCAATAAAATTTACTTCTTCGGATGGCAATCGCAAGCGATTTTACGAAGCATTTTGGAGATATCCCACTTCTCGCTTATACCGTCGCGATTCCTCGAAACTTTTGGACTCGCAGCACTCGAATCGCTCTCCGAAGGAGTTCCAGTAATCGGTTTCCAGAAAGGAGGACTTATTCCTTTTATTTCTAAGGAACTCGTTATTCCATTTTTCGAAAACGATAACGAGAATACCAAAGCTTTAGCGAATAAAATTGTGGAAATTTCCGAGAAATATTCTTCTTTTTCTGCTCTTATGGAAGAAGAAAAATCCGATTGGGAAATACTTTCACACGAATCTAGACGTATCGCGGATGGTTACACCGAAGGGCGATGGATACGACAAGTTCAGGATATGTTACCAAGTGGTACGAAGAAAATCCTTCTCGCGAGCGATTATACGACTCTCCTCGGTGGAATCGAGACGCACGTACAGACGATTGCTCGAGCTCTCAGACAACAGGGGTACGAGGTCGAAATTTTCGGTTGGGATATAACAAAATGACGATGGACGAAAGTGCTTCGACTTATGGGACTTGTATATTCTCTCTGTAATATCACCTCTGCACTCGCTATCCGAAAGAAAATCCGAGAATTCCAACCGGACGTTGTCTGGCTCCATAGTGTGAGCCGATTCTTGGGACCACTCACGGTTCGTGAGGTAGCGGATTGGAGGAAAAATAAAGAAATTTCAACTCTTGTAACCTATCATGATCTCGGACTCCTCTCTCCGTTTCCATCTCGAGTTGAAAGCGAAGAAATGATTCCGAAGAACCCGAGTCTCGGAGCTTTTTTCTCCTCGGTCCATTCTGGAAATCCCATCGTCTATCTGGCGGTTTTCTGTAAATATTTTCAAGTTTTGATTCTGAGGAAACTATTGAAACGTATTAATATCCACATTGTTCCATCCGCTTTTCTTGTTCCGCATATTCGAGATATCATTGAAGTGCCGGACGAAAAAATCGTGACATTGGAACATTTTCTCTAGACTCTTGATTTTTTAAAATTCTTCGATATACTTCCCCTTTTAAAAATTAATTATTTTTAATATGAACTTCTTCAAACGTATTTTCCTCTTCCTTGCGACCAATATCGCAATCATCCTCGTAATTACAGCGATTATATTCGTATTGGAACGTTATTTCGGTTTCCATATCTCATCTAGTGTATCTAACGGATACGGAGGACTTTTTGTTTTTGCTCTCATTTTCGGTTTTGTCGGGTCTTTTATAAGTCTCGCGATTTCTCGATGGATGGCAAAAAGAGCTTACGATATACAACTCATTTCTGAGACCCGGCTCATGGATTATGATTCTAAAACACAGATGGTATATACGACCGTTTCGACAATTGCGAAACAAAACGGTATCGATATGCCGGAAGTTGGAGTATATGAGAGTGCAGATCCGAATGCTTTTGCAACGGGTCCATCGAAGAATAAATCACTTGTTGCTGTTTCGACCGGACTTCTCGAAAGTATGACCGCTCCCGAAATCGAAGGAGTTATCGCTCACGAGATGAGTCATATCCTGAATGGGGATATGGTAACAATGACTTTATTACAAGGAGTTCTCAATACATTCGTCATATTTTTCGCTCGTATTATCGGAAGTATTATTGATAAAACGGTTTTCAAAAATGAAGAAGGAAACGGATGGGGGTATTTTATTACTGTGATCGTCCTTGAAATAATCCTCGGTATTCTTGCATCGCTCGTACTTATGGCATTTTCTCGATATCGTGAGTACCGTGCTGACGAAGGAAGTTCTCGATTGGTTGGGAAGGACAAGATGATTCTCGCACTCAAGCGACTTCAGTACATCGTGACCAATAAAGAAATCGTCGATGATGGGAAACTCGCGACATTCAAAATACATTCTGAGAAAGGATTCATGACACTTTTTATGTCCCATCCAGATCTCGATGATCGTATAAAAAATCTCGAAAACAATTACCAATTATAATTTTATGACATCATCCGTCGTTCATAGTTTTTTTCTTGGAGAAAAACAATATCTCGTTCATAACGAAGAAGAACTCGCTCTTATTATCGACCTTCTTGCCACATCGGACGATTCTTTCACGCTCCATCGACATATCATCATGAGTCTGGACGAGCGTCTCATGGATATTATTCTCACGTACAAAGGGCTTCTTCTTTGTATGAAGCATATGGAATATAAGAATCGTTTTCTCCTTCTTATAAAGATAGGAGATACTCTTTCTCGTGTTATCGAGAAATCTACACATCTCGGAAATCTTCTCGCGAGTATTCCGGAGGAGACCGACAAGATACGTATCATCAAGAGTATCCGATACAAAGGACTCACTCAAATTATCGATGTCCCGGACGATCTCGGAAATATCCTCGAATGGATATTCGGGGACGGGGAAAAACTCGTCATCGATACGCTCGGAAAAGAATTCCTTCAATCGCTTTTCACTTACGGAACGGATATCTACAAGGTTTTTCATTTTCTTTCTGATAAGAATAAAAATCTCCTCGCAGATATGATTGAGCTTTCTTTTATAAAATCCTGCATCTATACGGCAGAGGATTTTTTCTATGTTCTGAAAGCGCTCAGTAATGAAAAAACAGGAGAATTAATCCCGTTGTTCACTCCTGAAGAGATACGTACTGTTATCCGAAAAGATAAAACACTTCATCATTTCCTCCCGAAACTTACCAAGGAAAAAGAACACCTTCTTTTACAATATATAAAAAACTAATCTATGCTCCACGAATCTCTCCTTATAGGATTGGATAATGACAAAATAGAAGCTATCGTCCAGTCTGGGAAAGCAGCATTGGAACCTCTTGGCGGGTCAAGATACCCGATGATCGATTCACATGTCCATGTGGTGAATTTCCTTCAGGAAACAAAGGGATTCGACAGTCTTATTACCCATATGAATGGGGCAAATATTCAAAAGGCTGTAGTGTTCTGACTTCCGGTAACTAAACAATGGTCCGAGTATGAACGAGAAGCTCCAGAATATTATCTCGATGATGACAGTGAATGTTATTATTACAGCACTACTGATACGATTGTTGCAGAAGAATACAAGAAACTTTCTCCCGAAAACCAGAAACGGATATATCCGCTCATATGCGGATTCAATCCCGCCGATAAACACGCCATCAAACACATAGAACGAATGTATAAGCTCTATCCAGGCGTTTGGAGTGGAATCGGAGAAATCCTTCTTCGTCACGATGATCTGACTCTTCTCACGAATGGTGATATTCCTCGAATCAACAATAAAGCACTCTACCCGATTTTCGAGTTTGCCGATGCATATGATTTGCCGGTTTCCATCCATAATAATATTTCCACTACATGGATTGCGGATCGTCCAAAATACCTCCATGAGCTCGAAGAAATACTGCGTGAGTTTCCTCGAATGAAGATGATATTTTGTCACTGCGGAATCTCTCGTCGTGTATACGCTCCGTTCTACAAGAAAATGATTGAGCGACTTCTCCTACAATACCCTGGTCTTCATATCGACTATTCTTGGATTATTTTCGATGAAATCATCTGTAAGAATGAAACTCCTGATCCTGAATGGATCGAACTTACCGAACAATTCTCTACGAGAATTCTTATCGGCTCCGATGTTATCGGAAATTTCCATAAAATGGGAGTCATTAACCATAGATACGATGTCTTTCTCGAACGTTTGAGCGAGGAAACGAGACAGAATATCTGCATCAATAACGCAGAACGGCTTTTCTCGAAAACGAAATGAGTAGTGGAGAGCGGAAAGAAGCGAGAATACCAGAATATTTTCTAGATAAAAACTTGCCAGATAGGATATTTTCACTATAGTAAAAATATAATTATTTTTTACTACCAGAGAATATGAATATTTCCGAAGGATTATTACCGCAGGAAGCTATTACAAATGGAGAAATTTTTCGTGGACGCCTCGGGAAAAATCTGTACACTACCGAGACGAATTTTCACGATTATATCAGTTCTTTTCAGGTAAAACTCGTGGAAGAAGGTATTGATTTTTCCGATGATGACTTTCATTCTGTTCAGATGTCTGCTGCACTTATTGATGCGCTTGCAAGAACTCGTATCAATAGTACTTCTGATCTGAAAGTATTGGAACATGGTCAACATGCTTTCAATATTTTCTATAAAGCGCCAGATTCCAAAGAATGGAAACTTCAGTTTGCTAATTCGGTATATCTTGAGAATTTTGGAGCGAATCTTTCTGATAAAATAGGAACACCTGCGACGGAACTTATGAAAGAACCCTACACGACAGAAACTATTGAGAAATTTACGAACGAACCAGGATATACTTCGAAATTTATCGAAATGGACAGACTTCCAGCGAATGATGAAGGAGATAAGCCAGCGTATTTTTGGTACAAAAAATCATTTAATCATCCAAATGGCGGACAGATAGAAGTTCGAATCGGTATGGATGGAACAGGATTATCCGAAGAACAAAGAACGACACTTACGAATATCTATAAATTCACCGATAAGGTTCGTTCAGAATATATCGATATTGTGCATTATGCTCAACCATCTTCTGATTCACTTATAGTACGACTCAAAGGTCAGATATCTTCCATACTCGAACATAATTCAGGGACGGAAAATACTTTAGCAACAGAATTAAGCTGGTTACTTATGTTTCTGGAAATGGCAAATGATATTATAAAAAATAGCCCATTTCCTCTTACTATCGTCGATAAAGAGGGGACTATAAAACGAATAAGTCCCGCATATGCCGCAATGGTCGGATACACAGTCGATGAAATTATAAAACCAAATTTTTTCAACAAGATTTATCCAGGAATCGAAGGCGATTTGGTACGAAAAAGTATAGAATTTTATGCGAAGAATGGACATTATCCAGAAGATGCATCATTTATAGTGAGTCGCGGAAAAGAATTCTACGGACTCGAGAAACAGAATAATCTTCCATCTCTTGGTTCTCTTGAACTTAACCCGTCTCCTTATACATTTGCCGAAGGAACCATTCGTCTCAATACCGTTCGACCACACGAATCAATAACTCATCTATTGGGTAAATAATTAAAAAGTGCCTTTCGGCACTTTTTAATTATTTATTCTCGGGAAATAACAGTAGTTTTACTTTTGATTTCTTTAATGGAATTAAATTCTTCTTTTGAGAGAACGAAACTTCAATATTGATTATAAACCATTACTCCAATAAAATTATTCTCGGG
>Ga0100402_1003522_pt1 | contig 16975 bp, 10 predicted proteins | sample CryGeyme20150102_FD_80419 | JGI IMG/M metagenome (GOLD analysis project Ga0100402, IMG submission 80419) | Groundwater microbial communities from Crystal Geyser aquifers in Utah, USA - Crystal Geyser metaG 2015-0102 | ecosystem: Environmental > Aquatic > Deep subsurface > Groundwater | place...
GGTTGCTGGTAATATAACCCCGAAGAACCCGCCTGCGATCCTCGCTGACTTTGGCGAGCCGTTCTGCGCGTGCGCCAGGTCGGATGAATTCGAATTTACAGAAACAATGTTGCACTAACAATAGCGAGCCTTGATTCGAGTGGAAATTACTTAGCGAATTTTTACAAATCATCGCTAGAGAATGACCTGAAGTATTTTCATACGCCAAGCACTGAACGCGTGAGGGAAATTTTTGAAAAATATCTAGGTTTCGATATAACTCAAGGCTGGGAATGGAATAACTATGATCCTATTCGTGCCCGCGCCGAGCTAAATAGAATCGCAAAGAAACGTGGTGATATAGCTCATAGATCTTGGCGTCCAGTAATAGGGCAACCAACTCCACATGCTGTTACGCGCGATGATTTGCGTAAGAACATTCGTTTCATTCAGGATCTTGTTTGCGCAACAGATGATTTTTTGGTCGCAAAGCTTTAACTTTTTCATGGAATAGTTGGTTGAGCCAAACGAATAGACTTATTGATATCCCCTGAGGGGATGGGGGGATGGTTTAATTCCACGAATTGATGGTTATATCCAGAAAAGATAAGTACTTATGTATTTAAGAGGGCATGCAAAATGACTGAATCACAAAGAAATACTGCGGAAGCCGTCTCCTTGCCATCAAGTGCTTGGGTGCGCTTTCTTAGGTCATATGGGCCAACTCCAAACAATACAAATCTCTTTGATGAGTATGTCACTGGCGCACTTGGGCGGGCGAAGGTTCAACCAATTACACTTTCGAGTCCGCTGTTGGAGAAAATAAAGGCGAGAGTAGCGTCCGGCACGCCTGGCTCGATATTGATAGCAGGGACGGCAGGGGATGGTAAAACTTACCACTGCCGCAGTCTCTGGAGTTTCTTGGGAGGATCCTCTGGCGACTGGTCGGAAAACTCGACGGTCAAGGAATTGATTCTTTCAGATGGGCGCAGAGCAATTTTTGTTAAGGATCTGAGCGAGCTTGATGACGTGCAGAGTGATGACGTATTGGCACTCTTCGAAAAGTCTGTATTAGGGAACGATGACGCAACAATTGTAGTGATCGCGGCGAACCATGGCCAGATTCTTGAGCGGTTGCGAGATTTAGGTTCGCGGACTAGTCGAGTTCATCCATTACGAAAGCCTATTCAAGAAGCATTCCTGTTATCCGGTCATTTTATTGATCGTCTCGCCATCTTTGATCTTAGCCAGACTACAAATCGTGACTCACTTGAAGAAGTTATGAAAGTAGTGGCTGGACATCCCGAGTGGGGCAACTGCGAGAGGTGTTCACTTCAGACTGAGGGGCGAGTGTGTCCGATTGTTGAGAATCGCAATCGTTTGCTAGGTACCTTCGATGGAGGTCGTTTTGTACGACGTCTAGGTGACTTAGTGGAGGTTGCCCGGCTTAATGGTTGGCACTTACCCGTGCGAGACATGCTGGCTTTGGTCTCTAATATGATTTTGGGGCATAAAGAGGCGAAAGAGGGCCTGATGGCTTGTGCAGATGTTGCACGAATCCAAGATGCTCAGGCAATAGAGCGCTGCAGTCTATATGGCAATGCGTTTGGTTCTAATCTTCCTCGTCGCAGGGCGATGGATCGGCCAGTTTTTAGAGCATTGGCATCATTTGGCGTTGGTGAAGAAACCACTAATGGTGCCGATGGCTTGCTCGTTTACGGCAATGATGATGTCAAGCTCACGGCTGCTTTTGCAAGGCTCGTTGGTATTGATTCAATTTATGGGGCCACGCCTGCTTTCATAGCTGCCCAAGAGCGATACCTTGAAGGAGACGAAGCTGCACGCTTGGATAATGGAGCCACGGGATTTTTGGAAAGGCTTGAGGGGCAACGTAGAAGGCTTTACTTTACCTTGCCTGAGGATGAGGTCGACTATGACTATTGGGGTATGACGGCCTTTCGCTTCGCCGGAGATTACTTGGAGATGACTTCGGCGCTCCTAGATAATAGGCCGGTAAATGAGGCTATTCGATCGCGCATGGTGCGGGGACTTAACCGTGTCATGAGCGGGCTGCTCATTGAAAACAACGATCAGATATTTGTGGCTAGCTCTGGCGGCTTCACTCAGTCCAAGGTCAGCGTCTTATGTGACATGCAAGTTCCTGCGCGCCGAGTTGGTGGTATTGGCACGGCAGTTAAAATTGATCCTCTGACTAATCGTCCTATGCTCAATGTTGTTTTGGCGAAAGGGCAAGTTAATACGGTTACCTTAAACCTTACACCAGTCCGATTTGAATTTTTGTGCCGTGTCGCTGAAGGTGCGCTGCCTGGTAGTTTTTCCAATGAATGCTTAGAGGACCTGCTGGCTTTCAAAGCAAAATTATTGAGAAAGGCAGAGTACATCAGGGAGCAGCTTGATGACGATGATGATGAGCCTGGGGCAGGGAATGAATCTCTGACGCTAAACTTTATCGAAATTGAACAAAATGGTCATGGTTTCTCCCGGCCTGTAACGCTGAGGATCTGCAGATGAGATCGAAGATTGATAATGTAGATTTTGCTGTCGATGAGCATATTTGGGGGCATCGCCTTTACGACGAGCAATTGCCTCATTTGGCGGTATTGGAATTCTTATGTGTGCTTGGGTCAAACGCAAACTCGCCTTTGACTGCGTCTCACTCAGAGAAGGTTAGGTATCGTCCACAGCGACAAATTAGGCTGCGCGGATTGCTTTTCAATAACCCCTATGTGGAATCGGTTCGTGAAAAGTCTATTCCTAACGATGAGAAGTGGCGCATCTGGAAGGAGTTCTTCGCTCAAGATGAAACCAAGCTAGGTGACGAGGACATGGACTATTTGCGCCAGGTCTTTACTAGCTTCGACGACTTCGCTAAGGCGATTGAGCTCTTGCGATCATCATCATTTGAGGCAAGAAGTAACAAACGTTGGAGTTCTAAATTTGTTTTCCCTTTTGGCCCTGACGCAATCTACGAGGATCTTCGTGTTGATGCTAGAGGGGCGTCGAACGATCGTCGTTTTTTTGCGCGCACTGGAGAGTTGCTATATTTAATGCTGTGTCGGGCTGAGCGCGGATCCGAGCTTGGGCAAAAGTTGGTTGAGCGCCTATTTGATAAGAGCGTTCCCATGAACCGTCTCGTCAAGGCGTTGCAAGGTGAGCCTCAGCATGCGCAGGATTATCGTGATGTTGGCTATCTGCCTTACTTGACTCATCCGCGATTCGATCAGATCTGTGAGGATTGGCTCTCCATCCTGTCGAGAGACATCCCTATCTATGACGCATTGGAGCACTTGATCACAAGTGCAGGCCTGAATCTACTTTTGTACTTTCTTGAGTGTTCCAAAGCTCAAGTGGGAGATGTCGAGCCAGTGGAATTTCTTTGCGAGATCGTGTCCAAGGAGCGCACCAAAGTTCGAGCGCTTTCTGGAGACTCGTATCAGTTCAATCAAGCTATTTCCATTAGAGCTGTTCGTGCGTCAATAGAAAACATCAGGCTAACGGATGAGTGGGCTGAAGCCATTAACTCAGACTACCCCGATGCAGAATGCGCGAAGCTTATGCGCGCCAACTTCCAGTGGCCATCGGTTGATGGTGACGACGATAGCGATCCCACATCAAAAACAGGCGATGAGCTTGTGCGTCAGCTTGTTGATATGGCTGAGTCAAGACACGGTCAGCACGTTGGAAAGATTCATTCAGCGTGGTCAAGGGCGATTGGTCTTAGTTCGAGGAGGCTCTCTCGGCGAAATCGCTATGCACCTAACGATCGCTTGTTGAAAACATTGGTGGTAACTATTGTTGATGATCGCATGCAATTTAATGAGTTCTTGCAAGAGGCGAAACGGCGCTATGGTCTAGTGATCGGCGATGCGGAGGGCGTGCGATTGGTCAAAGATAAGTTAGTAGATCAGGAGGCCTTGAGTGATAACCGGGGAAACCTTGAAGCTCGTTTAGTAGGCCTTGGACTAGTTCGGCGCCTTTCCGACTCCTGCTCCTTCGTGGAGAATCCATTCGCTACTGAGGGTGATAAATGATGTTGACGGATCGAATAATTGGTCGTGTTGGAGCTGATATCCTCTCGCGTAGACTGGCAGACTCAAGTCAGTCTGATGGAAATCAGCCCGGCGATGCAGCGCTGTTTCGTCTCGACAAGCTCTCCCCAGTCCAGATCGCTTCGATCGTGCGGGAGATTCTTGCTAGTCCAGACTTGTCGGCGAAGGTCGACTTGTGTATTCCCTCATCGTTAGTCGAAGGATTAGGACTTCCAGATTCGGCTCTAACATCGCTTAATGCCGGTGCAGTTAGGAACGCCGGTACTAATAAGGCAGCTCTGCTGACAGCTAATGGGAATGAGCACAATCTTGCGGATACGCTGGAGCACGTTACGGCGCTAGGCGCTAAGGAGCTACGTTCTAATGAGGATTCTTGGGTAGAGGCGACCTGCCATCTTTCGGGTATCGCTCCAACACCCGATGATCGTATCGTCTTCAAATCGGCACTCAAAGGTCTGATTTCTGCCTCTGAGCTATCGCTGATTCAACTTGGAGAGTTCTGTTCTAATGTTGGCGAGGCCATATCGGTTCGTGGGTATCCTATTCGGGATGCCATTGGCTGGGCGCTCCCATTTGTAGGATTGCCGCGCGATACCTCGTTCTTCTCGAACGCGAAAACTTATGGTGCAGCTTTTGGGCCGTGGCGCAAGGCCTTCGAAAAATTGATTTCCAATCGAGCTCCATTTCTATCGAGACAGCGTGCCAATGGACAGCCGCTTGATGTAGAGGAAATGACGGAGCGATTAGTAGAGAACAGTGCTGACATTGAGGACAATGTCCGGCTAATACTCGAAGCCTTTATTCATGCCCCGATGGGAGACGAAAGCACGGCAGCTGAAGTGGCGTTGCTTGAATGGGAGATGGATGGTGTTCATTACATTTTCGATAAACCGCGCGCGAAACAACAAGGATTGGCAGAGTCAACCATCTATTTTTTTGACCATAACTGCAAGGATCCCGATGTACTAGAGGAGCAGTGGCGTAAGCATTTGGAAGATCTAAAAGCGCGTGAGCTCCGATCTGACTTCCCTGAAGATGATGATGAAGCCTTCTTTTCTTTGCATCGGCGCTATCTTGAAGAGGATACAAAACTTCATTCGAGGTGGGAAAAGGCAATCTTTGGAAAGCCCATCGAATGTCACGACTTCCTAGATGGCTTCGTTAGTGCGACTCACAGTCTAGTGGTCAAGGCAGGAGAAGGAAAAGGAGAGCGCTTCCTTCGGCTGACGGTTAACAAAGGCCGCAAGGAATGGAGAGAGCGTTTCAATCACGATGTCGGTTCCTATTTCTCAGCGATGTATCGAGGTCTTAAGGAGCTGATGGGTTCCAAGGTGGAATGGCGGGTTGAGAAAATGGGATCGGCCAATTTACCTGACCCTCTCTTCAAATATCCAGAATTTTTTGCTCGTGAAAAGGAAATTCGCAAGGGTAAGGTTAAGGCAAGTGCATCTATTGCAAGGACTGCTGTTCAGATCAAGTTTGAGGTCTCGTTGATTCAACGCGAGGGAGATAAGGAGATTGTTCTAGATAAAACGCAGTTGCTTTGGAGTTACCGTCCTGAGTCGATTGGTCTTTCTCTTGTTGATGACATGATTCGGCTTAAAGAGAAGGGTGCAGTGGGTTGTACTGATGTTCCTCGACGCTTGGTGAGTAAGAAGGGCGGAGTGCAAAGTGTGTCATTGCTTGATACAGGAACGCTTGAGGCAACATACTCTAGAGATGCAGGATCGCTAGTTCCTCCTGTAAATCGCTTGCCAAGTATGCGGGCCGAAATCAAAAAGCGCCTCAATGATCTTGAGGGGGAAGGGCGCTTGTCGAAGGAGCAGCGCGACGAACTTAGGGCCGCGTGGGATGTTTTTGAGACAGACTACAATCAGGCAATCGACGATTTCATAAACACGGGGCTTCATGGCGAGGCAGTTTTACGCCAAGCCGAATCGTTCGCGGCACTATTACGTGCTCTGGCAATTCACGCTAGAGGAGATGTTTGTCGATCTAGGCTTGTTTCTGAAATCTTATCAATTGGAACAGTCAGGATTTCTGGCGATTGTACATCGTTAATCGTACCTCCTTGGCATCCAGAGCGGATGAAAGCGTTAGCGGTAAAGACTCGCCGCGTTGCCGGTCTTGTGACCCACATTTTAAATAATGAAAATGTTCTTTTTGGTGACCGAGGCATCTTCTTTCGTGAGTTCTCTGAAGAACTTGCGCATCCTTTCTATCCAGAGATCGCTGTGGTTCAGCGAAGGGGCGTTCCTGTACTAGTCTCAGTGAGTAGTACCGTCAACGGTTACAGCCTTCTTGAGCGTCCTGTTAGAGACGATGATGATTCGTTTACCGATGTTGACCCTGCGGCGGCAGCTAAGCAAGTTCGAGAGTTGGTGGAGCGCTTCGTGGGTTTGCAGCCTCATGAAGCAAATAATTTAAGTGTACTGCTCTATAACGCTGATGCGGCTGAGTTGCCTCTTTCTGTGGTGCGAGAGTTATCTAGCATGCAGACTGAGACTGATTTTCAATGCAACGTGTCTGTCCGACATCGCGATCCGGGAAAGCTACGAAGGGTATATGCGGAGCTTGTAACTAAATCTGGAGAGGATTCTGATTTACCAGTTGTAAGTGAGACATCGGAAAACTTCATTTCTAAATTACGTATTGCGGTGACGCCAGCCTCGGCTACTCCCACCCGGACAAATGATGGGTTTCGGGCTTTTGATGTGGCATTCCTTCATGATGTCGTATCCAGAACCGCGGGCGTGGAGTGGGTTTCTGTTGATTGGACGAATGAACGCCCCTCATTGGAACATGCACCATCTCGATGGTCCTACCGCAGCGTCTCTGGCGAAGATGAATTGAAATCAACGACCTTCCTGACATGTCCTCGGCAAACCGCTTCGGGATGGGCCTATGTCGAAGCTGTGGCCTCGGTGGATCGCCAGAGCGACGCTCCGGCGGGCTCATATTTCCTGCCAGTGCGACGCATTTCTTTACAAAGTGAGGCTCTCAAGGCGACGATGGAAGATGCACATGCTCTGGCTGAGTGGGTTGCCACCTATGATGAGCTGCTAGACAAAAGACAGCTTCAAGCTAATGGTGTGACCGTAGTTCGCTATCGGCGTGCTGCGACTAATGGGCGCAATATGATTGTCAGCTCGACCTCGGAGCTACGGCTCTTGGGGGTCTTGGTAAAGCGGAGGCTGGCAGAGTTAGGCTTACCCTTTACACCTGATGTGTTTGAGGATGTTGTAATTCGCATCAAGCAGGATGCTTTATCCATCTCGGGTGATATTGTGTTGCGCGCGGCCAAGCGAGGTGTTTCTGCTGGTGAAATGTTGGGATTGGTGATGAGTCGCTATCTACTTGAAGATGAGTTCAAGAAGATTACTGGTGCTAGTTCGCACCAATCTTTCAGCGTCTTTTTCTTGCTCGATGATTATGCTGACTGGCTTGCCCAGAAAGAGAACCGTATTGCCGATATCCTAGGACTTTGTGTTGAAGAGCGCGAGGACGGTCCACACTTGCATGTGGCTGTGATCGAATCTAAATATGTGGTGGCAGCCGGTTCTGCTGAGGCAAAACGCTCGTCAAAGGCGCAGCTCATGGCAACGCTTTCGACCTTCCGAGCTGCGCTCTTTGGGGATCCGGGGCGTCTTGATCGCGATGTTTGGCTTTCTCGTCTTGCAGACTTGCTACTAGATGCGGATATTCCTCCTGGCTGTTCTGGGTTGTTAGAGCGAGCGCGAGCTAAGCTTCGCGAAGGTGAGGTAGATATTTCGCTGAGAGGGTACTCACACGTCTTTATTCATTCGACAGATGTTCATGTTGGATCTTCCGCTTCAGAGCAAATATTGATCGATGATTTTGATGGCATTCAGGCTTGGCAGGAAGTGTTTGATCGCCCTGAATTGCGAAATCTCGTGGAGGTCTACGCACAAAAGAATGACCCGTCAGTGATCCGCTCCAGGCTTGGCACGGAGCAACCGTGGCTTTCAGCAACTTTGCGTCCTCCGGCAGCCAGAGTGACGTGGACTGCCATGATGGAATTACTCTCGCACGGTGCGGAGTCAACGCCTACTGATGCAGAAGTGTTGCCAGGAACAGAACCATCGACTCAAGTCCTTAATGATATCGAGGTGCCCCAATCTACGGCATCAACCTCTTCGCAGTTTGAAGGGCAGGAAACTGCATCAATGACAAAAGCTCCTGGAGCGGAGACAGGTGAACCGCTGGGCGGAAAACTTGCTCAATTGATCGCGATGAAAGCCGCAGATCAATCAAGTGAATTTGATGAGCGAGATGCTTGGGCTGATGAAACGACAAAAAAGCTCAAAGCCGCGCTAAATGGATATGGGCTTCAAGCCAACGTATTGGGTACACGCTTAACACCAAATGGATGTTTGGTGAGACTTGCTGGTTCTGATCGCTTGCGTGTCGAGGATATTGAGGCGAAGAGAATGCAGCTCTTGACTACACATGCGATTAACCTTGTGACTGTTCAGCCCAAACCAGGTGAGATTGTGGTGACGATTGCTAGCACAAAGCGTCGGTCCGTTTCTCTTTGGGATTTGTGGGCGCGTCGTAGCTTGAACCGTAATGCTGCCGGCATAATACATCGTTCGTATTGGGGCTGCAAGAAATAAACGGCTTACTGCTTTATCTCAATTTGGGTGGAGAGTTTGGCGGGCTTTCTTCACATGAGCCGCATTCTTTGGTGGCGGGTGCCACCGGTAGCGGGAAATCTGTGCTCATCCAAGCAATCCTTCTCGATATTGCTGCGACAAACCCGAAAGATCTAGCTCAAATCGTTTTGATTGATCCAAAGATGGGGGTCGACTACTCGGCTCTAGAAGATTTGCCGCACATGCGTGAGCAGATAGTGACGACACGCGAAAGAGCGACGGAAGTGCTCGCAGGCCTCGTAGATGAGATGGAAAATCGCTATCGACTTTTTGCTTCGGCACGAGCGCGAGACCTGACGACTTACAACGCCAAGTCGATGCCTGAAGAGCGACTCCCTATGGTCTTTTTAGTTCACGATGAGTTTGCAGACTGGATGCTTGATGATGGTTACAAAGGGGCGGTGAGCGCAGCGGTTCAGCGTTTGGGTGTCAAGGCTCGCGCCGCCGGAATTCATTTGATTTTCGCTGCGCAACGCCCAGATAAGGATGTGATGCCGATGCAACTTCGGGAGAACTTAGGTAATCGTCTTATTTTGAAGGTGGCTAGTGAAGCGACTTCAAAGATTGCGTTGGATCGTCCAGGTGCGGAGCTCCTGCTGGGTAAGGGCCATCTGGCAGCAAAGCTTAATGGTGAGCAGGGGCTTGTCTTCGCACAGGCTCCGTTCTTGTCAGACGAGGATATCGGTGCTGCGGTCGATGCAATAATGACAGACAACATTTCAAGGAGGAATGCGCATGAGTAAGAAGTGGCGCGCATCTACACATGCAATATCAGATATACGTGATTGGAACCAGCTCGGTCTATTAATTCTCCAGCCGGACTATCAACGCAAAGAAGTTTGGGGAGAGCCTGCGAAGGTGATGCTCATTGACAGCATCCTCAATGGCATTCCAATGCCAAAGATATTTGTGTCTTCTTCTATAAAGGATGGACAGACAGTAAGGACAGTTATTGATGGCCAACAGAGAATCACAACGATTCTTTCATTTCTCTCTGATGGATTTTCGCTGGTCTCTCCCTACGTAGGAGATTTTATGGGAAAGCGATTTTCTGAACTTCCTGCAGATGTTCAGGATGAGGTTTTATCTTACGATATTGATTTCAACGAAGCAAAAGGCCTGTCTGATGAAGAACTTAGAGAGGTTTACTCTAGAGTCAATAAATATCTGGTGGCGCTCAACAAGCAGGAGCTTCGCAGAGCTGATTATCCTGGCGATTTTTTAGATGTCGCAGATGATCTGGCTAATCTCGATTTTTTTGATGATTGTGGAATTTTCAATGCCACAGCACGCCGCAGATCGTTAGATGTCGAGTATGTGTCTGAACTTTTGGCCGGACTTATTTTAGGTATCACCGATCGCAAAGATGCCATTGATGTGTGTTGCAAAGATTACAAAAAATGGGAGGAATCATCCAAGAAATCCATATCCAATGGGTTCAAGGAGGTTTTGTTTGATATTGAAAAGATATTTAGTGTGGATGTTCCCATCAAAAAGACGAGGTGGAGGCAAAAAGCAGATTTTTATTCGCTCTTCTTTGCGATTCGATCCTTGAGATTAGAAGGCTTTGATTTGCCAGATGACCTACTTAAATTGCGCGCTGACCTGTCTATTCTTGATCACGGGATCGCCCCGACATCGGATGTCACAATTTTTAGTAAATATGCCGTTTACTGTGTCTCTCAGGCGAATTCAGCGGCTAGTCGAAACTGGAGGGCAAGCTTTTTAAGGGGGGTTCTCCGGGGGACCTACGCTGGATCAATTAATGATGAAAATCAGCGCAGGATATTGATGGAAATACTCTCAGACATTCGTTTTTCTGTTGATCCGGAATGGAGTGGCGATGGTTGTCCTCCTGTAAATGAATTTGTGTGCCCTGCCTGTGGAGTTCGTGATGAATCAGCGGATTTAGCCTCATCCATCTTGTTCTGGGAGTCAGGAACAAAGGTCTTTCAGGTTTCCAACGCTAAGTGGGCACATCTGGCGTGCGTCGAGAATCTATCAATGTCTAGCATGATCAAAGGGGCGGATTTTTTCGATTCAGATGAGCAAGATGACAACAGTTTGGATCAATGATGTCTGCGCAAGTTAATGCGCAGGAAAAATCGGTCATTCTTGCGAGAGGGGGTACGTTTTACTCAGTCCCCGAAAATCTGAAAGCTGATGATGGTCATGACTATATCGTCGGCGACCATATCAATTCTGGCGGGAACGCCGTAGTTCATGTGTGCTATGACCGGGCAAGCGGAGATAGCTATGCAGTAAAGTTTCAAGTTGAGCTTCGGAACCGCCGACGTGAGCGATTTGATCGAGAGATTACGCTTCTACGAGAGCTAGATGATCCACATATCATTCCATTTGTTGCTAGTGGAGAAGTTCGTGGAACGAAAATGGCAAAGCAAAATAGTCCTCGAGGACGACACTTGCGGCACACTACTCGAGTGGACGATATTCCATTCGTGATATTACCACTCGCTTCAGCTAGCTTAGCTGAGCACGCTCGTTACCCAAACAAAATTTCGAACGCGACTTATTTGGGGCAATTCATTGGCCTCGCCCGCGCGCTCGAAAAGATCAACAGCAAAGCTCTCCATCGAGATATCAAACCAGAAAACATCCTTATTCTCGGAGAAACTTGGGCCATAAGTGACTTTGGGCTTTGTGACTTAGCTGACGGTGGACTAGACTTATCCACAGATGATGAACGTATTGGCCCCGCTTTTTGGATGTCACCTGAGGCTCTAAATAAGCAGCTTGGCTGTGCTGACTTGATTTGTCAGAAGTCTGATGTTTTTCAGTTGGCGAGCGTCTTTTGGTATGTTGCATGTGGTCGACACCCCACTGGGATTGTTCGCCAAGATGATTGGCTGGGTCCGGTGAATCTTTATCCCGTGATGGAAAGGGCTCTTCTTCATTCAAATGTAGAGCGTTTTTCAAGCAGCAAGGAATTTAAAGAGGCCTTGATTGAGGCAATCGGTATCAATATGTAAAACGGATCATTTGTGACAGATAAGACATGAGCCACCACCTTCGTCATCCCCATAGACATCGTCGATGTCCTCAGGGCATGCTCGAACAGGGCGTAGCGGATTGATAGGAATACTCGCCCGAATACGAGCCCTGCGACGTTCATAGTCTTCAATAATTTGAGTTGCTCGTGCAGGCTGCTCCAACTCAGCAAGCGACTCTCCCGCTGACCAGGTGAACGGAGAGCCGTGCTCTAGGGCATTTTTCTCCATAGCTTTAGCATCTTCAAATGCATCAGGATGGCGCTCCTTGAGTCGTACCCATTCTATTTTCTGCTGGAAAAAGCAGAAGGTGCAACCGCTTCGTGAACGCCACTCATAATACTTTGGATATCCGACGCCAGAGGACTCTAATATATCCATCACGCCGGCTTTGTCGATACCATCCTCACGAAATGGAAGCTTGATAATTAGATTGTCTTGCTTAGACGAGTAACCCTCGCGGTAGTCCTCATCTGCTCGAATGGCCACGTAGGAAGTAACTTTTTCGCCAGAGGCCAGCATCGGCTTGATCCATTGCTCGAATGGGGTGAGCTTGAGCTTTCGAGTGCACCAGCGTGTTTGGGCAGAAGGTAAGAAATGATTATATTCTCGCAGCCAGAAATCGAAGTCGCGGCGTGGATTGAGTCGCTCGATAGGTTTTCCCAAGTAGCCTTCTAAGCGTCCCAAAAACTCATAGACCTCAGGCAACTCCTTGCCTGTGTCAGTGAAGAAATATTCAATATCGAATTCTGGGTGGGCTTGACGCATGTAGACGGCCAACGCTGCGCTATCTTTGCCTCCGGAAATCCCGAGGACGTGACGTTCAACCATCGCTTTTCTCCTCGTCTGCAGCTAGTCGCATACCTGCCTTAGCTAGGATTGCGAGTAATACCTCAGTTCCAAGGCCTTGCTTCCGGAGTTGGTTGGCGATCTCGTCGGCTTTAGTCTCAACCGCTTCGCGGTGCCGGTCGGTGATGGCGAAGGAGCGTGAGATTGTTTTGACACCTGAGCCCGCGCCTATCACCACCGCGAAGGCTTCGCTATTCGGCTTGCGACCTTTGACCGAGACGAAAGCCTCAGCCTGTCTGAAGCGAAGGGCAACCTTGGAAATTTCTAGCATAGCTGCATCTATGTCTCGGTCAGTCCAGTCTCGAGGAGGCTTGTTTGCCGCCAGGCTTAGGATCCCCTCAATACTTTCCTTACTGCCATCATGTTTTGCAAATCGTGTCGCAAAAGAGTCTTGACGCAGGTCTCCTGTAATGCCGGCGACTGCCTCGGCACGTGCGCGTAAACGATCAAGCTGTTTAATTGGAGCATCCAGAGCTTCAAGCATTACACCATCAACTCGCCTGAGCATTGCCTCATACGCTTCTGCTAGTTCAGTGATGGGGCCACGAAGAGCGTTAACATAGGCTTCCCCATCGTTTGTATCCAGTAGTGCCACAAGGTCTACAAATAAAACCTTGTGGGGGTCACTAGCCTTGAGCAAGGTATCTCGAATAGCCCGAGCACTTTCGCTGAGCTGATGGGTACGCTGCGTCCAGACAGGTAGGTTGAATACTAGGGCAACCAAGCCGCGAGCCGCTTCTAGTGGATCACGCGTCTCGGCAGCATGCCCTACCTCAGTGAGTATGTTGGCAATGCCCCTCAAAATTTGTGTTTTCTCGTCGTCGATGACTACCCAGCGCAAGGAAAATCGACTTGGGTCTTGAAGGTATTCGTCGATGTCAGCGTCAGTCAGATGAGGGATAAACATCCCTTCCTTGTAAACGGCCACGTTTGACTTATGTGCTAAAAGAAACGCAGCAAAGATTACAGGCTGAATTCCTGCCTTCACCCCAAAAGGTGGCTCGCTCCACAGCTTTAGGATATCGCCAGCATTTACGCGTGAGGAAGCCTTGTTGAATAGCTTCTTGGTTGCTTTCCACAAGTCTGACAAGTGAGCTTTGTCAGTTTTATCCGGAGGTAGAAAGCGCCATTGTCCCTCGGCATTTTGACGATGAAGTCCCGTGTTCCGAAGCAGGGTTTCATAGAGACCGCGCTCGGCTGGAAAGCCCTCAATGCCTAGATGCTCGGATGCCTCATGATCGAGCATGCGATGTAGGAGGTCTCGCCGTGCCTTCACACTGTTGCTCGACATGCTGTCGCGGTTAACTAGCTCGCTCCATACCAGCGGTGAGCTTGAATAAATTTCGTGGGCCAAAATTGAGGCGATAGGGGTGAGTTGAGAGCCTGCTTGGATTGCATTATCTCCACCATCGAACCACTCTGAATTGGTGACAGCAGCTTGGAGTTGCTCTTCCAAATTGGCCTTGACTGACGCCAGTCGAGCGTGAACTTCCCGTCTTGCTACGGCATCTCCTTGCAGTTCATGGCGGTCTTTTACAGTTTCAAGAGCAACCAACTCTGCACTGAGCTCTGCAATCCTGGCATGATTTCTCGGAATGCCGATAAGAACAGGCCAAGGATGTCGCTGAGAGCTTGCTCGTGCTCTGTTCAACGCAGCTTTGTGACTCTCGCCTCGTCCAGGTAGCGCTAGGGCGAATAGACCGAACTCCCCTTGAGATGGAGTGTATTTCTGCGCAAATCGCACAGCATCATCGAGGCGACTGAGGGAAAGGTTCATCCATCGCATGGTGCCTGTTTCGTGATAGTGGCGTTTAGCCACTACAGGATGAAGGCCCATCAATTGAGCGAGATGGTTGTAGTCAATGTCTGGAGAAGCGGCTAGGGTTTGGGTGATGGCCGAATCGATGTCAAAATCACTCCCCTCGAATATAGACCACGCTCCAATATGTTTCTTGAAGAGGGCTACGCGCATGAGAGAGAGTTCTTTTAGGCCATTCTCAATCTCTGAGGTAGGTCTCTTGAAGAAAATTGCTCCCAGAACAGCAGCGTCAGCGGCTAGGCCAGAACCATTTCGAAACAAGTCTATGACCGCAATGTTTTTGATCAGCTCCACTAAGAACGGATTGCCTGTCTTGGCCTCTGTCCGCTCAACTGCCTCAACAGCTTGCGACCATCGATGTCCATCTGGAGACGCGAGAATCGCAGGTTCAAGGTTCGAGCGAAGATAGTCCCAGTAGTTATCAGGCCGATACCATGAGGCTGACTTCAACGGAGTGGCTGTTAAATATGAGTGAAAGCCATGTGGCTCCACAGAGGCGAGAAAACCAAATGTGCTGCGTTCGTTTTGGCCAAACTGTCGCTTGGATATGGGGCCGAGTAGTGCTGCCATTGCAGGGTGGAGGGGCCAGCAGGTTGCTAGTGCTTCGGCAAACTTGGCACCTACCGCAGGGCGCCTAGATCTGATGGATTCGGCGATAGCATTAGACGCGTCAAGCATCCAGGCGGGGCGGCGATCAGCTTCTATGGCACGTCCAATGAGCTCAACGATTTCGTCGCTAGCTGCCACAAACGGTAAGTCAACATATCGCCCCTGAACTTTTGCCCAGTCGTCACGAGTTTCGTTGCCTAAGCGTGCTCCATATTGAGCGAAAGATTGGTGCAATACCCCAACGATTACAAGTTTTCCATTTGTGCGAGCGGCAGCCTCTGCTAACTCTTGGAAAAAATAGACATCATCTCCATAGCCAAGGGCAGAGGCCTCGAGGAATTTACCCATCTCATCAATGATAATTATGACGCCACCATGTGAGCGATCCTCGGCAGTTTGAACTAGCTCGTTGATGAGAGTGGTAGGTGAAATTTTGCGGTTGTCAGCGCCTTTCCCTTTTGCCTTACGAAGGGCGGAGTTAAGTTCTGCGACTACGCTTGAGCGTTTGCCCACCACCGGTACGATAATCCAACCTTTGCGAGCGGGAAATGCGAGGTCGAAACTTGGAATCGTATCAATTTTGAGTGCAGTTCTCGCGAGTGTACGAAGAGATTTATCTGGGTGAAGTGTGCTTGCTAGAGCAACGGCCAATGATGATTTGCCGCCGCCAAATGGGCCAGTCCAAGTAAACGACCGTTGATTCGTTTCTGCCACTTGTCTGGACATATTTTCCAGCACAGCAGTGGCGGTGGAGTGGCAGATGTATCCAGCTAAAGCATCAGGGCGCCCCAGGTCTGCATCGACGCGGATAGAGCGTTGATAGTGGCGAGAGATATGAACAATATCCCCGAGTACTTGGTTTTCGTCAGTCATAGGCTCTTTTAATAAGTTCGCTACGTAGCTCCTCTGAGTCTCCGGATTTTTTATGAACTTGGCGCAGGCCCGCTGTGTCCGTCCATGCCAGAAAACCGTTAGTGAGGTCGCTAAGGGCTATTAAACGCTCGGCCACAGAATCTTCGTCGAGCTTGAAAACACGACCGGGTGAGCCCTCACCATATGTGATGGTCTCGAAAGCCATAGAGCTGAGACCATCAGCAGAACTCTCCCAATAGTCGAGTAGAGCATAGGCAAATAGCCCATCGTGCAAAGTTGTTTTAGGACCTCTTCGGAACGCGTATTGTCCTTTGTGCACCTCTTGCAGTAGTCCTAATTCACCAAGTAGTGGTTCAGCGAAATCCTCGGGCGACCCACCTGCGAAACGAGGAGCATAGCTGCGCAAGCAGGTTTCTAGATCTCGTGAGAGAGTGGAAGGTGAGATGCGCTTATTTGACTCTAGTTTGTGAGCAAAGTCTTCAAGTGGGGATTCGAGTTCCTGGCGAGTAAAAGTAGGAAAAGTCACGTTGTTAAAAAGCCATCGCCAAGTCGTTGAACGAGTCCCTTTTCCTGCCAGTATCCAATGAGCATACCAAGCCGTAGAAGGATTTTCGGCGAATGGATCTAGCCCTCCATCACGCAATATTTCATTTGAGATGGGAGACACCTCATAGAAGTTTGGGTCTTTGCATGAATCACGAAGAACGTCACAAGCTATAGCCCAATGTCGAATCGAGCTGACCATATTTTTACCGACACCAAACGATGCAATGGCATTTTCGTCAGTAAATGTTGATTTAGAGACGCGTCCGCAAGAATCCGCATGATCGAAAGCCTTCTTGAGCCACATTTGGCGAAGCGGGAAGGTCTCATGCCCTGAAAAATGAACGCGATTGAGTAAATTTTTAGTTTTGCGCATGAGTCATTCTACGACGAACTGGTGAAACTCGCCAGTTCGAATGACTTGGTTGAAGATTGTGCAACATCTTTTCTGTAAAAGTTAGCAGAAGGGTTCATTGGGCTGGGTGGATCAAGGGTTCATATTCAAGTAGATTTTTCCGGTCAACCATTCCTCGTCGCACTCGGCGAGCA
>Ga0100402_1003524_pt1 | contig 16972 bp, 11 predicted proteins | sample CryGeyme20150102_FD_80419 | JGI IMG/M metagenome (GOLD analysis project Ga0100402, IMG submission 80419) | Groundwater microbial communities from Crystal Geyser aquifers in Utah, USA - Crystal Geyser metaG 2015-0102 | ecosystem: Environmental > Aquatic > Deep subsurface > Groundwater | place...
AACAAAAGCAACTAAGACAAAAGCTCCAAATGTATGCCAAAGAGCAACTGACTCAAGGCTAATATCTTGAATGATAACAACATTGTTAATGTTTAAGGTTTTGTGAAACATATACAACAATCCAGATACCACCATAACTGGAACAATCAATACTTTAAATCCCAAATAAGTTAGAATTTGAAGTGGGTTTAGTTTTTTCCAGCGTGATTTATGTGTTGGGTGTGCTTCGCCTTTAAACATTCCAACTAAGTAATAGCGTACTTGAGCTTTAAGATTTTTTAGAGTTGGTACATATTGTCTCCATTCGTCTGTTGTAAAATGCCAGAAGATGGCAAATACAATTAGAATCAGAAATAAGTAGGATGCGACTCTATGGAATTGAACTGCTTTTTCAAATCCAAAAATGCGAATGGAGTTATGAACTTCAAATCCAGTTAGTGCTAGAAATAAAATCAATCCTGATTGGGACCAGTGCCAAACACGTTCAAAAAGTTTATAGATTTTTAGCTTTTTCATATTAATCTAATTAAAAAATTCATTTATCATAATTTGTTTAGTCCTGAGTCTTATCAAAATCTTCGTAGTGAGGCATCTCATGCTCTTTTTCATTTTTGAAATAGGTGAAGATTCTCAAACCCGAATGAGCTATTACTCCAAAAACTGCTCCAACAATCATTAACATTCCAAATAAATCGAGCCAATCGTTTCTGTCTCTTCCTGGTAAATAAAATCCAGTTAAACTAGCTAATCGACCATCTTTTGGAGTATGACAATCAGCACATTGTAGCGATGCTGATTTTTTGGAGACCATGTGATTCAATGGCCAGTACATTTCTGTTTCAATGAAATCATAATGTCCACTGTAAGGAAATCCTGCATCTCTCATCCCTTTTTCTGCCGCAGCATTCCAGTCAAAATCTTTCCAATAGGCACTATCACCAGGAGTTTTTGAATACAATTTTGCCTGAATGAGCATATTATTTTGAGTGTCATAGATCTGATCACCACGGTGAACTTTAACCGGAATGATTTTACTATTCGGGTCATTATGAGAACCATTCAGCTTATTCATTTGAATTGGTTTATTTGCTGGATCAATCTTATCACCAATTACATAGTTTTCTGCTGTTCCATTAAACCAGACATATTCAGGTACAACATTTGTTCCCCATTTAAATGAACCTTTAATGGACATATACTCATCATCACCATCGTGAAACTTAAATGGTTTTCCATCTTTGTCCATCATTCCTGCATCAGACCATTTCCAAGATAATTTGGTTGGATTAACTTTTGCATAAATCGGAATATGACAAGTTTGGCAAGCAACTTTTGCAGAGTGTGTATTCAGCATTTCCTCTTGGTGAGGTGTTTCACTATGACAATCAGAACATAAAGCTCTACTAACATTATTGGTTGATACAGAATACAAACGACCTTTAATTTTATGATTTTCTGCTGTGTGACAATCCACACAAGTCATGTTAATGCCGTTTTTAGCTAAATGCACATCTATTTCACGTGTTGCATCCAGTAAAGCTTCTTCTAAATCGCCATGTTTTACATTATTACCGCCACCACCGTAAAAGTGACAGTTTCCACAATTTTCAATACTTGGTTTACCGACAGAGATTGCTGCTAAATTTAAATTTACAGTTAGAGCGGGAAAACCTGCATTATCATTACTTTTCTGATACGCTTTAGGAGAAGCATGGCATGAAAGACAATCTACGTTTTCAGGTTTTTTGAAATCAAAGTCTTTTACATCGGCCATGCCAACACCTGTATGGCAAGATGCACAAGCAAGTTCATTCCCAGCAACTCCAGTACAGAAATTGTTCATAACATTTTTCTTACCGGATGCTCTAAACCCTTTTCCTTCGACTAAGTCTACTCTATCCCAGTTCCAATGTGAAGATTCCATAACTTCCGTATGGCGCTCTGTATGGCAAGATATGCACGCTTTTGTGACATCTTGTGGAGTCTTCATGTTTTTTTTTAGAATGTCGAACTTTGTGTGATCAACTGAAGACCTTATTTCTTTAGAATATTCTAATCGAAGTGCTTCTAATTTTAAATTTGGTTGAGTTTCTGGATATAAGATTTGATAGAGTGCAATCACAGTTACGTTTATAATAATAATGATAACGTAAACGAGTGTGCTTTTGTGTTCTTTGAGCTTCATTTAAACCTGCTGATTGGCGTTTAAAAATCTCAATTAATTTAAGACTATAATATCTTATAAGCAAGTTGTAAATACAAGTAAATCGCTTTTATTTTTATCCTGAGAGCGCTTTGTAACAAATGTTACATAATATTTTTAAGCTTGTAGTTACAAATATTATCAGAATTATTTAGAGTTTTAAACTATCTCTAATCTATAAAAGGAGTTAACTCTTCGTTAGGCTAACTCTTCTAAATAAGAGAATCGATTTTATTAATTTTATCTTCTCTTTAGCTAAGCCTTCAAATGAAATTATATGATTAAAATTGGAAGCAACGCTATTATTCAAACTATTTTCAAGATGTTTTTTTCTTTAAGACAGCTCGAATCTGAGAATTAATCTCCTTTAAAATCTTAATTCTAGCAAACTTTTTATCATTACCTTCAACGAGAATCCACGGAGCTTCATTTGTTCCTGTGTATTGAATCATATCGTGAACTGCTAACTCATAATCAGGCCAACGGTTTCGATTTCTCCAATCTTCAGGTGTAATTTTCCAGCTTTTATAAGGTGTATTTTCACGTTCTTGAAAACGTTTAAATTGTTCATCTTCGCTAATATGAACCCAAAATTTCAACACTATTGAATCATTGTCGACCCATTGTTTTTCAAAATCGTTGATTTCTGAATACGCACGTTTCCATTCTTTTTCAGTTGCATAACCTTCCACTCGTTCTACTAAAACACGACCGTACCAACTCCTGTCATAGATAGCAACATGCCCTTTTCTTGGAATTGTCTTCCAAAAGCGCCATAAATAATGGTGACTGTTCTCTTCTGCTGTTGGAGCTGAAATTGGAAAAATATGATAGGATCTTGGGTTTAAAGCTTGAATGATGCGTTTAATTGCGCCACCTTTTCCTGCTGCATCAGGCCCTTCAAATGCCAATACCAAACGAATTCCTTTTTCATATAATTCTCTTTGTAATTTGCCTAATGTATTCTGCTGTTTGATGAGTTCTTTTTCATAATCATCTTTGTTAAGTACCAAGTCAGTTCTAAGTGTTTCTAAAACAGTTTTTACTTTTAAGACTGAGCCGATCTCAACTTTTTTTGAACTCTCAATTACTTCATTAGTATTTGTTTGATTTTCTTCACTTACAATTGCCGTTTTTAAAGCATTTTTAACTAATTCGGCGACTTCAATTTCTCTAAAATTTCGATCACTTCCATCAATTAAAAACCAAGGCGTTTTGGATTGATGGGTTTCAAGTATCATTTTTTCAGCGGCATAAATGTAATTATCATTATCTTTCCAATTCTTCCAGTCTTGCTTGCTAACTTGCCAACTTGTTAATTTTGATTTTTCTAATTCTGTGAGACGTTTTTTTTGATGATTCTTACTCAAATGCAACCATATTTTAATAATTACAGAGCCCGAATCAACCAAGTTGTTTTCGAAATGACGAATTCTGTTCAAATCGGATTCATATTCATCTTGTGTTGAATCTCCTCTAATGAATTTAGTAATGGGATTGAAATACCAAGGACTTAGAAATAAAGCAACTCGCCCATTCGGTGGCAAATCTCTCCAATATTTCCAATATTCTGGACGTTCATACTCATCTTGAGTTGGTTCAACATAGGCTTTTGTGTAAATGTATCGAGCATCCATCCACGAATTTAAGACTTTAACACAATCTCTTTTCCCTCCTCCATCAACACCTCCAAAGACAATTAATACAGATTTTTTCTTTTGTTGAAAGAGTTCATATTGAAGTGAATACAATTCTTCTCTCAATTGAGCTTCTTTTTCTTTGTATTCTTTATTTGATAATTTTTGACCTAATTCTACCGTTCGAAACATAATTGAAGTATTTTGTGTGTTCAATTGTAGATTATAGCTAAAATTGAATTAAGTATTCGTGATTTTTACCTTTAAATAAAATCTTCTTATTGATCGAAGTTTCTATTCAAACACACTTTTTACTATGAAAAAAACATATTTATTGACTGTTCTCTTTTTTATTCTATTTATTCAGGCTTGTAAGACGACCTATGTTCCTTATTCAACATCTGGAATTCCTGTAGAGGAAGCAATTTCATGGAATGAACGAGTTAAAGTTAAAACAACCGATATTTATTTAAAAAATGGAACAGTGCTAAAAGATAAAGTGACACGAATTCGATCGAATGAAATTATCTATTTAGAGGGAAAAGAAGATTTGAATGATTATAGAAGTTTAGCCTTAGAGCAAGTAAAAGAAGTTCATATTAAACCTCAATTATCTTCATCCTTTTATGTTGGTTTGGGAATTTTAGGAATTTCTTCTTATTTGTTTTACTCTAATTTTAATGATGATAATCCAAATGGAGATGCAACATTTGGCGTTATGGTTCCAACAGTTACTACATTTGGTTCAATGTATTTTTTGTATAAGGGTGTTGAAACAGAAACAACGATTATAACTTTTGAATGAAAATTTCATTTTCTAAATGAAAATAACTCCCATTTTCTTCCAAAATTGAGATGCTAAAAATCACGTTCGAACTTTAAAGGGGGATTTTTCGACGTTTTGCCGCTGAACTAATTTCACATTTCGAAATCAAACTCCCCCTTTCGCCCAAAATCGAAATACTAAAAAAGACGCTCGAACTTTAAAGGGGGCTCGGGGGATTTCATGATGAATTTATGTTTTTTGAATATTGGAATCTTAGTATCAAGTCCGAAGATTTCCAATAAATTTAGTTCCGTTTTAAAAATACCCCATGCCCCCTTTGGCTGACATTTCGAGGCGAACCGCCTCATATTGTCTCTAAAGGGGGATTTTTCGCCTTTGTCAAAGAATATAGTTCGTAAATTTTTCCCCATCCTGACGCCAGCGTCCGCTGGTGAAAAAATAAAATAAGCGTCCGCTTATAAACTATTCAACATCTTACATATTCCGACGATATTGACCACCAACATCGTACAGAGCATTCGTAATCTGACCTAAAGAACAAACTTTTACAGTCTCCATCAACTCTTCAAATATATTTTGATTCGATCTTGCCACATGTTGAAGTCGTTTCAAAGCTTCTTCAGATTCATCAGCGTGTAATTTTTTGAATAATTCTAGTTGCGCAATCTGTTGTTTTTTCTCTTCTTCAGTAGAACGGATTAACTCAATTGGCTCATTATCTTCATCATTACCGTGTTTCTCTAAAAACGTATTTACTCCAATAATTGGAAGTTTTCCATTGTGCTTCAACGTTTCGTAATACAAGCTTTCTTCCTGAATTTTTCCACGCTGATACATCGTTTCCATCGCTCCAAGTACGCCACCTCTGTCAGTCAAGCGGTCAAATTCTTTTAAAATTGCTTCTTCAGTCAAATCTGTTAATTGATCAATAATGAAAGATCCTTGAAGCGGATTTTCGTTTTTTGCCATTCCTAATTCTTTATTGATTATCAATTGAATAGCTAAAGCGCGTCGTACAGATTCTTCAGTTGGAGTTGTGATTGCTTCATCATAAGCATTGGTGTGCAATGAGTTACAGTTATCATATATAGCCATTAAAGCCTGCAATGTTGTGCGAATATCGTTAAACTGTATTTCTTGTGCGTGAAGTGAACGTCCACTCGTTTGAATATGATATTTCAGTTTTTGTGAGCGTTCATTTGCTCCATATTTTTTCTTCATAGCAATCGCCCAAATTCGACGAGCAACTCTACCAATAACCTGATATTCAGGATCTAAGCCATTGGAAAAGAAAAACGATAAATTGTGTGCAAAATCATCAATATTCAATCCTCTTGAGAGATAATATTCCACAAATGTAAATCCATTTGCTAAAGTAAATGCAGCTTGTGAAATCGGATTTGCACCTGCTTCAGCAATATGATATCCCGAAATAGATACTGAATAATAGTTTCTAACTTTGTTCTCAGTGAAATAATGTTGAATATCTCCCATCATTTTGAGAGCAAATTCAGTCGAGAAAATACATGTGTTTTGTGCCTGATCTTCTTTTAAAATATCAGCCTGAACAGTTCCTCTAACTACAGAAATAGCCTGTGCTTTTATTTTCTGATACGTTTCCGCATCAACTAATTTATCTCCTGAAATGCCTAAAGTGCCTAGTCCGAAACCATCACTATTTGATGGAAGATTACCAACATATTCAGGGAAATGTTCTTTTTTGTACGCTTTAACTGCGTCTTCAAACTGACCATTTGCTTTTAAATAGCGTTCTACTTCTTGATCAATAGCTGCATTCATAAACATAGCTAAAATCATTGGAGCAGGTCCGTTAATAGTCATTGATACCGAAGTAGTTGGCTTGGTTAAATCAAAACCAGAGTACAACTTTTTCATATCATCAAGAGTACAAATATTTACTCCAGAATTCCCGATTTTACCATAAATATCCGGGCGAATGGCTGGATCTTCTCCATATAAGGTTACCGAGTCAAACGCTGTTGAAAGGCGTTTTGCCGCTAAACCATCACTTACAAAATGAAAACGCTTATTGGTTCTTTCAGGTGTTCCCTCACCGGCAAACATTCGAGTCGGATCTTCATTTTCACGTTTAAAAGGAAACACTCCTGCTGTGAATGGAAAATATCCTGGCAAGTTTTCTTTTGTGATAAAAGCCACTTTTTCGGCATCCGATACAAAATCTGGGAAGGCTACTTTTGGAATCTTATTTCCGCTTAAAGAAGTTGTATAGAGCTCATTTCTAAGAACTTTATCACGAATTTTCGTTTCTTGAAACTCACTTCTGTATTGAGTTTTCAAGGATTCCCATGAATCTAAAGCTTCTTTCACTTCAGCATCAACTTCTTGTAAACGTTTGCTTTCCAATTTTTTAACTGAACTTGCATCAATTTCGGCAGCTTCTAATTGAGTAACAGTTCCTCTTAATTCTTCAAGCGCTTTTACTGTTCGCTGCTGCTCTTTTGCCCATTTGTGATAATTACGAATGGTTTCTGAAATTTCTGATAAATAACGATGTCTTTGAGCAGGAATTACAGATTGAATATGTAATTCTTCCGAAGGTCTAGAATTTGTATAAAGCTTATTTTTCCAGTTTAAGCCCATTTTGGATCGTAATAAATCACTCAAATAGGAAAATAAGCGATTCATGCCTTCATCATTAAACTGAGCTGCTATAGTCGGAAACACTGGAACTTCATTGTCCTCTGCGTGCCATAAATTATGATTGCGTTTGTATTGTTTACGAATATCTCTTAAGGCATCAAGTGAACCACGTTTTTCGAATTTGTTAAGCACAATAATATCAGCCAAATCGAGCATATTGATTTTCTCTAGCTGAGTTGCGGCGCCGTATTCGCTTGTCATCACATAAATCGAGATGTCGGCGATATCGGTAATTTCAGTGTCTGATTGCCCAATTCCACTTGTTTCAACAATTATTGCTGAGAATCCAGCAGCTTTACAAACTGAAATTGCACCTTGAATGGCAGAACTTGTAGCGCGATTATCACTTCTAGTTGCCAAACTACGCATGTAGACTTTATCAGGATTAAGTGCATTCATACGAATTCTGTCACCCAATAAAGCACCACCTGTTTTTCTTTTTGATGGATCTACGGAAAGAACAGCTAATTTTTCATCGGGGAAATCAGTTAAAAAACGACGGATAATTTCATCTGTAATTGAGCTTTTTCCTGCGCCGCCAGTTCCTGTAATTCCAATGACTGGAATTGTTTTTTCGCTTGCTACTAATTGAGTTGAGTTTACAAAAAGACCGTTTTCATCAAACTTAACTGCATTTTCTTTTTTGTTTTCTAAAGCAGTAATAGCGCGAGCGATTTCATTAAAATCTTGTTGTTTAATCAGCCCTTCATTTATTTTTTTGATGTCGGTTACATCGAAATCACATTCGTTTAACATGAAATTGATCATACCTTGTAAACCCATTGAACGACCATCATCGACAGAAAATATTCTTGAAACACCATAGGCATGTAATTCCTTAATCTCTTCGGGCACAATGACTCCGCCGCCACCTCCAAAAACTTTTATATGAGATGCATTTTGTTCTTTCAACAGATCAAGCATGTAGCTAAAATACTCCATGTGTCCACCTTGATAGGAACTTATTGCAATTCCTTGCACGTCTTCTTGAATGGCAGTGAGAACGATTTCTGCAACACTACGATTGTGTCCTAAATGGATAACTTCTGCGCCTGAACTTTGCAGAATTCTTCTCATTATGTTGATGGTGGCGTCGTGACCATCGAATAAACTGGCAGCGGTAACAAATCGTATTTTATGTGTAGAAACGTAAGGCTTTTGTTCTGTCATATCTAAAATAGTGTTGAATTTCGGCGCAAATATACGAAAAAAGCGCTTTCTATTTGGTGATGAAATTGTAGGCTTCTTATTTATATGGGAAGTATTATAAAAAAACAGTCATCTCGAGGAATTCGAGAGATCTTTGATTTTAATATTTCTCTTGCTTCGTAATTCATTCTTTGTTTAGTATCGAAGATTTCTCCATTTCGATTCGATCACTTTTTGAGTTTGTTGAATTTGTATATAGGCTCATCTCCAGTCGAAATGACTTATTGTTTGTAAAAAACCTCTGTCATCTCGAGCTTGTCGAGAGATCTTCGAGTTTAATAATCCTCTTGATTTGTAATTCATTCTTTGTTTAGTATCGAAGATTTCTCCATTTCGATTCGATCACTTTTTGAGTTTGTTGAATTTGTATATAGGCTCATCTCCAGTCGAAATGACTTTTATTTCTATGTTTTGAGTTTTCTATTGATTAATTTGAGCCAAATAAAATAATCGCAAGCAGCATGAACAACATTGATTTAGAATTCTCAGGTGAGCCAATAGAACGGGCAAAAACAATTCCTTCTGATTGGTACACTTCTCCAGAATTCTTTCAAAATGAAATAAAGAAGATTTTTAATTCAAATTGGGTTTTTGCAACTCATAAGAATCAATTGGAGCAAACTTGTGAAATACGAGTTAAAATTGGTTCTGAACCAGTAATCATCATTCTGAATGAGAATCAGGAAATAAAAGCTTTTTATGATGTATGCAAACATCGAGGCGGTCCTTTATGCCTTCGCAAAGGCACAAAATCTGTATTACAATGTCAATATCACGGTTGGACTTACACTTCAGATGGACACTTAAGAGGCGTTCCTGAATTTGACAGAGTAGAATTATTTGATAAAAAAGATTTCGGTCTCACTTCTATTGAGACTTTTGAGTTTATGGGATTGATTTTCGTGAATTTGAATTCTAAAAAATCAGGTAATGATATTCAAGTCATTGCAAATGAAGTAACTAATGATATTAGACCAATTGATTTTAGCACATATAAATTTCATAAACGAGTTAGTTATCCAATAAACTGCAATTGGAAAATCTACATTGATAATTATTTAGAAGGATATCACATTCCGCATGTTCATCCTGAGTTAAATAAGTTATTAGATTATAGAACCTATAAAACAAAAACTTCAGAATGGCATTCTTTGCAATATTCTCAGTTTAAAGCCGAAGATTCATTTTATGGAAAACCCGATGATATGGCGTTCTATTATTTCATTTTCCCTAATTGTATGTTAAATATTCTTCCCGGTAGATTACAAACAAATTCTGTAGAACCGGTTGATGCGGAGCATTGTATTGTTCATTTCGATTATTATTACGACAAATCTGTATATGATAACGAAAGAATAAAGCAAGACATTGATTATTCAGAGTTTGTGCAGCGTGAAGATGAAGATATTTGTCAACAAGTTCAAATTCGCTTGAATTCAAGTTCGTATACACAAGGGCGTTTTAGTGTAAAATGTGAACAAGGAGTCTATCATTTTCAGCAGTTGTTGAAGAAGAGTTTGCGTTAAAAAATGATTAATTAGAAATGGAATAAATGAGAAATTGAGGTCTGAGAGCACCTAAAATTGGTCTTTTTACGCATAATCATCATTTCAAAAACCAAGATAGTTATATTCTATTTCAGCACTTCTTATGTTTTAAATATTTCGCATTTTAGAAATAATTGTGATTTGTCAAAACGGACTTTTTTGTACTATTTAGTTTTGTATTTATTTATATTCACCTCAATTATGTTACTTGACCTAAGATGAATGAAGACACATTATTATCTGCTACTTATTTCTTTTTTGATTTTTTCAGGATGTAAAGATTCAGGGACAAATACAGACGATGACACAGACGATACCGGATTTAATGAAACAGGGTTTTTCAAAGCTCAGGGAACTCAAATATTAAATCGACAAGGAGAACCTGTTGTTATTAAAGGATTTGGATTAGGAGGTTGGCTTCTTCCCGAAGGTTATATGTTTGGCTTAAATCGAGGTGGTTATACATCAGCATCAGACATACAGAGAAATGCAACAGATTTAATAGGAGTCGCAGACGCTGAAGCATGGATTCAGCTTTTCCGTGACAATTATGTTCAAGAAAAAGATATAATTTTAATGAAAGAATGGGGCGCTGACCACATACGAATTCCTTTTCATTACAACCTCTTCTATAATATTGAGCAATCGAAATTTGTTGAAGAAGGATTTGACCGAATTGATGATGTTTTAATTTGGTGTAAGCGAAATCGAATGGATGTAATTCTAGATATGCATGCTGCTCCAGGTGCTCAGAACAGTGGTGATATTTCTGATAGTGATGGAGTTGCACGTTTGTGGACTGAAAATGAAAAGTATGGCCCTATTACGATATTGATTTGGGAAGAAATTGCTCGACGCTACAAAGATGAAAATATCATTATTGGTTACGATTTGATTAATGAGCCTGTAACTCCAGACGGATACGGAGCGATTGAATTGGCAAAAATGTATGATGAACTTGCCAAAGCGATTCGGAAAATTGATACAAATCACATTTTATTTATTGAAGGAAATTATTACGCCACAACTTTCGATCTATTATTCCCTCCTTTTGATGATAATATGGTTTATGCATTTCATAAATACTGGAATGAAACCGATCAGGGAACTATTCAATACTTATTAAATATTAGATCAACGTATCAGGTTCCACTTTGGTTGGGAGAATCTGGTGAAAATTCAAATCCTTGGTTCCGTGAAACAATTGATTTAGTTGAAAGAAACAATGTTGGTTGGAACTGGTGGACACATAAAAAACTAGAAACCATTACATCTCCTCTTTCTATTCCGACTAATCCAAATTATGAAAAAGTAAAAAACTATTGGAATGGTTCTGGACCTCGCCCAACAGCAGCTGAGGCTAAAGACGGACTTTTTAAAATGGCAAATGATATTGATCTAGATAATACCATTCTCAGACAAGATGTAGTTGATGCCTTATTTTCACCAATATTTACCACAGCGAACAAACCTTATAAAGAGTTAAATATTCCTGGTAATATTGAAGCTGTTCATTTTGATATTGGCATGAACACTATTTCGTATTACGATAAAGAATACAAACGTGTTTCTAGTGATGCTATTCAGAATACAGGAAATTCTGGTTGGGAATTCAGAAATGATGGGGTTGATATTCAAACCTCTGAAGATCCTCTTTCAACGTATAATATAGGATGGTTTGATACTGTTGAATGGCTTGAGTACACTGTAAAAGTCACTGCAGGAACCTATGAAATTCGTGCTCGTGTTGCATCGGGAGCTAGTAATGGAAAAATCGCTATGCAGCTAGATGATGTTTCAATTGGAAATACTGTTACTATTCAAAATACGGGCGGTTATCAAAATTGGTCTCAAGTTAGTCTTGGCACCCATACATTTCCAGCTGGTGAACATATTCTCAAAGTTCAAGCAATTCAAGGCGGATTTAACTTTAGTCTGATTATAATTAATTAGTGTATATCGAGCCCAATTCATGATATAATTCATTGTGTGTTTTTTGCATTTGCCAATCATTAATTTCTTAATTGAAAATAATGATTGGCAAGCCCCCCCAAAATTACGGCACCCAATATATGTCATTATGAAGAGAGTTAAGAAGGTAACTATTTAGGTGAATACCGCCGACAATGTATCACTTCTAATTGCTCGTTTATCATTTTTTAGTCTCTTTTTGATAATCTTGCGATAAGTTTCAAGAACTCAATATATAACCAAATCAAGGTTACCATTAGACCAAATGAAGCATACCATTCCATATATTTTGGTACATTTCTTTTACTTGCTTCTTCAATAAAATCAAAATCTAAGACTAAATTTAAAGCGGCAATCACTACAACGAATAGATTAAATACGATACCGATTAAACCGCCATTAAGTCCAAAACCTAGATTTAAGCCAAATAAGCTTAGAATGAAACCGATAAAATAAGTGAGAGCTATTCCACCAGTTGCAGCAACAACGCCCAATTTAAAATTTTCAGTAACCGGAATCATTCCTGAACGATAAGCAATCAATAATCCACCAGCAGTTCCAAATGTTAAGGTAACAGCCTGAATCACGATTCCAGGATAACTTGCTTCAAACATAGCTGAAAGACCGCCTAAAAATAAGCCTTGAAATAAAGCATAAGCTGGAGCAGTATACATACTCAAATGTTTTTTGAAGATAGTCACAAAACCGGTAATCAAACCGCCGATAACACCTAAAATAGTTAAACCAGAAGCTGGATTTGCCCATGTAAGTGAGGCACCTGTTAACACAAGTAATAAAAGAAAAGCTGATTTATTAACGGTTCCTTCAATAGTCATTTTTGACTCAGAAGCAGAACCATAAACTTCAGAAAAAACTTTTTCATTGATTGCGAAATTACTAGATCTCATAAATTTAATTTAGAATTATTTAATTTGTAAAAATTGGTTCATAACCAATTGCGGTTAATGTTGTTGTAATCGATTCTTTAGCAGAAATACTTGTTTCAATACTTACTTTTCTTGTTTCAAGATCAGCTTTAATTTCAGCTGATGAATCAAGATTTTGAACTGCTTTTGTAATTCTTTTTACACAACCACCACAGGTCATGTCTTCTATTGTACATTCAAATGTATTTTTCATAATTAGCATAACGTTTAATATTGAACTTTCGCATGAAATATACTTAAAAAAAAGCGCATCAATCTCTGACTTTGGAGCAAAAAAAAACCCGGCTTCCGTCAGGTTTAGGTTGGTTAGGTAAAAAATAGGTTGGTTGGTCTCTTGATGAATTGTATTACCTGAAGCCGGGTTTGAGTTTTAGGTTACTTATAAAGTTCGTTAATGAAATTATTCTTAATAATCGGAATTACTACGATTTTGAAGGTTTTCACTCAGTGCCAAATAAAAATGATCGGCTTTTTCTATCTCCAAGTCCTGAATAAAATTAACAGTCTCTATTTCAAGAAACAGAACTGGATCTTTGATATACTCTAAGGTGATATAAGCTTTATATCTTATTACAGATGTTTTTCCTTCTACACTTAATTTGGTTAATTTTTCAGTTGTGCTTGAAAAATCAGAGTAGGGGAAATCTAATCTTAAAACTAGTAAGTTAAACATTGATGACTCAATACTTGAAGGCATCGTGTGATTTAAACCTTTCATGTATGTATCTAATGCGGTTTCTAATCTATTCTCTTTATCAAGCGACATTACAGAACTAGGATTCAGTTCCGTAGATACAAATAACAAGTTTTGTGCTTGCGATTGCAACGGGTATATAATTGAAATTGCAGTTATTGCGAAAGCGATGATTTTATTCATAAAAGTCCTTTAATTAAAAGAAAAGGTCAAAAATCTATTTACTACTTTCGTGCCAAACTGAATAATAATTCTTAAGCTATTGCATTGCAATACTTTACTAGTATCGTAGCAACGTATCTTATTATAGCGCCTCCCTGCCACAAAATTGCAACAATAATTTCAATATTTGTATAACATGTTAAAAAATATACTCATACAAATAGCCACTTAAAGTAGCTATTTACCGTTTTGTGGCACCCCTTTAAATCTTATTAATTTATACTTTTAATTGCATTAACTTATTTTTTTTATACAAAATGACTTTTTACCTATAATTATTTAGGCTTTTCTGCTTTTTTCCAATATTTATTGCATATCATCTAAACCTAATATTTTTAGTGTCTCTTATTTAGTGCGAACGATCATACACACTAAAACTTTAACGAACGGGTTATCTTGATTTATAAAAACAAAATACTTTTAAATTATTGTTAAGGTAAAACTAATTCATCATTTCAAATCCCAAAAACTCTATATTAAATTTTATCATAAACTTATAGCAGTTTTACCAAACTCTAAATATCTAAATGAAATTATAATTTTCATCAAAAAAGCGATTTTTTTGAATTTATAGCCTTAATTTTCCTTAAGCACGTGAGTTTTTCTTACATTTCAAGTCATAAACTCAGAAAATATTATGAATAAACCCGATTTCAAATCCTCACCTCGTGTTGATCAGGTTGGCGTTGAAGACAAAGTTGCTCGTTTTGGAACCCGAAGCATAAAGAAGGAATCCAAAGTTCAAGCGCTTAAACTTGCCTTAAGCATGATTGACCACACCACTTTAGAAGGTATGGACAGTGATGGCAGAATTGAACAACTCTGTCACAAAGCCATGCAACCTATTGTAGGTTATCCTGATATCCCAACAGTTGCCGCTGTTTGTGTCTATCCTCCTTTTATTAAAAAAGCTAAATCAGTTTTAAAAAACTCCAGAATTAAAGTAGCATCCGTTGCAACAGCTTTCCCAAGTGGGCACGCTCCACTACAATATAAAATTGATGAAACTAAGCTTTGTGTTGATTCCGGCGCCGATGAAGTTGATATGGTTATCTCCAGAGGTCGTTTTCACCAAGGCGATTACAATTATGTATTTGATGAAATTGCTGCAATAAAAGAAGCATGCGGTTCTGTTCACCTAAAAGTTATTTTAGAAACAGGTGAACTCGGAACTTTAGATCAAGTGCGAAGAGCAAGCGATATTGCTATTTACGCTGGTGGTGATTTTATCAAGACTTCTACTGGTAAAGTTCAGCCCGGAGCTACACTTCCTGTTACTTTAGTTATGCTCGAAGCTATTCGTGATTATTATGATAAGACAGGAATTATGGTTGGAATGAAACCTGCAGGTGGCGTTAAAGACTCGAAAACGGCTCTTAAATACCTCATTATGCTAAAAGAAACCTTAGGCTCAGCATGGTTAAGCCCCGATTGGTTCCGATTTGGTGCGAGTTCACTCACCAATGATTTGCTCATGCAGATTGTTAAACAGAAATCAGGTAACTACCAATCTTTGGATTACTTTTCACAGGATTAAACTAGTATGTCAACACAAAACGAAATTGGCGCACCGCTTGATTTTAAAGGACTTTGGCAATATGATGCCGCTCCTGAAGACAAAAAGCAAGTAAAGATTGCGTCGCAATACAATCATTTTATAAACGGAAAGTTTACGCCATCAACAACGGGTGAATATTTCGATACAATTAATCCGGCAACGGAAGAAAAGCTGAGTGAATTAGCATTAGGAAGTGTCGAAGATGTAGACAAAGCTGTAAAAGCTGCAAAGAAAGCCCAAAAAGATTGGGCGAAATTACCAGGAAAAGAACGTGGTAAATATTTATATAGAATTGCTCGTCTCATTCAAGAAAGAGCTCGTGCTTTTTCTGTAATTGAAACACTAAACGGTGGAAAACCCATTCGTGAATCTCGTGATGTAGACGTTCCTTTAGCTGCAGCACACTTTTTCTATTATGCAGGTTGGGCCGATAAACTCGATTATGCATTTCCAGGAAGAAGTGTTTCTCCAAAAGGAGTTGCTGCTCAAATTATTCCTTGGAATTTCCCATTATTGATGGCAGCTTGGAAGTTAGCTCCTGCCCTTGCATGTGGAAATACTGTTGTTTTAAAACCAGCTGAAACAACTCCCCTAACTGCTATGTTCTTAGCTGAATTAATTAGAGATTCTGGTTTACCTGATGGAGTTGTGAATATCGTAAACGGTTACGGCCCAACTGGCGCGGCAATGGTTAACCATCCTGATATCAATAAAGTAGCGTTTACAGGATCTACTCCAATTGGAAAATATATTCAGCAATCTTTGGCTGGACGTGATGTTTCCTACACTCTTGAGTTAGGTGGCAAAGCAGCAAATATTATTATGGAAGACGCTCCAATTGATCAAGCCGTTGAAGGAATAATAAATGCGATCTTCTTCAATCAAGGTCATGTTTGTTGTGCTGGTTCTCGCCTTTTTGTTCAAGAATCTGTAGCTGATGAAGTTTTACGTAAATTAAAATATCGTCTTGATACTCTTGTAGTTGGCGATCCTATGGATAAAAACACCGATATTGGCGCCATCAATTCAAGAAAACAATTAGATAAGATTAATGAGTTAGTTCAAGCAGGAATTGATGAAGGCGGACATATTTATCGTCCGAATATCGCAATGCCAAATAAAGGTTTTTGGTGCGCTCCTACTTTGTTTACAGAAGTTTCTCAAGCTCATCGAATTGTAACTGAAGAAATCTTTGGACCAGTTTTAGCGATTCAAACATTTAGAACTCCTGCTGAAGCCATCAAAAAAGCAAACAATACTCCTTTTGGACTTTCTGGCGGAGTTTGGACAGATAAAGGTTCCAAAATATTTAATGTAACTTCTCAAATCAATGCAGGAGTAATTTGGGCGAATACTTATAATCGTTTCGATCCTACTTCACCATTTGGTGGTTATAAAGAAAGCGGAATGGGTCGTGAAGGCGGCTTACATGGATTATACCCTTATGTAAATTTAGATTGATATGAGATTACCAGTTTTGAAAACCTATAAATTATATATCGGCGGTCAGTTTCC
>Ga0100402_1003531_pt1 | contig 16947 bp, 9 predicted proteins | sample CryGeyme20150102_FD_80419 | JGI IMG/M metagenome (GOLD analysis project Ga0100402, IMG submission 80419) | Groundwater microbial communities from Crystal Geyser aquifers in Utah, USA - Crystal Geyser metaG 2015-0102 | ecosystem: Environmental > Aquatic > Deep subsurface > Groundwater | place...
ACTGATGAAATAGAATATCAAGGTAGATTACGTTGTCTTCAAATAAGATTGAATAAAATCTCTTCGGTAAACGAAGATCGCTTAGTGATGGAGCGGGTAGAAGGAAATTCACAGGAAGACGATAGTACATTACAACAGATAATTAAGGCCACAAAACTTTGGATTGAAAGCCAATATCAAAAACAAGTTTACATTGATGGATTAATTAGATATCGTGACCGTTCTGGCGTTCAAACAGGAACATCTATGGCTTTGGGGGCAACTGCATTATTGACCGTATTGGTGCAGCAACAATTTGAATTACAAGAACAATATGCACTTAGAAATAATAAATGTGCATTTACGGGAGCAATAAATGAAAACGGAAATGTTCTTCCAGTCGATGAAAAAGGTTTAGAGATTAAAGTAAAATTATGTTTTTATTCATGGATAACTGAATTTGTGGTTCCTGCAACTCAAGTTGACATTGCAGAAAAGATTGTAATTGAATTACAAAAAAGTTGGCCTTCAAAAAAGCTTCGTATTGTTGGTGTGAGTCATTTAGATGATATTTTTGTCAATCGTAGACTGAGTGATTATAAAAAAGAAAGTAAGCTTATTTTTGGATCAAAATGGCTGTGGAAACGCAAAAATACTTGGCTAGGTTGGGGAAGTGTGGCGGTGTTAACGTTGGTACTTTTGCGTATTTGGTATGGGCCGTTAGATAAGAACCCTGTGTATTATGAAGGAATTGGAAAGCAATGGTTAATTAAGAATAAATCCGGTTTAACCCTGAAGACATTTGAGGCAGATGAACTTCTAATAAAAAATCACAATGAAACCTATTATGATTACATCGCATTTTCTGACATAGATAATGATGGAGTAAATGAATGTATTATCGCCCAAAAAGCATTACAGATTCCGAACAAATCGAGAGAAATGAGTTTGTACTTTTATAGTGTAAAAGATGAGATTCTTTTAGATAGTATATCATTTGAAAATAATCTAATCTATCCAAATCAAAGTGGCGCAGATAAAAATGGCACATTAATTAATAATTTACATGTACAGGGTGAATTTATATTTGTATCTGTTTCTTTTGGAGGAAGTTTTAATTCATCACTTTATAAAGTTCATTTAAAAACTCGGGAAATTCTACAGCAGTATGCGCATCCTGGTGGTATTCTTGATTTTATTGATTTAGAGCACCCTATTTCAAAGAAAAAATTGCTAGGAATAACTGCAGTGAATAATGCATTTTGGGACGGTGCATTTATACTACTAGATCCTGATTCTATTCATGGAATGTCTTTAACTACAAATGATTATTCAAGTAATTGGGAGCAAAAAGCTAAAGAACTTGCCTACATAAGAATTCCCATGTCAAAAGTTGGTAAATCACGAATGTTTGATAAGATGCCTTACCCTTGGAGAATTGATCTCGACAAAAAAGATGTATTTATTGTAGTAAGTGATTTTTCAGTTCATTCAAATATGGGATATTATTTTAATGGATACTATGAAATATCATTTAATGTGAACACCCTAGAACCTCAATCAATATTGACTAGTGATCAATTTGATATTCAGTCTAGGCGAATGTTTGAGAACGGTGTTTTAGATAGTATTCCAAATAAGCACTATTGGGATTCGTTTATGAAATCATTCTTATACTGGAATGGAAAAGCCTGGCAAAATGAACCTACTTGGGCTAACTATGAAGACTAAGACATGAATCTGATCGAACTCGAATATAAAACTCAAGAATTGCTGCAATTGTGGTCACTACTACCCGTGCCCAAACACGCTTGGGTTATTTTCGAATCCTTAAGTAAAATGCTTAGTCTGAATCCGAGAATGTTTCATTCTTATACCGAACAATGGTTATCCGAATTTCCGGAGCAACTAGAAGCGGAAGATATAGCCGGACTTTCACCTGATATTTGGTTATCACTCTATAATGAATGGGTAAAAGAGCTCAATGAAATCTGGCCTGATAAAAAACTGGAAATCATAGGAATCGAAAAAGTTGAACAAGTATTCACCGACCGAAGAATTACGCAATTAAAAACCGATCCGATGGTGATACACAAAGCCAAATGGGTCTGGAAACGCAAAAACGGATGGTTAGGCTGGGCAAGTTTATTTGTTTCATTCATGGTTTTAGCTTTCTAACAATTTACAAACTTAAATAGAAATACTTTTCATTGTTTGAAATTAATTAAACATAAAATTCTGCAAATTGAATTGATTGAAAGGATAATATCTTGCACTCGTAATTGTAGATGAAAATTAACAAATCAAAGTTCATATGAAGTCCATTTTATTTATTTGTTTTTGTAAACAATGTAGTTAAAGCACAAATAATCGAAACCACTAATCTTATTATAACAACTGTTTATCCTAGGTCATCAATATCAGGGACTGAAATCTCAATATATGTTTATGGATTTGATGATGAAGTTTATAATAATATAATTTCATTCATTTCTGAAAATGGAGAAAAAACGGATGTAGTTACTGAAACAAGTATAAATCAAAAAGTGTTAAAGGTTAAAGTGCCAAATGGCCTAAAGGGAGGTAACTATAAAATTAGTATTAATAGAAAGTCTGATAACTCAGAAAACATATATGTTGGTTTATTCACTGTTTTAACAGGTGGCGGGCTATTCGAAGAAAAAAACAATACAAATATATCTTCAACTTATGTTGGTGATATAAAAGTAGAAGATATTGATGGCGATTGGGATTATGATCTTTTTAGTTTCGGTGAAAGTGGTTCATCCGTTCTGATCACAGAATTATATTTAAATGATAAAAATGGAGTATATGAAAATATTAATGCAAACTTTAAAGGACTTTATGCCGGTGCATCAGTAATAGCTGATTTTGATAACGATGGTGATGTAGATATTCTATATAACGGAAGAGATAGGAATTTGAATGAATTTACCATGTTATATTCGCAAGTTAGCCCAAATGAGTTTTCATTAATTGAGACAAATCTAACGGATATGGATAATAGTGCCATTAGTGTAGCAGATACTGATAGTGATGGAGACCAAGATCTGATATTAACAGGTTGGGGTGGTGATAATAATGAAAGATTTGCAAAATATTATATTAATACAGGAATAAATAATTTCGATAGTCAATTTAATAGAGTAATAACTCCTGTTCACTTTTCAGCGTCTGTTTTCGGTGACATAGATTCCGATGGTGATCTAGATTTAATTATTGCAGGAATAACAAAGGAAGGGAGTAGATTGTCAAAAATTTATCTAAATGATGGTACTGGCAAGTTTGAGTTATCGAATCAAGCTATAGTCGGAGTAAGACGAGGTAGAACTGTTTTTGTAGATGTAGATAATGACCTCGATTTAGATCTGTTTATTTCGGGGGAAATTTCTTCAAGTAGCCAGATTTCTATGCTTTATTTGAATGATGGAAATGGGAATTTTATTGAATCAAACGAAAGTTTTACTTATGTCAGGAATGGTTCTGCGTCTTTTGGTGATATAGATGCAGACGGAGACGCTGATTTGTTTCTAACTGGTATAACTTCTGATAGTTTAATAAGTGAGTTATATCTAAATGATGGGTTTGGTAAATTCGAAAAATCAGAACAGTCATTTATTGGAACTGGTTTTAGTTCGTCTGAATTATTTGATATGGATGGTGATGGTGACTTAGATTTAATTTATAAAGGTGGTAGTGATGATTATAATCAACCACCAATATTTAAATGCTATATCAATAATAGTTTTAACAATACTTCAAACGATGTGATTAATCATGTGAATGAGTATGGGCTTTCCCAAAACTACCCGAACCCATTCAACCCAACTACAACTATCAAATATTCGATTAAAGATGCATCGCAAGTAACGCTGAGTGTACATAATATGCTAGGGCAAAAAGTAGCTACCTTGGTGAATGAATATCAGTCTCCCGGTAGATACAAAGCTGTATTTAATGCCTTGGGGATATCAAGTGGAATGTATTTGTATAAACTCACTTCTGGAACGTACCAGGAAACGAAAAAGATGTTGTTGCTGAAATAAAAACAAGAACTTAACAAGTAAAGTCTAGTCCTTTAATTGAATTCAGTTTAGTATTTCTTGAGTAACTTGATATTCCGAACGCATAATAGATTCTGAAATATTTCAGTTGATTTCGCCGATGCATTGCACGCTGTAAGTTCAGTAAACTGTACCGAGTTCGTAACCTTCGATCACAAATTTGCAAATCTCGCAAGTGAAATAAAAAAAATCTATTCAAGAGTTGGTATAAGTTAGTTAGCGCTAAGTTCTTTCTAGTTGTACTTCAAAGTGAAAATTAATCAGAGTTAAAAATGTAAATAGATCCCCAATATTTAGGCTTTATTTATTGTCAAATCTGTTGCTATATAAAGCGGATTGAATTTATTTTTATAAAATGCAAAATAATTTACCCCCCCAAAAAAAAATATTTCAGCAGACAAAAGTATTGTAAGGAGTAAAATACGTAATAAGTAATTTTATTTAATATCTTGATTATGAAAAAAATATTTTGCCTTGTAACGATTCTAGTTGCTCTTTTTTCAAATACGATTAACGCTGAAGAACTTAAGGATTATTATGAAAGTGATTCAGTCCAAGTGTATCTGTATCAAAATAGGGTTTTTGCACGAAGTTATCGTCAATATGATAATGGTGAATTAAGATTATTACCAGAACAATTAAATGTGAGTACAAATCTAAATAAAATATTTTCAATCGATGATAGGTCACATTTAATAGCAGGTGATGAAGGTTTAATTATTAGCTTAAGAATACAAGACACAAATATAAGTAAAAGTAAATTTGAAGTAGTTTATCTGCCTTTTATTGAAAAGGTTCAATTAAATTTAATCTTTAAATATCAAGAGAATCTTTTTGTTTGTGGAAAAAATGGAGCTATATATAAGACTTCGGATAATGGGTTAACATGGGAAAAAAATACAATTTCAACTAATTATGACATAAACAATTATTTCATAATTAATGATAGCATTTATTTAGTAGGAGATAATGGGTTATTATATAAGTCAATTAACTTTGGCGATTCTTGGGCAAAAATCACATCAAACATTAGTGAGGATATTAATGATATAAGCATTCTCTCAAATGGTACTGGATTTGCTGTTTGCGATGATGGTGTTATGTATAAAACAGACGACTATGGTGAAAACTGGAGTGTATTTTTTAAAACTGAAAAGTTTATTGATTTACATGCAGTTGAGTTTTATGACGAAAAATTGGGGATGTTTTTAGGCGAAAATAATATACGATACAGAACATTAGATGGTGGAAAAGTTTGGTATTACGTTGATAATAATAATGAAATAATTGATTATTTTGATGTTAAATTTAAAAATTATAATACCTATTCAATAAAGACCTACTCTGACATAATTAACTATTCAAATGATGTTTTATTAATGGATATATTTTTTAAGGAATATATTCAAGATCAATATGCTAACTATCAATCTGCTTTTATGCAAACAAGTGATTGGTCAAATGCTCTTTTAAATGATTATAATTTATCATCAATTGGCCAAGTACCTAGAAAAGAATACAAAAATAGTTATGATATTAATGAAGAGTATTTGATTTCAGAGGAAATGTATAATAGACTCACATCTCTTAGAAATGATATTGTAGCCTTGAAAAACTATTTGGAAAAAACAGATAATAATGAAATTTATAGCGTTAATATTTTTTATTCAAAATTGTTATTAGGTTTAATTGAATCAAGATTGGCTCTAACATTTGATAAAATTGTAATTGAAAATACTGTAAGTAATAAAAAAAATAATATTAAAACTTTTGAGCTTGAATTTAAAAAATCTATACGAGTAACTAAAAATAATGAAATCAAACAATTAAGCATTCCGTTAACTATATCAAGTAATGCTAGAGATGCTTCAATTCAAGAAATGAATTACATAATTTTATCTAAAGATGAATTAAAAAATTCATCAAAGATCAATTTAGAGAATGCACTAGCGTTTATAAATGAAACAAATATTGAAAATAGACATTTAATTTTCCCTTCTTATAATAATACATTCAATGAATTAAGAAATTATATTATTTATCAACTTATTTATTTGGAAATTAATTATCCTAGAAATAGTGAAGAATATTCAACAAATATTAATTGGAACAATGTGCTAAATTGGATTAATATTATTGATGTGCCAGAAATTGTAATATCACATGATTATAAAAATTATCTTAGTCAATATGATTTGCTTTTAGATTGGACTTATTTTGGATTTTATGGAAATTTAATAAATCAAAAAATATTGCAACAAATTGATTCAACACAAACATCTATTATATTATCTGAAAATGATTTTAAACCAATTCAAACAAATGATCAAAGATTTCAATTGTATTTTGAAGAATTAAATCGTTTGTATGTTGGGAACAATAATGGATTAGGATTAGTAAAATATAAATACAATAATCCAAAATATAATGATTGGGAATTTTCAATAACATCATCAAAATTAATCAATTTATTTAAAGCGGAAGCATTAATAAATACCAATGGCGATAAAAGTGAAATTGCAAGTATAATTAATACTACAAGAGTTTTAAATGGTGGTCTTTCGAGTATATTAGAATCAGAATCGTATGATGAATTGATAAGATTGTTGCGCTATGAGTATATAATGGAAATTGGACCATTAGAAAATGGTTGTATTCATTGGTTTAATCAGCGAAGATTTAGTTTATTAAGAGAAGGGTCATTTGCTGAATTACCAATTCCTGGTAGTGTTTTAAATAAGTATAATCTTCCATATTACACATTTGGGGGAATTGAAGACACAACAACTACTCCTACTGATCCTACTGAAAATTATTCAGCTATTTTATATCCCCTAAAAAATGAAGTCGATGTTTCTCTTCGTCCTACAATTATATGGACCAAAGCAAATAATTTTAATGGTCCTTATAATTTAGAAATTAACGGAGCTTCACAAAATCTAAACATTAGTGGAATAACAGATACTACATTTACTCTTCCTTATGATTTATTTAATTATAAAGATTATCATGTTGCAGTTTTCAACAATTCAGGTCACTTTTACCTTAATAGCTTTAAAACCAAAGACTATAAACCAGAAAAGCCAATCGTTATATTTCCACTTAATGAAACTATAAATACAAATACAGATATAAATTTAATAGTAGAATTAAATCAAGGCACCAATCAGTCACTAACAATATTAAATGGTAAAATAAATTTTCAAGTCTTTAGTGATATAAGTTTAGAGAATAAACTCATAGATACAGTTATTAATATTAGCAGTGCAAATGTAAAGCTATATTATGAATATAATGATGGTAAATATTTTATAAAAAGAAATTATATACCAATGTTAAGTTTATTCAACTTAACGTATGATTCTGATTTTTATTGGAGAACAAAACTATATGTATCTAGTGATTCCACAGACTTCTCAGAATTATCCCATTTTAAAACAATTGACATAACTCAGAATGGAAATAATATAAATTTAATTAGTCCAATAATCGCATCCGATAGTATAATAACACCAATTAAATTTGAATGGACTAAGTTAAATAATGCAGAATCATATACTATAGAATTATCATTGAATAGTGATTTTAAAGAGTCTATGAAGTTCAATGGAATAATTGAAAATGAATTTATTATAAACCAAGCATTAGGGAATAGAACTTACTTTTGGAAAGTTTTTGGCTATAACAAAACAGGAAATGAAATAAAATCATCAGTCTCATTTTTTAGTACACTGATGATGATTCCACAAGCACCAACTTGGAGTCCATCTGAAGGAGAATTTGTTAGGAATGATTCTATAATATTTACTTGGACACCTGTTTTAAATGCGGAAACCTATAATTTTCAATTTTCAAATGATTCATTATTTTCAGAATCAATTTATATTGATGAACTAATTGAGCCAATTGTAAAACTAAAAAATATCAATGAAGAGATAGGTTATTGGCGTGTTGCTGCAACGAATTATTTAGGAACAAGTGAATGGTCTGAAACCAGAACTATAAATAATTTACAGACTTCAATTCATGATGAGGATATTAACAAATATACATTCAGTTTATCACAAAACTATCCAAATCCTTATAATCCAACCACAAAAATAAAGTATTCTATTGGAAAGTTAACTAACGTTGAAATTAGTGTTTTCAATACTGTTGGGCAGAAAGTAGCTACCTTAATTAATGGGAAACAAAGTCCGGGTGAATATGAAACTACATTTTCTGCTAATCATTTAAGCACAGGAATTTATTTTTATACACTAAAAACAGATTCGTATCAAATGACAAAAAAGATGGTTTTAATTAAATAAAATTACCATGAATCATCATTTCCTAACACTATTCACCCTCTTGTTTACTTTTACACACCTTTCTGCACAAAATTACCTTTGGCAGCAAAGTGAACAAGAGAAGGCTGTTTTTAAAAAAAATCAAGTGAAACTAAGAATCGGTGTGTATTCTTCCAAAAAAATCACCGCTCCCGATTCTGCGTTTTCAGCGTATTATGATCGTGAGGGTCAGCTAATTAAGAAAGTAACTTTCGATGGAATGATGGGTTTCACCACAGACCTCCACAATTATGCAAATGGGAAATTGGAACAAGTTGCTACGTTCGGATTTCCTAATGAAACAAATCTACAAAGTAAGCTATTCGATATGCCTTTTGTGAAACTACACAGTCAGTTTGCTCAATTTTTTGCATATTCAGATGATTCTGTACATATCGAAGAGTATTCTTGGAATAAAGAGCCAGATTTTTTTGCAAAATACCAGTATAAAATTGGAGAATTAACCGGAAAAATCCCATTGTCAAGATTACAAGATAACAAAACAACCATAGATAAACTCTATTATCAAAACGGCAAAATAGTCAAAATGATTCATGATACAGCCGACTCGACGATTTATTCATATAATGAATTGGGCTTGTTAAAAAACAAGAGTATGTTTAGAAGAGGGTATGTGTATCAGACTAGTTACGAGTTCAATGATTTAGGTTTACCTATAAAAGAGATTATTTCATGGAAGGGTGAAATCACTTCAATCATGGATTATTCCTACGTTTTTTATGAAAACGAAGAAGAATCCTATTCCTATTTATGGGCACCATTTGAAAAACCTAAGATTGTACAAGCACCTAAAGCTCCGGAACTTTATACAGTTGAAGAAGCTAGACCTCAGATAATTGGTGGTCTTAAAGAACTGTATAAACATGTGGTGTACTCTAAAAAATCTATGAAAAAAGGTATTGAAGGAAAAGTTATAGTTGAGTTTACAGTTGATGAAAAAGGTAATACAACTGATTTCAACATACTCCAAAATCCGGGTGGTGATTTAGGCAAATCGGTGATTAATGCCATAAAAAAAGTCAAATTTACTCAGGGAATCCAACGAGGAAGACCTGTTAAAGTAAGGTACACCTTACCTGTAACGTTTTCATTGTCTCCGAAATAGAAAGTTTATTGGATCTTGAAAGAAAAGAATGTCTTATTGCCTATTAAAAATTAGAAAGCCGTTTAACCCTACAAATCTTCTAATCCCAATCATCTAACTCAATCATTTGGAGTTCATCTTCACGAAAATAAAACGTTGGCTTACGAATGCAGTGGAATTATCGCAATGCACATTACTGTAACCTGCGTTGCAATAAATTGCTAAAGCTTTTTAATAAATAGTGATGGGTTATTGTTACGAATCTAAATCCGAATTTGAGTTTAAACACTATTTAAAACCGTTTACTAGTTTGAAAATATGATCCAAATAATGTAGATTGAACTATGCCAAATGTATATCCGATTACAGTTCCGATTCATGTTGATGACGCCTTGCTTTTAGCCTTAAGCGCATCAAATAATCATTTGAAAATGGAAAGAGACAGAGAGGGAAATCTGATTGTTATGAGTCCAAGTGGGTCAAGAGTGAGTGAATTTCAAGGTGAGCTATTTTTTCAACTCGTTTTATGGAATAAAAAGTATAAATATGGTTTTTGTTTTGAAAGTCAGGCAGGATTTCGTTTGCCCGATGGTTCTGTAATGAGTCCGGATGTTTCGTGGATGAGTAAACAGAAATGGGAATCACTTACTGAAGAACAACAAAATGGTTTTGCACCAGCTTGTCCTGAATTCATAATCGAAGTGATTTCACCTGGTGACACACTCGCACAACAACAAGGAAAAATGAACCGATGGCTCGAAAACGGATGTGAATTAGCTTGGTTAATTCAACCGGCAGAAAAAAAAGTGTGGGTGTATAGAAAAGACAGCAAAGAAATCGAATTAAACGAAGGTTTTTCTCAAAAATTAAGTGGCGAGAATGTCTTAGATGGATTTAAGCTAGACTTGAGTGAGTTGGAATATTGAGGGAAAAATTGGGGTGAAAAAATCTTTTTATATCCTATTACTTACAGGAATAATTCAATCCTGTTTAAGTTCTATTCCGGATCCTACTTCTAACTCTGCTTCAAATAATGCAAATCGGTATGAAAAGGAAGTAAAATTTTCGACAATTGCCTATCAAAATAGAGATGATAAAAAGCAACTTTTAACTAAGATTTCAAAAAAGGAAATTGATCCGATTGTTGGAAGTGTAGCTTTACATTTGGGTACTGCAACACAAATTGCCAATTCCTTAACAAAGGATTTATCCACAGATTGGGAAAAAGCATGGGTAATTTTTCGGTGGATTTCTGAAAATATTGATTATGATGTTACAGCTTATAAAGCCGGACGTTTTTACGATACGGCTTGTTCTGTAACTTTAAAAAGAGGCAAAGCTGTTTGTGGCGGTTATGCAAGTTTACTTGAAGAAATGTATGAAGCCGTTGGAATTCCATGTTTTACGATATCGGGTTATGCTCGTGGCGCAGGATTTACTCCAGGCGAATCAACGCGTTCTAATCATGCTTGGAATGCGGCTAAACTTAGTGGAAAATGGTATTTAATGGATGCTACTTGGGGTTCAGGTTCTATAGATTTGGAAACCAAGCAATTTAAAAGAAAATTTAAAGAGTTTTATTTCGCTGGAGTTCCGTCTGAACTGATATTAACCCATTTCCCTGATAATAATAGGTATCAATTTCTGGAAAAGCCTATTGCTAAAAGTGAATATAGCGATAAGCCTTTGTTTAACAATACTATGCAAGAGTTTGGTATCATTCCAGATCCAAGTTTAAGACTTACCATGAAATCTTCGGGAAGAAGTGAGTACCATTTTAAACATACAACTAATGAATCTAATTTGTTGGTAAGTGCTGTTCATGAAAAAAGTGGATTAAAAATTGAAGGATTGGTGGAATTACGTGATTTTACTAGTAAAGTGCTCTTACATTTTCCTAAAAAAGGGCGTTATTTAGTAACTGTTTATGGTGGCCCGTTTACCTTAAAAAATTTTCCAAGTATGATTAATTGGTACGAAGAGGTAAATGGTACTGCACCTGAACTACCGATCAGTTTCAATCATTTTAAACAGAAACAGGTTCAAATCACAACACCATTACAAAAGAAATTGTCCTCAAAAAAAGTGTATGATTTTGAACTAAATTGTCCACACGCTATTGAAGTGGCCTTAGTAATAAAAACAAATTCAAAATGGTTGCCTTTAAAAAAAGATGGAAACAGGTTTTATGGAAAATATAAAGGAGAAGCCTACACTGTGTTTGCTAAATATTCAGAAAATAGTAAGTATGTAGGCTTGCTTGAATATGAAAAAGAGTAAATAATTCGCGCTGTAAGATATTCTTAAGCTCAAAATTGTTTCTATACTACCGTTGTAGTTGGTTCCTAGTTGGTTAATACATCCTTCGTTCTTCCTTAATATCAAAATCGTACTTTGTTCGACATTATTAGATAAACATCGAACAAAGACGAACGTGGTTCGAACGAGTACGATCTTGGTACTATCATGGTTTGAAGAATACTACAACAAAGACTTTGATTCTTTGGTTGGTTTTCTTTCTATCAATTCAAAAAAGCAATAATCGATTTTTTAGAGTTGCTCAGTTCTATGTTTGGTGAATATTAATGTATTTCCTGATGGATATTTTTGATATCTCATTCAATTAAATCAATTAATTAAAAGAAATACACTATTTTCCTTAATCGCTAAAAATATGTAAATTCGGGGCTTGAATTGGTTTACAACTGTTCATTTTTCTTCAACTAATGTTTTAAAATTTGTGAAAAAACGATACCGTTTATCATTTTTAACCGCTTTCTTTTTAGGATTTATTTCCGTTTTACCAGTATTTGCTCAACCTCAGCAATGGCCAGTTGATTTTATGAATATTATGGAGTCTCCACAGCAGTTTCGTTTTGCATGGGCACAGGGAAATACTCGAGAAGCGGCTTTGTCTAATGCTCGTAAACAATTAATCGAATCCATATTTGTTCGTATTGATGCCTCTGTTGAAGTTCGTAAAAAGGAAAATAATGAAGGCTTCGATGAAGATTTTTCATCTGTAGTTCAGACTTCGTCTAAAATGTCTCTATCAGGTTTACGTGATCTTACACACAATGAAGGTGATACATTTTACGTCTTGGCATATATTACTAATGGGAATTTGCAAAAATCTCTAGATAATTGGAAAACATCTGTCTTGCAATGGGTTAGTTTAGGTGAACAAATGGAGCAACGCGGTTTGGCTGCACTTTCGCTTCGTTCTTATTATTCAGCTTATTTGGCTGCCTCAAAATTATATCCAGAACCTATTAATTATCAGTTTTTTGATAGAGCTGATGAAGCAACCGATATTGTGCCAATCTTGTATGAGAAAATTACAATGGTTTTAAAGAATATTGAAATTGAGCCAGAAGATCCTGTTTATGATGGAGTAATGAAAGAATATGTTGTAAAGTTGAACCCAAAAGTTTTTGGAAAACCGGTAAAAAATCTAGAAGTCGGTTACGAAAGTCAAGATGGTTCAATGTGGGTTCCACCAGGTGGTGATGGTGTTTATGTTCCGATTTTTAATCCTCCAGCATCTAAACAAAGTACGGTAGCCGCGTTTTTTTCTCCGCATGAGCGTTCCTATTTAGAAGGGCATTCTGAGTTGTCGGCTTTTGCTTATTTGCCACCTGAAGAAGTGTTAACTGTTAAGAAATTAATTAAAGTTGATTTTAGTTCACTAATTACAATTGATTTTGATACTAAAGTGGAAGATTTAACAGCTGTTTTTACTCCAAAGTTTAAACACATAAGTCCTGTCTCATTTACTTGGGACTTTGGGGATGGTAATGATGGTTTGGGTCCAAAAGTATCGAATACCTATTTAAAACCAGGAGTGTATGACATCAAATTGACCTTAAATGAGTCAGAAGATTTAGTTTTCACTAAAAAAGTTTTCATTGGCATTGAAGAACCTCAAGCAATAACAGAATCAGTTCCTGTTGATCAAGTCTCAGATTCAAGCACAACAATAGCAAATACGGAATTAGCACCATTGACTCCAAATCCTGTAGTTCCAACTCCAACTCCAACTGTTGTTACGGAAACAGTGAATGAGCCAATTTCTGAACCCGTTATAGAACCAATTGAACCAGAGAAACCCGCTATTGTTTTAACCGATGAGGATTACAAAATTTCATCACTTATTTCAGAAAAAGTTACTGTCGGTATGAAAACCAATGCCGCTTTTAAATGGTTAGATTCTAAAAAACGAGAAGGTGTTCTGTACATTGGTCGAAAAAACACAGATTTTGTTGATGCCGAAGGTGCTACTGTTATTATTGCAAATCCAAAAACCAATGTTGAAGACATTCTAGTTTTTAGAAAAGGTGTATTTGGTCAATTAAGTGAAAAGAAACAACTTGAAGATCTTTCTTCCTTCAAAGGGAAGGTTGCTATTTGGGTAGTTGTTAAAGAATAAACAGGAGAAATCGATGAAATTGGAAATAGGCTCATTTATTTTTTTGAAAATAATTGATGAAGTGCATAATAGAATAATTTCGTTGATTAAGATTATAATAAAACGCCGTTTCAATTTTAAAAAAAGTTTAAGCATCTTAAATTTTTAAATAAAAATTTAGGCAGCTTACGAAAAAAACATTTTCTGACCTGTTGAGTTCATCAACACAATAAATAAATTAGAAGAGAAAAGATAAAATGAGTAGTAAACTAGAAACACAGCTAAACATGACTCTTAAATCAATTAAAATAATAGCACTTATAACAGTGTTAACAGGTTTTTTAAGTGGAAACTCTTTATCTGCACAGGTTTTAACTACCGTTAAATTAAATGGTGGCGCATCGGAACTACACAAAAAAGTGACAACGAATTTGAACACTTTTTTTAAAGCTTTGGCAGTAAAAGAGAAAATTCCAAATTCGATTTTAGGAGAACAGGGCAAGAAAAATCTTGAAGAACTGATGAATGTGAATCAGTTTGCCTGTTCTGAACCTGATTTGACCTTAAACTTGACACAATTAGCTGGTGGTGATTTTGAGGTTCGGTCTATTCCTGTAAGTATGGATGGCTCGGATGCGGTAGAAGAATTAGTACTCAATTTTGATAAAAATGCTAAAATCATAGCTGCTCGTTTTGCTATGGCTGAGCATAATATGATGGATGTACTAAACGCCGAAGATATTGATGATTATGAACGCAGACAGATAATTCTTCAGTTTTTGGAATTATATAGAACTGCATATAATAGAAAAGATGCTGATTATATCGAATCAACTTTTAGTGAAGGCGCTGTAATTATTGTTGGTCAGGTTTTGAAACCTAAAACAGGTGATCAAATTAACTTAGACAATTCATCAATTTCTCGTGATAACATCAATTTTATCCGTTATAGTAAAAAAGAGTACATTGGTCGCTTGCGTGATGTTGTATTTAAAAATAGTAAGTACATTGCGGTATCCTTTTCAGAAGTTGAGATAAAACAACATCCTAAGATTAAAGAAATTTATGGGGTTAGTTTAAAACAACGTTGGAATTCGGGTAACTATTCCGATGAAGGATATATCTTTTTGATGATTGACTTTAAAATTCCAACCGAACCGGTAATTCATGTTCGTTCATGGCAGCCTGAGAAATTCAAAGATGGGTCAATTGTAAATTTGTATGATTTCCCAGTAATTGAGTAAGAGAAGAGAAGAGTAAAGAAGAAAATGAGTTTGTATATGAAATATTTAGTAAAACTGTCATTATTGACATTCGGAGTGCTCTTTTTAATATCAATAGATTTGATTAAAGCACAAAAAAAAGATGATTTTGCCATGGAACAAATGTGGTTCATCTATAGTGATTGGCAAAAAACAACAGGTACAAAAGTGACTTGGGCGCCAGTGAAAGGACAGAGAAATACTGTTTTGGCAGAATCTAAAAAAAATGGATTATTAAAAGCTGATTTAGTGGATGGAAAAATCAATGCTTTATATTTCTCTAAAGATGAGTTTTCCGTTTGGCCGACTCCAGAAGACAGAGCAATTGGTAAATTTATTGGCAAGTTATTATTCGCATTTGAAGCCCAAAATTCAGGCCTTGTTAAAGATGTTTTATTTGAATACAGTGTTGAATTGAGTCAAAATGGGTACTCGAATCAAAAGCAATTGCTTGAAGAGTTTTCAAAATTAAGTTCAGTAGAAGTAGAGTCAATCAATAAAAATATAGTTGATGAGCAAATGGAACGAAATGTAGTATTTAAAGGTGGGAAAAAGAGTTATACCGCAGCCGTAAAAAATCCTTTTGGAAATCCTGTTGGAGATATGGTTTCAAGAATTAAGCAATTTCAGAATGAGCTTGATAACCCTGAAAGTATAGGGATGGAAAGTTTAGGTCACGAAAAGTTGTGGAAAAAAACGGCAGAGAATACGCTAGAATACGCGCAAGAACAATACAAACAATTTGGTAGCCCTAAGTATTCAATTAGTAAAGATACAAGTGGAAAATGGATTGTAGTTAATCCAAAAAGAGTAGAAGAAAAAGTCTTATTGGTTTCGTTGTATCCTGATACTTTAGATCTTGATTATGAAGTTCCTACAGAAGTTACTTTAACGGTAAAAGGTTTGGCTAAATCAGAGAAGGTGATGAAAGGTGAAGAGTTTTTGAACTTATGGAAAACGTTAACCAAGCATTATGAGATTTATTTACACCAAAGTGAAAAAGCAGATGTTATCAATCCCGAAAAATCGATGCTCATTTTGAAATCAGATGAAGGATTTTATCACTATATATCGATTCGTCATAAAAAAACTGGGGATAAATGGGATAGCATGGAAGTAAATATGTATCCGTTTATTGATGAATAAAGGAATTAGGCTAAATTTCAATTTGTTTTGGAGGGAGATGTAAACGGAGTTCTGCGTAGAGAACGAATCAATGTAAAACTCGAAAATTCTCCATTCGTGTTGAAACGTATTTCAGAGTTCGGTTGATAAATCGGAGGGAGATAAAGAGGGTGGTCAAATCTTGTTTTTACCAATTTTAAGTAATTGACCTAATACTCTGTCTTTCACGATTTTTCCTACTCGTTTCTTATACTAAATTCATTTATTAGAGAGTTACTAGAACTGAGCTTTGTGATTCGAACGAATTAACACATACTTCAAAGTTCGTGTGTTCAATCGGAGATAAATAGGTTTGCAAACAAAGAAGTAATTTATTCATAAATTCCCATCATGATTCATTATCGTAAAGATTTACTTCAAAAAGCACGAAACAATCGGAAGAATATGGCTCCAGCTGAAGTCGTACTTAGGAGTCAGATACGCAATAATCAATTTGCGTTTTCTTTCAGAAGGCAGACCCCAATTGGGAATTATATAGTCGATTTTGAATGCAGAAGTGCAAAGCTCATCTTTGAAGTAGATGGGGATTCTCATTATGGAAAAGAAGAATATGACTCAAAAAGAGATGATTTTTTAATTGGTCTTGGTTTTAAAG
>Ga0100402_1003533_pt1 | contig 16943 bp, 11 predicted proteins | sample CryGeyme20150102_FD_80419 | JGI IMG/M metagenome (GOLD analysis project Ga0100402, IMG submission 80419) | Groundwater microbial communities from Crystal Geyser aquifers in Utah, USA - Crystal Geyser metaG 2015-0102 | ecosystem: Environmental > Aquatic > Deep subsurface > Groundwater | place...
AATATAGGCTTTGGCATGCCCCAGGTGCACCTGGGTGGCTGGTGAAGTGGAAGTTTTCTCGGCCCATACTTTAATTTTTCCCAGCATGTCAGAGGTGGTGATATCTGGAGGCACGGTGGTATCGGTGACTGTTCGTTGGAGGTGCTGGAGTATCCATTGTGTGGACTGGGATATACCAGGTTAGTATGAGAGTAGACTACCTGGTACTACTAGATTTAATCTAGTCTAGCTAATGTGCAAATGTGCATCATGTATCAGTGATACCTACTGCTGTCGTCTATCAATCAACCGTCAACATGCACCAATCATCTCCCGCAGATCTTGTTTCTTTCACGCAATACCAATCATGATACCACAGTGTTGAACTTCTCATCATTTTTATTCTTTCTTGCCAGCAAATCCAATATCATGGTCAAGCTTTCCTCCAATGCCCGCAAGAGAGCTCGCAAAAAGGCAGTGAAAGATGCTCGTGCAGAAGGATTAAAAGGCAGCAATAGCAAGAGCCAAAAAAACAATGTTCGTCGTCTTTCTCATCCCACCAACGACGACCACGACCACACGAATATATCTGGTACTATTTCCAAGACGAAAACGAAGAATAATAAAAAGAAGCAAAAATGTAGTCTTGTTAACCAGGACAACAAAGACGAAGAGATGAATCTGTTGGCGGTTGCAGCAGCTTGGGCCGGTGACAACGCTGAGAGTTCGTCCATAACTGACAAGAACGCATATAATAGTCGCACCAAACAACAACAACAACAACAAAAGCAGCAGCAGCAGCAGCTGCTGCTACAGAACCACGATCAAACACCTCCTGTATTTCCGTCCAACTTCCCAATTCCAAAAGACCACTTCTTGCGAGACGAAGATCCCTATCGCGAGTCTTTTCGCGTCGCATCAAATACTGCCTATGAAGGTCTGGTCTGGGAAGGTCCCGATGAAATTCACGAAAATTCGACCAGGCAAGCCTTGACAACACTGGATGAAGCTGGTCTCTTCCGTACCGATGTTACACAGCCAGCCGGGCTTGGATCGAGATTATGTCCCTCTTACGTAACACGATGTCTACTAGGTGAAGAAGGAACCACTTATCGATATTTAGGATTGCGCATGTTTGCTCATCCTTGGAATGGAAAGCACCATCACCACCACAATCAACCGCACGCAAAGTCTCTCCAGAAAGCACTTCAATCCATCGAACGCCTGAATATCGGTCTTGGCGAAAAGACGCAACAGCACTTGAAGATGCTGCAAAAGCAACGACAGCAACGCAGCCCAAACGAATCACTGGTTCTCCGAGGACGCTCTCATTATAATGTGACTCTGATTAATAAAATGACGATCCATAAACGATTGCGAGAGGAACCCATGTTTGGTGCCAACAAATACTCGGTCGGTTGGCACGCCGATAGCAGTTTGGAACATTATTCATCCATTGCAGTGTATCATACTCTCATGGCAGCATCCAGCAACACTACCAGTGCCCACTCGAACACGAACAAGAACAAGAACCAGACTAGTAGAAATAATTTTGTTAGCGACAGCGATAGCTGGGCCGTAGCACTGCGAGTGACACACCATGCGGAAGGGCCTCGGGCGAAACGGTTGGGGGATATTACAGTTGAGCAAAGCGCACCGCCTATTGCGGTATCTCTGCCATCTGGGTCCACCTACTACATGCTGGATGACTTCAATCACCATCACCAGCATGCCGTCTTGGCTCCATCCTCTCCTTCCACAGAAACGATTCGTTATTCTTCCACGCATCGACTCTTGCGACAGGGACACACGGTTCAAGACATGCTGACCAGATGTCATAAGGTGATGGGCGACCCTGCGAACGAAAAAGACATGGCCGATTTTCGAACACGGCACGGACCCAAAATCTGGCGCTCAGAACAAGTTCTGTTGACCGAACTCGAAAATGAATGGTTGCGACAATTTTTTATTCAAGGCTCGGATCATAAAGACTTGTTGTGGGGTTACTGGGAAAAGCCTCTGAAACAATTGTTTCAGTATTGGCAAGTTCTGGAAGAGCGGACGTTGCAAATTCTGACCCTCATGCAAAAAGCAAGCAAGCAGCGCTGTAAAAGCAATAATGACTGCAGCAACAACAACAAATGCGTGTCGTCATTACAAGATGGACAAGAAGCACTAACAGTTATGGTGCAAGTCCAGGGTGGTCGTAAGAATGTATCCGACTCAGTCTTTGTTCCAATGGCCAATCTATTGCTGGAACGAGCCAAGTCACGCGAATTGTGGGTCAAACGAGAACGAGATTCCGTCTTTCAGAAGTTATCAGAGGGATGCCGACCTATTCTCTTTCCAGTTGTCTATGGCAGTTCAAAGAAATCAAAGGGTGGAAGCATGGCGTCTTCGCCAATGCCCGAGGGATCCTCGAAATATCTAACCGACCTGGCATCTCACGTCAAACTCTGGGGTCATGCATACGATCAATGCCAAGCAGAATTGTTGCCGAAGAATGACTTGTTGCAATGCGCGATATAAGGGGATTCTTCATCGGGCTCAAACACTGCACGGTCACGATTCCCGTCGGGAACGATAATGCTTTCAGTTTGACAAGCAGACTGTTGCTAAAAACTGATACGTCACATCTCTGGTTGACAAAAATCATGGCAGCTAGACGCTATGGAATTTCCTCTGCTCAAATATGTGATGTGTTTCTTGGCGATTTAGGGTGCTTTTTAATTGCATTTGCCATCCACACATGCCTGCCTAGAAATCTGGATGTCGGATAAAGTACACTTGCCAGATACTGGGTCTAAGTCAATTTGAAAGCTGGTTTGGCCCACTTATCAAATCTCAGCATGGGCCACACGGTGAGCAAATGTAAGCATGGGAATTCCAGGGTGATTTTTCCAGAAAAATAAGTTTCAAGACTTGAAAGGTTTGTGTGCCATTTTGAGCTGTTAGCTAGTTTAGTTGGACACGCGGTTCGATTCGAGTTTTATCTGGACGAATCCGAGCAAAGATTAGAGACGTCAGCCCTGATACGCACAGAGATGTTGTTCCTGTTTTGCTAATAAGTAGTCCTACTAAGTATTGCTAGTTGCCCTTGCACCTCCTTGGTCTTTTAGGTGCTGGCCGAAGCAGGAATTTGCGAGTGTATTTTGAGTATTAGCATCAATTTGTTGGTTCGCATCAACAACACTGTGAACATTTTTTCTGACAGCTGTGTCTTGAGAGAGATTTTGACGAGATGAACTCCAGTGGACTTGCTTTTCTCGCTCCAGCTCCAACCGTGACTAATATTTTGGCCATTCGACACTGCTAATGTACCACTAGCTAGTAGTAGCTAGCTAGTACGTGAATTGCCACGGGATCCAATCAAAGGACTGAAAGATACGTCAATTCAAGATCCAGCATCGCTCTTAGGAATACAGTACTCTACTACTAGACCACCACTCGTACGGTAGTCTAGATTTCTCACGATGACGCAGAACACAGACGCATTCACTCATGAAGACTGGACACAAACAAAATAAGAGCTTGTACACAGTTTCCAATTAAATAATTACAAACAGCGCAAAGATGACAAAGTTCCAAATGAAGGCAACACTTCCACTTGCTATGTTTCTAATGTCGAGCTCAAAAATATCGGCGTTTCTTTCAAGGCTTCCTTCTGACCATCCTCCGTCCAAGATTGGCATTGGCATAATGCAGGCCCAGCGAAAGATCTGTGACTTTGAAACGTCCGATTTTGCCTTGCCGACAGGAGAGTGGCCCTATACAGAACAGGATATGGGACGTTTGGATTCCAGCAAGGATACCTATTTTTATGACGCCCCTCGCTTTGTTACCCACATTGACGATCGTGCAATTTCTGCTTTGACCGACTTCTACCGGGAGGAAATGTCAGCCATGGCACTCAAGGCAAACAGAGATGTGGATGTGTTGGATCTGTGTTCCAGTTGGATCAGTCATTTACCAGAGGATGACATTGTTCCTTTTGGAAGAGTGGTCGGAGTAGGAATGAACAAAGATGAACTACAAGCCAACAAACAATTGACAGAATACTTTGTACAAGATTTGAACGAAAATCCACAATTGCAACAATTTGAGGATAACTCTTTTGACATAATATGCAATGTTGTTTCCGTAGATTACCTGACAAAGCCACGAGAAATTTTTCAAGAAATGCATCGCATTCTCCGGCCAGGCGGTTTGGCATTGATGAGTTTTTCCAATCGATGCTTTCCCACCAAAGCCGTACAAATGTGGCTCAACGCCGATGACATTGGTCGCATGACGATTGTAGCTTCGTACTTTCACTATTCGGCCAATTGGACTGGTGGTATTGAAGCTTTGGATATAATTCCTACACGGCAAGAAACGCCGAAGGCGCCAAGCATGAAAGATTTACTTTCCGATCCAGTCAAAGGGTTTGCTTGGATGACGGCTGCATCAGCGGTACAAAAACAGAACTCTGGAGATCCTATGTATGTTGTCAAGGCTATGAAGTAAAAAAGAATGCATGTAAATATGTATCGTTGAACAAGTGGGATCGTAAGTCTGTTGTTGTGTTTCCCCCGTCATTGGGAGACTTCCATATCTGCACGTTTCATCGAGTCTTTATCGTCCCCAAGTCGTTTTCGCCGTTCGCTTAACACACGCAGTTGACGTTCGGCGTTGAGAATCGAAAAATCATCTGTTTCTTCCGCAAAAAAGAGTGACATGTCCTCGAGTGAACGACCTTTGGTCTCGGGTAGGTACAAATACAGCAGTAAAAGTGTCACCGAGCAAATGGTTGCTAGTACAAGAAAGAAAATGGGCCAACTGATGGTGTTTTGGATGGAAAGAAAACTCGTGGCCATCAGTGTGGCCACAGCTCGATTCAAAAATGTAGCAATGCTGACGCCTTTTGCGCGGATACACGAGGCAAATATTTCCGAAGGGAGTAACCATGCCACAGGACCGAGCCCAAGCCCATAAAATCCCATGTATGTAGTCAAACCCACAAGGACGACTGTTGAAGTTGAATTGGACGGCTCAACAGCTAAAGCCATGCTTATCATCAAAAGCGACGCAATTAAGCCAGCCAATGAAAGTAAAATAACAAACCTTCTGCCCAATCTGTCGAGAAGCTGGGAACTAAACACGATTGCTGACAGCTTTACTAGACCGATCCCGATGAGAAAAATGTGTCGCTCTGCTTTGGATGATATGCCAACTATTCTCATGATGTCAAGCAGATAGTACTGTATAGCGTCGATACCAGCTGCCTGTTGAGCCACTGGTACCAGCAATCCAAGAAATAGCATCCTGCGTATGGCCGGACTAGGTCGAAATATGACAGACCATCCAATAGAATGCTCCGCTATTCGTTCGCGCTCCAACGCCTCTTTAATATCAGCAATGATAAGGTCCACATTGAAGTCTGATGTGTGGTAGTACAAAATGATGCAATGTGAGGCAAAATCAAACAGTGAAATGCACTGCCCACCTTGCAATGAACAACAATAGCATACCCTTAGGATATATATCAAGCAGAACTTCTCGAGCCTCGTCATCTAGCCCATTCAAAACAGACCATCTTGGTGTTTCTGGCAACACACTAACGACCAGTAATATCATGACTACGGGAAATATTGTTCCTAGTAGGCACATCTGCCTCCAACCGTCGCTAAGTCCAGCGTCCGCAAGCAACCAACCGACGGCGAAACCCAAAACCACGCCAGTGTTTATTCCGATGTCAGACCATGTCACGAGCTGGCCACGATACTTGGCAGGTGACATCTCGGAGATGTAAAGGGGATCAATCTGTTTTAATAAATCATATCAAACGTGAGAGAGCTATATAAGCACCAATTCTCAAGCCAAAAGTTATCCACCATGGATAAAATGAAGCGTACCGCAAATCCAACACCGCAGCCCAGTCCAATAATCATTCGGCCAGCAAGCATTTGCTCATACGACTGAGCCAATGCCATAATAATGAGTCCATTCAAAAAACCAAAGGACGCTATTAGGAAGGACATCCGTCTCCCGAATCTGTCACTGAAAGTATTGGACAGCAGTGCTCCAATCATGGCACAACCGTTCAAGGACCCTATCAACAACTCTCGCTCCAGATCACTCAGATCAAAGTCATTTTGTATTAAAGGTCCAAGGTTTGTGGAAACTCCGATATCATACCCCAGGCTCAAAGAATTTATAGAAGCAGAGAGCGTGTAGAGGAGAACCGAGCTAGAAATCGGTATGTACCCCAGACTGTAATCTCCATGATGTTCATGCTCTTCCATTTTTTCATCCACTCTCGAAAACATGCTTAGTTTTGCGGTTGCAACTGCCCCAGCTAGTGCTGTTATCTCAATGACATGAACACATCTTGATTTGAGATTTGCTCTGCTCTGTCGATAAAGAAAGTAGTAATGAAAAACGTCCATCCCTGGATACCAGGTGCTCTAGGGAGAAGCGGAAAAAGTATTGGGGTAAATGGAGAAATCTCAGACGTGGATGTGTTTCGAGGCGTGCAGTGTGTTCCTCCGCAGTTGATTATCTGATGCTGGCGCAAACGCTGAGAGACAATCTGCATATGGATGTCGTTTGATTGTCAACAAATCAAAGTCATAAGTAAAAAGCGGAGCAGGCCAGTCTCTCATTAAGTTGTTCATGCCAAATTGGAGGCCTCAGCAATAATTGTATTGGATCATTTGCAGGGTGGGACAGGTCTGTAGGTAGTTTGCCATGCAGTCTTCGATGCCACCACTGTCAGAACCAAATCTGGTTATTGTTAGGTCATGGAAAATGTAGCAGAGTGGAATGCAACCTAGGAGTACCTCGGTAGCCGGATTTGTGATAGACTTATGCATAGGTAGGGCCACGGTACGCAATAATAGTGAAAAGCAAGATCGTACTCCCGGGAGAGGGCCAATCATAGCAGCCCGGGTTTGCGGCGGTTTGAAGTTTTGAGCTATGTTCTTGTTGCAGGATACCCGGTATACGCGTACTCGTAGCTACGAAAACGGAGTGAGCAGTGCTTTAGCTATCACCCGGAGTACTCCGTACTACTTTTTTAAATACTACTATGCGTGCATGGACCGTTCGCACTTGAAGACTGCCATTTGGCCATCTACTCCCTTTAACTCTCTCAGACCTTCAAAATTGACAATGATGGTATCATCATTAATTTCAAAATCATCCTTGTTGAAATCAGGTGTCGCCGTAACACCAGCGCATACAGTTCCAAGCTCTGAGGTGTAAGCTACGCGTGCTGCTCGATTGACAACCTTCCCAAAATAGTCGGCTCTGCCAGTTGTCTTGTGAGGTTCTACGGTAATGAACGTGTCGTGCACACAGCCATAGGTAAGCAGACTACTCAGCTTGGATCCGTCCGCAAGCGGTTCTTCCTTTTTAAGTATGTCAGAAAAGTCCAAACCAAACTGGACAGCAGATGTAATACTGGGAAACGCCAGCATGTTGTTTTGGCACTGGTAGCCTTCGGTTCCTCTCAGTGCGTTTGCAGCCAGTCCAATGACTTGTGAAACTATTGTGGCCGCTTCTTTGAAGCGCTTTTCTATCTCACTTGTCCCAATGAACGCAATGGTGACCGAAGGCGATTCTGACTTATCTTTAAAGCCAGGAGCATCGAAAAAGGACGGCGAGAGTTTATCAAGACTCTTGAGATTAGGGAATTGTCGGCCGAATTTGCAACTCTCCTTGATTCTGTCTTCTGAAAAGGAACCTTCGTTCTCATTATCCTCTCCAGAATAGTTCATCGCTAGGGACTCGGGCACAAGCTGCACAATCCGTTTAAGAGTAACTCCTTCGTTCTTCTTCGCGCCTTTGCGGATGACGTGGGAGCCGAGATCCACTACCTGGGGTGATTGCAGCTGTGCTTCTGCCATAAACGAAGCAACATTCCACATGTCCCAAGTTGTGAGAATTTGGCCACCGTGCGTCATTTCAAAAATGTTCCGGGCTACACCAATTGTTGCACTTTTGGGAGACTCGTACTTTATTTTGCCAGATATTGGATCTTTTTCTGTTACAACATCGCCCATATTCAGCGCTATCTTGACACGCAAACCCCGGAATCCACATCCATCATCAGAAAGTCGAGGCAGCGCGAGAAGCTCGTCGGACCATTCTGTCTCGAACAACTGCTGCTGGAGCTCTAGCGCAAATCCAGAGGCATCCACCGCATCATGAAATACCATAAAGTATCCATCCTCTCCTAATCGAGAAACTTCAAATCCAAAATATTCTGCTCGTAGCCCCTGAAGAATATCCATGTATTGTATCAAAGCTTCCACGACGGGATCTGGTGCGAGTATTTTTAGGGTTTCGTATTCTTCAATTCCAGCAAAAACAACCACAGCCTTGCCCTTGGGAGGTTCTGTTTTGTTCTTGGTGGTTTTTAAATTCTTACGGGTCGTCTCCAACTTGGTAATATTTCGCCGCAGTCTCCAATTTTCAATCGATTGTACAATCATACCAGCTACCTGCTCCAATTGAGCTACGCTTTCATCATCCAAATTTCGTCTCGGTTCTAGGTTGTGCAAGCAGAGAGTTCCGATGACTATACCCGATGCGGACAAAAGAGGCGACCCAATATAGCATTGAAAAGGCCATGTCCCTTTCATCCACTTGAACGCTTCGTCCTCATCAATACAGGGTACTATGAAGCTACTTTTGCTGTAGGTTGGATAGTTACAGATTCCAATACTTCGGTCTGTTCGACACACAAAGGGCTCGCCGTCGGCAGTATAATTTACGGCTTCGTAAATGCCATTTTGGATCGCTTCTGTCATGTATTCTGTGAGACCAACTCGTGCCAGACTGAACTGAGACTGATTGGTGAGAAAAGTGATGTCTCCAAGGTCCATATCAAGTAAGTCCTTGGCCATTTTGACCAGCCCGACTAGTTTTTCAGCAATATCAGAGTCTGGCTCAATGTCATCTAAATGGTACGTTTCCGCCTCGGCCGTACGGCTCATATCATCCTTGTGAATCGGAGGCCTTCTCGCACCACGAATACTGTCGATTTTATCATAAAAGCCAGGGGCTAAATGTGCCGAGTGATCGTCTGTAGCTCTATCAGGATAGCTGAGTAGTGTTCCAATGGAGCCTTGCATTTGCGAGGTAAGGGACGCCCAAGAGTCAGCCACATGAATTTCAGCGACAGGACCTTGACTGCTGTCGACGGCTGATTGTCGAAACGACGAATATATTTGAAATTCTTCAAGAAGTTTTCTTCTGTGCTCAGGATGATCAAGTTCCAAGTCATCCAAGGTCTCTAGAAAGGCCTCGTCATTCATTTCCGCCAGAAGCTCCCCATCAATGGCATTATCATCCACCATGGCAGCATATTTATCAAACTCAGGCCCCAAAGACCGTACGTGCGCCTCAACCTCCTCTTTGCCGATAACCACAATCGGTCGGGTATTGGCAGCTCCCATCTCAATAGCAGTATTATTAAGAGCTCTTGGAAGGCAATTTCAATTTAGGTAATGCCTGAAGGTTAGTAAGGACAGTTTTGTCTTTTGATGTCAGTTAATTATTCGAATATTAGATAGGAGTAATAATAATATTATTATTATGAAAGTGGGTATTGGATGCGTCTACTACTAGCTAAGCAAGAATAGAAGGAGCTACTGTACACTAGTAGTAGTCCCGGACATTCAGTCATTCTCAGACTAAAATAAATCATTAAGGATAATGAGATAGTGATTCACCAATATCCAGTAATAAGGTTAGCTTTTTGGAGACTTTGAGTTAAACGGCCGTTCTGATCAATATTCTGCCAAGCCAAGTTGATCCAAAAGGAATGCATAGTCGAACGCTAATTCTCTCAAATACTTATAGCGATCACTGGCACTAAAGTGTCCCGCCGACATTTCCACTTTGACACAAATAGGTCCCGAGTCTGGGCTCTGCTTGTAACGTAGGGTGGCCGCAAACTTGACAGCTTCCCAATAAGCAACACGAGAGTCGTGGAACCCACAAGTCAGCAAACACGCGGGGTATTTGGCGCCTTCCTTAACAGTCTGCATAGGACAATACTCCATCATGTATTGATGGTACTTTTTCTCATTGACGTTTCCCCACTGTGAACAACAAAAACGCACAAGAGTCAGTAGCAGCTTTCAAATGCTACGACCAACGAACAAAATACTCAGAAAACATACCTCTTCCCACTCATTAGTTGTGAGTGGAATTGTCGCATCAATCATGGTGCAAACCACATCCACAAATGGTACTCCCAAGATAGCCACTTTGAAGAGTTCTGGGGCTTGGTTGATGGAACTACCAATAAGCATACCTCCAGCACTGCGTCCTTCGCAGGAAAGTTGTTCCGCCGAAGTCAGCTTTTTTGTATAAATCAAATGGCGCGCCACATCAACAAAGTCGTTGAAGGTATTCTTTTTGCAGAGATACTTGGCACCATTGGGTTCTTCGTACCATTGTCGGCCCATCTCCCCTCCACCTCTGATTTGGGCGATGACGTAGATAATACCCCGGCGAAGCAAGGGAAGACGTGTTGCACGGAAGTCAGCTTCAATACAGGCTCCGTATGAGCCGTAACCGTAGAGATGTGTGGGGACTGTCTTACCAGTCTTCAAATGCTCTTCCATCACCTTCTTTTGAAAGACTAGAAGGACAGGAATCTGTGTCTTGCCATCGCGAGAGGTCACAAAGAAGCGATCGCAATCGAATTCGTCCTTGTTATAGCCAGGAACATTCTTCTGTTTGACAACATGACGTTGGGACAAGTCCTGTAGCGAGACCTCCAAGTATTGGAGCGGTGTAATCATTGAGTCGTAGGCCACCATGATTTTCTTTGTGTCAAACTCATAATGACTACTGATGCCCGCATCGTAGGCTTCTTCTTCAAACGACAATGGCTCGAACTTTATCACTTTGGGACTGACACTGGAATCGTCTAAGGAGAGAACCCAAACCCGAGGAATACCACCCTCGCGCCCATGAGCAATGACGTGGGTCTTGAAGGCGGTTGCGTCATCCAGAGTTCGATCGTACCCTCCGTCAAACAATGGTTTGTCACTAGACGGATCTGTCACCAGTGTCCACTCTTTTTCACAATTGGCTGTAGCGGGAGCTGTAAAAAGTCTCATATTGGGTGTTTCGTCACCTCTTTTGGAGGTGATCCACCAGTATCCGTTGCGATGATCGACATCGTAGAGCACCTTATACCGACGCTTAGCAATGCAACATAAATTGGTTTTAGAAGGAGCCTTTTCCAAATCATCTTCCAAGTCAATGAAATGGAATTCGCTAGTCTCGGAGGATCCCATTTCCAAGAAGAGGTACTTGTTGTCCAGTGTCCTATGTACGCCAGACCAAAACTGCGGGTCCTTCTCTTCGTGGATCATTTCATCAGCGGGAGCTTCCAGGCCAGCCAAAGCGAATCGCTTTCGCCACAACTGGTAAGGTCGCTTGGTGTCGTCCATCTTCAAGTAAAAGATGGTAGAATCATCCTTACCCCAAGCCAGTCCACCACTAATTTCCAAATCCTTGTCGTGAAAGATAATCTCCTTGGTTTCCAAATTCTGAATAAAAAAGACATATTTTTCATTGCCGCTGAAATCTGCAGAATAGGCCAAGAGCTTCTTTGAGGGAGATACAGATAAGGCTCCCACACTACAGTAGTCTTTGCCCTCAGCAAGGGCATTGACATCCAGGACAATCTCTTCCCCAGGTAGAATCGGAGTCTCCGCGCTGCCATCCCACTTAATCTTCAGTGCTTCGTCCGATTCTTTCGGTGCACGACAATACGTCGAATATGACTTTCCTTCAAAGGTACGGGAGTAGCGGTAGTACTTCCCGTCGGGCCGAGGCACAGAGTAATCTGTCTCCTGGATACTAGACAACATTTCGTCGTACAGAGTCTTGCGAAGACCTTCCAAATGAGCTGTCATGGCTTGAGCGTAATCCGTTTCCGCCTGTAAATGTGCCATGACTTCCTTGCTTTCACGTTTGTCGTCTCTGATCCAACCATACGGATCTTTAATGGCCTTGGTTTCCATGAGAACTTCTTGGGAGTCTTTCGCTTGGCGAGGGATATGCGGGGGCAGCCAGGGAGCTTTGCCTGCGTATACCTTGCGGTTTTCTTCCCGCCGGGCAATAGGAGGCTTGAGACCGACTGGAGGAGGCATTTGAATACTGTCGTTGTTTATTCTGAAAGAAGTAGACGTTTCGGGACAACTAGATTAGAAACAGTTTCACAAACTCTTAAAATGGATCGTTGTAGATTAATAGAATACAAGTAGATTATCGCGACTGCCAATGCATGAAATTTTTTTTAATGTATCTACTGTACTGTAGCTAGTACCTGGTACTCCGTACTCGAGTATTGGATTTGGATCTCAGGTGAATCCAATCGAATCTTTCAAGTGTGCGTCAGAAAATGAGTCCCTGATTTCAGTTAGGGCTACAACTCTCCAGTGATGAAGACCTCAATAAACCGACTTTAGCTAGCTGCTGAAGCAGTTATTTAAGGTTCATTACTACTACAGTTACTGTAGTACTGTAGCAGCTAGCTAGTCCTCGAATCCGGCCGAATACAACAGGAAAGTGCATCTTTATAGACTGGTCGCGAAGGGAACATGAGGCGATGCGAAGCAATTTCGTGGTGTCGGTACAACATCATGAAATCTTGAAAAGTCGACCGTGCAGACTGGATGTTGTGTATACTGTGACCATCGTTGCTGGTAACCTTGCTCTGGATCCGCTTCGGTTAACGAAATGCAGCTCGCAAAGGCACGATTCCATTGTACGTCACCTTCGACTGGAGGCTGGTCTGACCTCGAATTATCTACTGCTGGTGCTGCTGGGGGTGGGGAAGTAGAGTAGGAATGTCTTGTTTGAATCGCGGCACCGGTTAGTTCATCCGTCCCTTCGACCAAGACGACAATTTCCACCCCGCGATCCATCCAAAATTGTTCAATCTGAGCTTGAATATCTAGCAAGTTATCCTTGTTGTGTGGAAAGATGTGTTTCCTTCCTCGAGCATCGTACCATTCCGACGGTGGCATGAGAGGCGATGCAGCATCCATTCGATGAACGACGACTTGTGGTAGACTCATGAGTATATGATTGGAATGCATCAAGGATTCATCCGTGTGTAAAATCTTCATGGCGCGTGTAACATAGTGTGTTGTTTCAATGGGTATGCTACTGGCGGATGGGCTGCGTTTCGTTTTTGTATTGTTGGAGTGCCTGCTCTGTTCTGCACTAGGCGTTGTTCCTTTCTTGGCTCCACGCTCAACTCTAGAACTACTACCAGCTGATTTGGCTGCAGATTCTCGCGCCACTGAAGCTAAATCCTGATACCCAGTTGGACTACTAGCAGAAGCCTTGGGTAAAACGAATGGCACAACAGTCGGAGCCGATGGATTAATCCGAGGAAGTCGTTCATGTCGTATGCAGTAAAGCCGGACCGATGCATTGATCAAAGGGAAGCGCCGCAATTCTCCCACCCTGAACATAAAAAAGGGCACTCCCTGCACTACTTGCACTACTGCTTGGTTGGAAACCACGATGCTCTTTCCCCGTTTCCGTCCCCTTGAGAGTCGCGTGAACAACAGCCCCACAGCACACGCATCAAATAAAATAGCGGTACAAACTTGCATCAACACCATCAAGAGCGGCGTCCAGCATCCTCCAAAATAATAGTCAGATACCCCGTATCCTATCGTTGCCATAGTGGACAGGGAAAAGTAAAGAGCCTCCATATGATCATTAATATCCATACCACAAAAAGACTGTTTCACAAATGACCCGTCCGGTTGCTCCCTTTGCGTGGCCCCCAGAACCGATACAGCCAGATAGAGAAAGCCGAATCCTACAACAATGCTCGCGTATACAACTAGTAAGACCAGCATCAAAACAATCGTCCGCTGATAGGCCAAGGAGTGGAACCAATCATCCCAAAGATGAGGCAGGTATCGACGGATCCAGTGCTTGCAGGACCAGCAGCAGCGTGTGCGCTGTTGGGAAGGATGATGGTGACCCCGAGGTGTCAGAGCATGTCGATTGCGATGACCTAAAGATCGGGGGATGAGTTCTACACCGCTCCATCGACCGCGCGATTGATAATAGTCGGCATCACGGTCCAAAATTCGGCCCCGTCCATGATTTTGTTGCTGTTGCTGTTGCTGTTGCTGTTGCTGTTGCTGTTGCTGTTGCTGTTGTTGTTGTAGGTGTCTTCTACGAGGAATGTCTTCCGCAGGATGATGAATCTCTGATGGTGGTGTAGTTAACAAAGGGTCTGTCAGAGCTACTTCTTCGTTGGAGTGCAACTGCATTGTTGTATTGTGAGTTTATTTAGGAGAAGGCAAAGCAGAGGGGTGGAAACGTTAACTTCCTTCCCTTTCATTTCTACCAATAAAATATTTTTTATTTGTGTTTATTTCTCCTTACAGTAGTCTATGGTACTCATCATCGTCAGCCAGCCATCATCATCATAATTGTGTTGCGATAGCTCGTTGCGTCGGCAGCAGTGCCAATCAAGGATAGAGTTATTTGCTGACAAAAAAAAACTCCACTCTAGACCTTTAGCTAGACCAGTAGACTACTACTAATCATGTTACTAGTAGTAGTAGTAGTAGTAGAGAGGTGTTAACAGACGTTCTCTACTCATTTATTTTACCAAGAAGGCACCACACTACCAAGCCAGTACTACTAGCTACTAGACGGACCACTGGTACTTATCGTAAATAATAATAATACACCACGGAGTATGACATAATATTATTACTCAATGCATCTCGACCAACTTACTTGTGAAAATCCCAGCTTGCTTCGAGTAGCGCCTCGCCAATAAGAATTTGGTTCTCCCTTTTACTCGTAGTAAAGAAATTCACAAATTCACCATGCCGCGATTTGCCGTAAAAAAATACAGAGCAGCCTCTACGATCATGCATCTCCTTCTGCTGTCTTCAAAATTTGGAGTGGGCGCATCGCTCACCATAGCCTCTCTTCCGAGGCATTCCAAAATTAAAAATCCTAAAGCTTCGTCTCCTCAGAAACAATCCAAATTATGGAGATACTCCGAACCTAAAAGGTCTCGTTGGGATATTCGGCACACCAAAAGTTTTCGGTTTGAACTCCAACCCCCTTCCTTAACTTCAACGGTCTCGTCGCCCTCACAATTAGTTGAACCTTTGCAGATGTACAAGAAACCAAAAGAATCATTATCCCATGTAATGGGGAAAGGTATTTTATGGGCACTTTTCAAGGAGGATTATGGATTGCCACCAACTCAAACCATTTTCGTAGAAACACCCATACCACAAGAGTCACGATTTGTTCCTGATGTAGTAGCCTTCGAAGTACCACCATCAGAGACGGTTTCCCACAATAATGGTCAAAATATTACTATTCCCTTGCAAGTGCAACATCACAATCCTACTTTTTGGGGCGAATCTGGTCGAATGTCAACTGAGAAAGCCGCCGCCTTGGCTTGGAAGTATCCCCATACGCATATTGTTCATTTACGGTGGGGGTCACAAATGTCCATGGATATATTCGAAGAGATTGAAACAGCTGTTCTCCCTAGTCTGCATTACCGAACAGCTCCCTTCGAGTTTGCTTTGTTGAGTGACAAACCACAGGTTTTTGTGGACGACGACGGCACTGTACTGGTGCGAAAAGAAGACTTGCAATGGCGAACCGCGCGATTTGATATTGATCTTGCATACTAACGAGGCTGCGTTATGGTTCGTGAGCAATTCTTCCTAAGTAACTTTTCTCTAAAATTGCTTCAATAAATTTCTTTATGAAAAAATTCACAAAGTTATTTCTTCAATGTTCCGACGACAGGGTATTTCTTTTTTCCCGCAAATGTTTTAATCCAATCTGCCAGAACCTTTTGCTGTTTCTCTTCCAAGTCGTCTACGTTGCCATTTTCGATATCTTCTGGCTCAAAGCTCATTTTGGCCAAGGCTCGTGACGCATCCTTGCCAGCGAAGCGATGGTAACCACCTTTGGGGCCGTAAAAGCCAACGCCACCAAAACTGACATCGTACGCTTTGTCTCCAGCTCCCAAGTATATCGGTGCCGTGGCATATCCCTCTGGAAATTCTTCAGAGGTACCATTGTGCTTCGCCAAGTCCTCCTTGGTCAAGACTCGATCTTTCAAAGTGTTCAGTATTTTATCCGGTATCAATCGTCCCTTGATGGGATAAGGTCGGTAGTATGTGAATTTTTCGATCCAACCTTCCAATTCGGACTTCTCACTGGGTGATAAATTGTTGCACCCTTCCAGATCGTCCAAATGTTCTGTATCGAAACTCATTTTCGCCAAGGCAACGCCACATTCCCGGCCAGCAAATTTCTCGTAGGGTCCGTCCGGACCGTAGAAATCCTTGCCATCCGTCACGTCAAACACTTTTCCATTCACCGACAAATAAACTGGCTTTTCTTCTCCCGTTTTCTCATCTTTGGTACCATCAAAATGTTTCAATTGTGCTGCAGTGAAATTGCGTGGCGGATCGGGTTCTTCTTCTTCCTCCTCCTCATCTTTGACAGATTGGGAGGGTGTAGGCGTTGTTAACCATTGATGTGTCATGACGATTACTCCCAGTAATATAAGAAACTCGAAAGTATTATGAACACCAGTAATTCGATCTAGGAAATCAAGAGCTGGCCTGAAGTAGTCGTCAAACATTTTGTGCGAAGGTGGCGTAGCAAGATCGTAGGAAAATAAATGAATGAAGCGGTAATAGTAAGCTAGCTAGTAGAGTAGACTACTCGGGTACGCAAAAATAATACTCAAGTACCTGGTACGTAGCTACTTTGTGTTTAACTAGTACTGAGTAGTAGGAGTAGCCTATTACCAGTGCGAAACTGCTCTGACGCAAGCCAACCACAATGACGCATGAATTGCTCCAAAGTCCCTTAACTCCACTAAAACTGAACCATAGGTAAAATCCGTCAATATAAAGTCAAAAATTCAG
>Ga0100402_1003534_pt1 | contig 16942 bp, 9 predicted proteins | sample CryGeyme20150102_FD_80419 | JGI IMG/M metagenome (GOLD analysis project Ga0100402, IMG submission 80419) | Groundwater microbial communities from Crystal Geyser aquifers in Utah, USA - Crystal Geyser metaG 2015-0102 | ecosystem: Environmental > Aquatic > Deep subsurface > Groundwater | place...
ACATTGTGCTTGACCTGCGAAGATCTGCGCCTCTGAGATTACAACTCAGATTACTTTAGTTCTAATCTCATAATATATATTTGAACACTCTAAAACCCCTGGTTTTTAGCGTAGTGCACATCGTCAGTGAACGAGGTTAGTATGAAACACCATCGTCGAACCTTTCGTCTTCTTTCGGATAGATTAACATTGGCAAACATGATAATTTGTGTGTCTATTCAAGGGGTGTGTATTTCAACATGAACATCATCAACATGAACTTAACAGCATGATGAACTTCATACCAACAACAACGAATAACGCATGCATCAACGAATAACGCATACATCAACGTTAACAACTGCATATGAACACTAAAGAGAGGGCGCTCAGTCGCCGCGCAGGCTTGGGACTATTCAGGGACATGACATAGTTAAATCTAAAAATTTCCGACATTAGAGCAGATGAGAGTACTCCTGGACTATAAAAAAATCGAGTCCAGTCGTGGACTTGGACAGAGGTGAGGTAATAATGGTTTATCTCACCTCTGTCCACGACTGTTTAATCCCCAGTGTGACATCATCGAATTATCATTGAAAGATAATCAACCGATTAAGTCATGAGTTAATAAGTCACTAGTTGTGGCCCTACATCTACAACATCTAATATGGAGCATCTCATAAGATTCTAAGATGACAGACGGGAAGTTCAGAGAAGACAATACCCAACAAGAAAACGATGCCCAAAATCGTATTGCAAATGGGATTCCGATGACCGCAATGCAGATGAGAGAATATTTGCAAGAATATCATGGAATTCCAATTGCGATTCGAGAACAGGGAAGTCCTATCGTTTCTTGTCCCTATTGCTATAACAATCACGAACATGATCCAGCGGAACAAGGACATGTTACAGCCGGATGCATCGACGATAACCCATACGGATTTGGAATTATTATAGGAGAGAAACACTACATGCCTTCATACGGATATACTATATACGAATTCAGGAGCAATAAAGAAGTTAACAAATTAATTACTCCCCATAACTTACTCCCGTTCAATTAATCCTTGTGACTACAATGACTGTTTGCCCTACTTTCAAGCAAGCCATGCCTACTTAGGGATCCTCCAACACCGGGGACGCGAAATCCCTGGGGGACTTTCTTCAACTTTCCAGCAGTAGCAATGTACTGGTACCATTAACACTGTAACACTCACTACTTCAGGAGGCTGTTATTTTTCATAAATTGAATCAGCGAGGTATGCACATGCATATAAAATCATGTAAATAGTATTCATTCAATTATTGTGTCCCCAAACAACTCGCTCTCTCTGTCAGTGGTCTGAGTTGAATCTGTCGCAAAGGTTCCTGCGTCGTCAAAGATAGATCTCATGGCGTCGTAGTTGATCTTGCGACTAATCTTGCGGTTGGAAACCGCTGCCAAAAGTTGCTCTTCCGTAGTGAGCTCTTCATCACCTTCGACACCTGCGCCGTCCTTCTTGCGCTTGCGACCACGATTGGAATTGAGGTAGCGCAAGTGTCCATCTTGCTGGGCGGCATCGTCTTGCTCCTTATCCTTAGCAGTTGCTTCCGAATTCAAACGTTCATTCTCCTTTCGGTCCTGAATGTCCAGGTAGTCCTTGTTGATTTTGTTGAAAATTACTTCCTTTTGTGCAATTTCTTCTTCGCTTCGAAACATGCTGTCGATTTCGTCTTCAATTGTATCCGGAAGACATGCCTTCCAATCACTCATTTTGAGTTTCGCTTCGACAGGTGTCACAGCAGGCAGCATTTCTTCCGTTGTGGCGTGATCAGGCAAAATCAACGCGCGCCCAAGTGTCGATCGAGGGTAAGCATCAGCCAGGGCCTTGTTGGCCACGACTACTTGTAAATTATCACGCAACACCAATTGGTGTTGCCCTTGTTCTTCGAGATTTTTCGCCGCTGGCTTGCCGCCGCCATTGGCGTTACTTTTATCGGGAGTCGTTGTGTCATTTTTCGAGCTGGTATCATCGAAGTGCCTATCACTAGTAGAAGCTCCTTCCTCTTCTTCAGTGTCACCTTTCGATGTTTCTTCACCATCACCATCACCATCAGCTTCCTTATCAGTGGTAACGTTGCCCCCAGTTATTACATCAGCATCTTCGCTGTTGCTTCTGTTATCGTTTCCATTTTCTAGCAACAGTGGCTGCTCTTGTCCTTCCTGTAGTTCCTTTTCAATGCTGTCGTACAAGGCTTGAAATTCTTTTTTCTTTGAGGTCAACTTTCGCTCCGAATCGCGCCATCGACTTGCTCGCTTCCCTCCCATGGGATCGTCCAAAAGTCCCGACGTGAGCAAATCGACATTGTTTTCTTGAATGGCCTTGGCACGTGCTTCCAGTATTCTATTCATGGTAAAACAGGGTGGATCTGCCTCTTTATCGAGTTCCACTTGATTGAATTGTGTCAGAGTCAGATTTGCCGACGGTGTCTGTTCAAATTCACGAACTCGATTGTTGACCGTTAATCCACAAACTCGTAGTATACGAGTTACGTCCTGGTGCTGTTTAGAAAATCCGTGTGCACGGGCCGCAATCAAGAGTGCGGCAGCACAAATCCCGGCGGGACGGCGCCCTGCTACGATCCAATCGCGTTTCATGCGTCCTACCAATCGCAGTGCGGTAAGAGCCACTGCATTGGCCTTTTTGTCCAAGTCTAAATGAGCGGCAAACCGATACACGTAAAGAGCTGGATCAATAATTTCCAATTTGAGTCCCAACAATCGTCGAAACTTTAAAAATGTAGTGCCCAGCGTGTACACGTTGACCTGTCCAACGTATTGGCGAGGAGGTAAGGGTAGCGGTCGAAATTTGTTGAGAACATTTTAGGCAAATATGCATTTTGCTAACCAACAACAACAGAATACGAAGGCTTTTTACCTGCAGTGCATCGCTAAAGTCAATAAGCATGTGCTGCGATTTTTCTTGTCGACAGGCAATGTACAAACAAGCTGCTACCACGTGCGTAGTGCGACGTCCTTGAACAAAATTCTTTTCGACTGCCACGGTAAACAACCGATGTGCGGCATCTACGTAGTGCGATCCCAATCGCAACCGCGAGGCTACATCTTGGATGCGTCGTCGGCCGTTGGCCAAGGTCGTCTCTCGTGAATCCTTGCTAAAACCGTACCGTCCGCCGCGCATGTTGCCGTGTCCACCACCACCGCCTCCGCCACCCGTATAGGCCTTGGAGGATGTGGCACTGACAAACTGTCCCACCATACTGGAACTACCTCCACTATTTTCTACAAACTCTACCGAACTAACGATGGCATTTTCTTCCACCACCACACCACAACTGGTACAGACCGAGGCTCCACTGGCATCGTGTGCTTCAATATCATGTCCACCACAATTGGGACACATTAATTGTTGCCGAGATTGGTTTTGATGTTGATGTTGTTGATTACTATTACTAGTAACAGCAGCATTGCCTTTGCTACTGGTAGCATCCTTTCCACCGATAGTACCTTCTTGTTCGTCTTCGTCAACGGTTTCTCCGACAACATCAACCTCTTCATCATCTTGTTTTCGTCCTACTTCTTCATCATCGTCTTGATAATAATCATTTGCATCATCCGCTTCAAAGACCTGTTCTTCCACGTTACCAAAACTGACCGATCTGGTTGACATATGGTATTATTCTATAATAATAATATTTGGTGCAGTAACTGGTTGCTTGGTTTTGTGTGTGTGCGTGTGTGTGTGGAGTGTGGAGTGTGGAGTGTGGAGTGTGGAGGTCCTCGGAAGAAGGAATAAAATATAAAATACTACTAATAATTATTGAGGATGTTGGAAGTTGCTTTGTAGTAATACTGCCTACCTACTACTACTCTTACTACTCTTACTACTCTTACTACTCTTACTACTCTTACTACTCTTACTACTACTACTACTACTACTACTACTACTACTACTACTACTACTACTACTACTACTACTACTACTACTACTACTACTACTACTACTACTACTACTACTACTACCAGGTAACTATCTAGCGTAGTAGATCTACTGGTCTCTAGTAGTAGTAGACCCTACTAGTAGTCTACTGTTAGAGGAATCGAAAGAAGAAAGCGGGCGGTTTGTGGCTTGGTTCCTTGGGGAGATTTCAGATTTCTATGCAGTAACTCCATCCTTACCGGAGTATCAAGGCAAGGAATTCGCCTAATTGAGGTGGGGTGACAGACAGACGCTTTAAAGCTCCACCCAATAAACACACAATTATTTTTTAATATTATTTAAACTTTTTGTTCTCTCTCTCCTGTCAATACTGTAATTGACGACAACGACGAGTACAGCATCAACGAAACACTCATCTATTGTCGGGTAATAAAAAAATGCAAGTTATACCAGGCCAATTTGACGATGCTGAACCAACAGAGGAATGTCTGCATCTAGAAACTACTGTTGTCTCGAACACCAATCCTGTCTCGGACGACGACAAGAACAAGAACTACCAGAACAACAACAAGAACACCACCACCAATTATTTGGTCGAATCCATTAAGAATTCCTTTACGGTGTCTGCAAATATCACGGACGATAGTGTTGATTATGGAATTTACGATAATGATGATGATGATGATGATGACGATGGCGACGAAGAAGAATATCTAGATGACGATGAAGATTATTACGCCTACGATGATGACGATGCTCCCGTCGTTGCTGTCGCTCAGCAGGTCGGAAATAACGTCCATTCAAACAACAACAGCAGCAGCAAGCACATGAACTTTTCGCATTCCGTTTCCAATAGTGTCACAAAATATCAACATTTGGAACAAACCAAGCGAACCTTGACCACCGATCGAAATGATCGAGCAACAACAGAACAATGTTTGGATCCCCGAACTAGATTGATTCTCTTTAAGCTCATTTCGAGAGGATTTTTGGAACAAGTGGATGGATGTTTGAGTACGGGAAAGGAAGCCAACGTGTACTACGCAAAAGCAGGCAAAGCTGCTGCGGCTGCCATAATTGCCAGCTCGTCACCTGCTGCTGCTGCAGAAGCAGAAGCAGCCACCAATAATATTGCACAAAAGGAATTGACAGAATTTGCCATCAAAATCTACAAAACGAGTATTTTGGTATTTAAAGATCGAGACAAGTACGTGGCAGGAGAACATCGTTGGCGCAAGGGGTACTGCAAATCCAATCCTCGAAAAATGGTCAAAGTTTGGGCCGAAAAGGAAATGCGCAACTACCGACGACTTCATGCCGCTGGTATTCCTTGTCCTGTTCCCGTCTTGCTGAAGAGTCATGTTCTCTTGATGGAATTTCTCGGGACCGATGGTTGGCCATCACCACGACTGAAGGATGCCAATCTCAAAGAAAAGAGACTTCGGGAGGCCTACGTGCAAACCATTTTCATCATGCGGCACATGTTCCAGCGATGCAAATTGGTGCACGGTGATTTGAGCGAATACAATCTATTGTGGCATAATTCTCAAATCTATGTCATCGATGTTAGTCAATCCGTCGAGAGTGATCACCCCTCGGCATTGGACTTTTTGCGGAAGGATGCGAGTAACGTCAACGACTACTTTGCCAAGAATGGAGGTTTGAGTGTCATGACAACGCGACAATTGTTTGAATTTATTATTGAACCTCTACTGCCCGAAAATGTCGATCCCAATCACAAAGAGGCTCTACAACGAGTGGAATTACAGCGTCTCGACGAGATTATTTCGCAAGTGGGTGAAGCGGTTGTGAATCGCTCCCGGGTAACCGAACAAGCCCGGCGAGAGGCCACACAGCAAGAGGCAGTAGATGAAGCTGTTTTTATGAGCAGCTTTCTACCGCGCAGTTTGAATCAAGTGGCTGATTACGATATTGCCAAATTAGAACGGGGCGACGTTGAAGAATCTTATGCCAATGCTGTGGCATCTCTGACAGGAAATCAAAAAGTAGTGGATGCCGTCGCAGCGAGGAATGCTTCCATTGAGTATTGTGCAGTTACGGGTGGTGTAGCTGTAGCTTCACCCAAACAAGTTAGATTTGGTGGAGAGGAGCGAGATGACGCGGAAGGAGATGTTTTCAAGGAGGTTGACAGTGAGCAAGAGCATGAATCTGATGACTCAGACGTTGATGATGATGGCGACGACGACGAATCGGATGATGAATCAGTTAGCTTTCAAAAGGTAGCTAGAACCCAAGACGAACTTGATGCCGAGAGAGACGCCAAAAAGCTAGGTCGCAAAGCTAACAAAAAGGCAGTGAAGGAAGCCCGCAGTGAAAAAAGGATGACCAAGATAAAGAAGAAGGACAAGAAGCGTGCCATCAAGAAGGCCAAAGCGGGAAATCGGAAAAAGTAGACTCATCATCAGAGTTCGCAATTTTTGTGCCTGCAGCCGCAATTATTATTAAAAGGTCTCTACTTTTTCTAATTTTTTGGTTGAAGGATCGCCAGTGGTGGTACCTGGTACAAAGGTCGTGCAGTTTTCGCCGCCGCAGACTTTTAACGGAGGTGACGTTCGGTAGTAGACTACCAGGGTAGTAGACTACTAGACCTGCCTAGCTAGTAGTAGTACCTGGTACAGTACTACTAGTAGTCCTAGTAGACTACCATACTACTAGTAGTAGTACCAGTAGTAGTATGAACTTAAGTACCGTACCATCTAGTACCTGGTACCATGCACCTGGTAATGGCTATTACCGTAGTACCAGGTACTAGTATTTCCGCAGCACATAGGGGTTACGGTGCAGATTAGGAGTCACAGTTTTGTACTACGGTAAGTCTCTGAGTGAGGGGCAATTGATGACTAGAGTACCAGGTACCAGGTACCGGTCCATGGTGCCAGGGTACCAGGTACCTGGTACCAGCTACCGTACTAGTAGAAACTAGTACTAGTAGACCGGTACGGTAGTGAGAATTGACATTTGCTTATGTATCCACTTTCCTTTACTCTTTTCCACCACACCAGCCAGGTACCTGGTACCTGGTACCTGGTCGGGTCTACCGTACCTGGTACCTGGTACCAAGATGACAGAATTGATTCTGATTGACTAGGTTCCACTGGCTTCTAACCGAGTCTAAAACAGTCTATCTGAGTAGTAGACTAGCGTCACCCACGGATCTGCCTTCTTCGAAATGAATACGAACAATCTAAAGTGACTTCTGTATCTCACGGATAAGTTGGTTTTCGCCTGTTGTGATCGTAGACTTAATAATCTTGACACACAAAAATCGAAGAAAGTAAAATACTAAATAATAAGCCAAGCTCGCTCTGCGTAATTCACGTCCTACCCAACCGTTATACTACATCATCAATCTTTACAGGATCATGTCCCACCTAGAAGTTACGATCGCAGGCGAAAGCGACGCCGCAGCAACCCTCCTAGCATGTTTGAAAGCTGATGGCAAAGAGCTATCTCCCCCTCCCGGCAAAACTTTTGAAAAGGAAGAAGAGGGTTTTGCCATTCCGCAAAGATACACCAAGAGCGGCAGAAAGAAGAGTGTACCCTTCAGTCTCAAGGTAAGACATATTGTCAGCCATTTCGCAAGCCCCTTTTCCGATTAAACTTTCGCTTCTAACCCTGCGGCAACTCTTTCAAACGTTTCTCATAGCTTATGAAGGTCTTGTCCAACAAGAAATACGAGCATATTATTAAGTGGATGCCCAGTGGCAAGTCATTTTTGATTCTCGACAACAAATCGTTTGTATCCGAGATCTTGCCCGAGCACTTCAAGACCGCGAAGTATTCCTCATTCACCCGCAAGTTGCATCGCTGGGGTTTCATGCGCCATTACAGAGGCCCCGAGGCAGGTGCCTTCTACCACGAAAAATTTCAGAGAGGACAAATGGAAATGGCAGAAGAAATGTCTTGCGAAAAAACTGAACCTAGCAAGAGTGTAGCTGCCATGTCTTCGAATAAGGCTAAAATGAATTACGAGCCAGTCGCAAACATCGCTACTAACAAACCGCAATGTCCGTCTGCGAGAGCAGTGCAACCTGTCACGCATGCTGCCCCTTACAGACCTCTGACTTTCAGTGCCTCTCCTCAGATCACAAGGATGGTTCCTTCCAAGACCCTCACTCCGATGATGGGAATCTCGGCGCCCCGTGCGTTTGGTAACACAGCCTTGGCTCCCATGGTTCCGCAACAACTGTCACAGAATAGTCGTCTCAAAGCCGCCATTGATCACGAGGTGGCCCGTCGCATGAAGGAACGTATCGCTGCCATCCAGTTTAGCCGACATGCTCATGCCATTTCGGCTCTTCGTCAGCAGCAATTTGCGGCGGCTGCTTTGCCTCCAGCTCAGAGCACCTACAGTCAAATTGCCGCGGCGCTCATGCGTCAAAAGCAAGCGGGAAATCTTGGGCCTGGCTTGCCTGCTGTCGCTCTCCCCATGACCAGTGATCGATTCCGGAATTTGACGAATCAAGGTCTGCTCTTGCCAGGTGCTCCGCCTACGAATATTCAAGGAGCCAGGACCGCTTAGAAGCTGCTCGGGACGACGCAGACATAGAGAAATTAGGCGCACAACAAGGAATGAAAATACATCTATATTACACTATGCATTGTATCAGAGGGAAGAACGTTCTATGGTTGAAATTCTGCATTAGCTTGGTCATGGTGAATGAATCTATATTGACAACCCTAAATACCCAAACGTGTATTATTGTCTGAAGTGTCCATTTGCCAGTGCTAATAGACCTACCATACTATTTAGCTAGACAAAAAAAGTTAGATGAATCAATGCTTGTCCGCGCCCACTGGGTGGTTGCCGGGGGACCGTCATCTATTTGGTGGCTATCTATTGTTCTACCTGGTACCAGGTATTGATTAAGTCCTGTACGCTAGTAGTTAGTACTAGGCTTCTTTTTCACTTTGTGTCAATTTGCCCTGTGAAAGGAAACACACTTTTAACCATCAATTAAAAGGGACTGTTCGAATTATTAGCCTACGCTCGCAGTTTCAAGACTACTAGTCTAGTAACTGAACTGACAGTTTAAGCCTGAGGATGAGTCACCTTGCCTTCACCTATCCATACTTTCCAGATGAACAATCATTCGCAGGCCTCAGATACCGGCAGCAAAAGGATGCAGTGTACTCCAATTGTTAGGGTCTACTGCTATTTGTATTGTGGATTGTGGCCACTACTAGAGTGGTAGTATTGACAAACTACTAGGTGGCTGTTGCGAAGATCCGGCAGCCACCACCGGCGAAGAAAGAAGTGGCGGAAACGCACTAAAATAAACATAAGAATATGTTTTACTTTCGTGCGGACAGCCACAGGGAGTGGTATTACAGTAAGCTATGGTAACTGGTACCTGGTAGGTACTACTAGCTAGTACTAGTTTTACTATTATCCGCATTCCGTATTACCGTACCGGTACCATAGTGCTGGACAAGGATACTGGAGACAGAACGACAAAAAGAAAAAGAAGCCGAGGAATGAGTAGGTTTTTATTACAGCCACCAACCAAGTCGACTTCATCGTCTGAAAATTGGCATGAAGTACCTGGTACTCTACTGCTCTACCAGGGAGTACGGAAGGGAAATTACCCAAACTGCTGAATAGTACAGCTACTACCGTACTAGACATTACAGTATTTATTTCAAGAGGATGTGAGAGTCCAAAATGTAACTGAAACTATGGTGCACATTGTTTCAATAATTTTTTTTTTCCAAAAAATACTAGAATGACGTGTAAAAATTGTTTGATGATGAATTTAAAGAAACTTTCGTTCCAAATCGAATGGATTTCGTAGGCGCAGCGAAATGCTCTAGCTAAGAAGTACAGTACTACTACAGTAGGTAGTAGACTTGCACCATCAGCAGCCAGCCAGCGTTTGTGTAGTCCTACCATGGTACCTGGTAGGCTAGTACCAGGTACGGTACTAGTACTAACTACCATACTACTCCGAGTACCTGGTAGCTAGTGTACTACCAGGTAGCTACAATTAGGACTACCTGGTATGATGATGGTTGGGTGTTCCCCAGTACTAGACTAGACTACTACTAGGTTTTATCATAATACCTTGTAGTATGTTCATCTTTGCCTCTCATCAATTGAGGATTGAGGATGCAAACATCATAGTCGAGTACCTACTTGTGCTAGTAGAATTTCAAACATGATCGACGATGCTCTCTACGATGTATTGGTGATAGGAGGAGGTGTAGTGGGCTTGGCCATTTTGCGAGCGGCAACCATCAAGGGATACAAGTGCGCTTTGGTCGAAGCCGAACCAGATCTCTTGAGTTGGGCGAGTGGTAGTAATAGTGGTATTGTCTGTACGGGTGTCGATGCCTCTCCTGGGACGTTGGAACGAGCTTTAATTCGCGACTCGATTTCGTGTATTCGAGGATTTTGTATGGATCACAACATCCCTCATCGACCCTGTGGATCACTCGTTTGTCAGTGGTCCTGGGACGATTCGACAACAACGTCAACGTCAACAACAACCACGAAAGTAACGCACACATTACAAGACGTTCTGGCCGAATCGCACGTTGCGGGGGATACACACGCCTCCATGTTGTCGTCAACTCAGGTGAAAAAGATGGAACCTAATATATCACAAGAATGTCAAGGCGCTGTTCATATTCCGGGAGAAATTGTGGTAGATCCTTGGCTCTTTTCCATTGCCTATGCGGTTCATGCCAGAGAAAATGGGGCACAAATATTCACCAACTGGAAATTTGATCCATTGGCTTCCAAGTACGATGGAACTATCTGGACTGCCGTGAGGGCCGACGATGGCCATTCTTCTTCGGTGTCACTGCTGTCATCACCGTCGAGTATCAAAGCCAGAACGATTGTCAATGCCTGTGGTCTCTGGTCAGATGTGATACAAGCAACTGTTACCAATCAATCTACTTCCAGCGATCATGGCCAGTGGAGCGCTCGACCCCGGAGAGGCCAATACAGACTTTTTCGTACAAATGATCATACCCAAATCCAACATCCCATTCAACCCATTCCGACACAGCGTACCAAGGGAATTTTTGTCTTTGGTACCCTCTACAACCAAATTGCTGTAGGACCTACAGCGTTAGATCAAGAGTCACGGACTGATCGATCCGTAGACCCTGCTGTGGCAGTCGACTTGGCCAGTTTTGCTAAGAAAGTCATTCCCAAATTGGATACGGAACGCGATTATGTGGGAGATTGTAAGTTGTCACGGTAGCAGAAGACGTAAGGCAATTCAAAAAGTGCGTACACAAACACTCACTTTAATTTCTGATGCTTTGATGCTAGATGTTGGTATTCGTCCAGGAACAGATAAACGAGATTTCCAAATTCATTTGCTGTCCGAGAAACGTTGGATAGCAGCGGCTGGGATCCGTTCAACAGGGCTCACATCCAGTCTCGGGATTGGACGTCATGTCGTGCAGCTATTGGACGTGCTACTGCCAGAACCAAAAGGAAAATCTGTGATTCAGACAACGCCATTGCCCTCACTTTCCAGATTGATTCAGCAGTACCAACAACGACGAGACGGTACAGTAGATATTCATGGTAACAGATATCGTGTCACGCATCCGGTGACCATCTTTGGTTGGAACGAGGTCATAGATCCAAATACCCCGGAGAGTACATTATATAATATATCCAGCAGTAGTGGCCAAAGCAAGCTCTAAAATACAAAAAAGTACCAAAAAACACTTGTGTTTTCTGCTGTTGTTGAATTTCATAATTCTACTGCACTCCACCTTGCAAAGTTGAGAAGGACGGCATCTGTCGACGAATGCACCATCTCAGGAGGATTTTCGGCTCGAGAGTCATGTTTGCAGTTCTTGTTTGATGTGGGTACATACCACCAACGATGCAAGTTCAGCCTCTCCGATGTGTTGGTTTCCAAATAAATTTGCACTTTCAATTAATCTTGTACTCTAATATTTTTATTTACACTCCGAAAACCGATTGGTTTCCGCGGAGTGTGCACAGTCAATGAAATTCCCCCTTAATTGCTTTCTATTGAATTTACTTTTCAACCGCTGCTACTTCGTCGTTTGCGACCAGTACTGCTTCCTCCAAAGGATGAAAAACGGCGTTTCTTGGCAGACTTCACAGGCTCTGCATCTTCCATAGCAGTTTCCCCATCCTCTGCATCTGGCTGGCCGCCCACTGATGCATCATCGTCATCATCATTATCTTCATCTGCCGCCGCTTCCATTCGGGCAAACTTTCGAAAGCCAGCGTAGTGCCAAATAAGCCGGTCTTCGTCTCCGTGGATCATATTGTTTTCATCGACAGTGAGAATAGAAGCATCGAATGGAGGGACGTTTTCATTTCTATGTAGAAATCCGCCACGCGTCTTGTCCTCAGGGTTGTACTGGAGGCATTGTCCCTCGGACAACTTATAGCGCTGCTTAATGAATATCTTTAGTCGAAGCAGAAGAGCAAGAGCCGACGCTTCCTTGCATAGATGAATGAAACCAGGCCAGTCAAAATCACTCTTGTTAAGGGGTGCTGCCTCCTTCGATCGAGATGGAGCACTTCTCTTGGCCGCACGCTCCAAGGGATCCTCCTTGGCATTGTCGTCCAACTCGTCCCTGCTTGCCAAACCGTATGGACGCAAAAAGGTGTTGAGTCGATCGCTCAACAAAGGTGCTTGCAAAGCCACAATTCCAGTAATGTAATGCTGAATAAACAGTGGATCCCCAACCGAGGTGTATGGTAAATAGGCAAGCACTTGGGCAGCAAAAGATAAAAGGGACATATCCCTTTCTTCATCTTCAAGCGCTGGCTGGCCCAGAGAAGACCTACGACGAGCACGAGCTTTCTTAGCCGAAGTTGGTGCTTTTGATTTCTCATCAGGCTCGACGTGCTCAAACATTGTTATGAGGTTGCGGTAAAGGCCCTCCCGCTGTTTTTTGCTGCTAATAATGGTGTGCTTGAACAAATCATCTAGGACTGTTTCAAACTCAACCTTGTTGCCCTTGCTCTTCTTAATGAGAGCTGACGTCTCTTTATGTGGGTAGACTTGTCGCTGGAAACGACAGGCTTGCTTGATGCCGGCACTAATTCGAGATCGAAGCATATCCGGACGGCGCTCGCCTTCCACAATCAACAAATTCAAAGCAAACTTACGTACAACCACGTCCTCGACATCCCCTTGTAGTGCAAGCAGGTATGGTACCGTTTGCATGGGATTCACCAATCCTTGGCGCAACAATTGACCGAGAAGTTCCAATGAAGCAATACGTAGTCCGGCATGTTTTTCCTGGGTCATTTCGAACAATCGGTGCGACTGCTTGGTAAGGACGCCACCAACAAGCGTAGAATCGCCATCCTGGTCGCCCGAAACTTTTTTTGAGGTAGTTAAAGATTTGGAATCTAGCTTTTTTTTTGCTTCGCCACTATCAATACGCTTTTCTTCGGCCAAACTGATATCCTTCCAGCATCGTAGGGCCTCCATTTGAAGTTCAAGTGGAGATTCAGCAGACATGAGCTGCTCAATCAGGCCGCTTTGGGCGCTAGCGAGCAACAGGCGCGGGTGTTGAACAAAAAGGCCGCTAAGGGCGGTTAGAGAGGAGCACTTGATTTCTGACTGTGGCTTTTGGAGGTATATCGAGAATAATCGAAAACAGGCAGTGGGGATTTTCCCCAAATCCAATTCAGTGGCCTCGTAAAGTTCAAAGTCTTCAGTTTCGACCTCTTCGTTCCAAGTTTCAGCATCCACTTCGACCTCGTGGTGACGGCAAATGGAGCCGAGACCAGAGAGAAGTCGCTTCACATTATTTGTAGCGGGAGCGTCAGTGAATTCCTCGATAATTTCCTTCTTGACGAGGTATGCGTAGAACGTCTTCGCGAGGCTCAGAAGCTTTTTGCTAAAAGTATTGTCCTCGCCAGCATCCTTGTGATGAGCCAATGTACAGAGAGCTCGAATACTTGAATACAAAGCTCCGAGGCCGTGCTTGTAAGTAATCTTGACCAGGTCCTTTCCCACAGACCCATTGCTAAGCCGTTCAACCTCAGCCTGGTCGAGAATGGGCGCAACACGGTAGAGAATGTCGCTGGCGGCGCTTACAAGAGACGATTCTTCCGCTGGTGTCAAGCCGTTGTCGGCTTTCAGGTACGGAAGAATTGTTTGAAGGTGTTTCAGAATGCTTTCTGTAGAAACTTCTGCAAAAACTCCAATCGTGCGCACCGTGGCCACGAGCTCGGCTCCAAGGGCTGGCCCTAAAATGGACCGTTTCTCTTCGGTCGACAAAAGCAGTTCGAAGAGGGCATCAACAAGATGGAAGCACTGTTTTTTAGCCAATTTTTGGCGCTTTACTCGCTCCGCAGCCTTCTTTCCCTTATCTGAGTCGTTTACGTTGCACAACAAATCTCGCATAAACGATGCAAGATTTTTATTTGTACCGGCAATTTTGACTGCAGCTACCATCTGCTCTGCAGCCAGGTCACTGCGAACTTTACCCGGTCCCTTATTAAGGCTTCTCGTGGCTCGTCTTCCGTTCGTCGGAGTTGGCGTCAGCGTTACAATCCCAGAAGCCACTGACTTATCACCTGCAGAGCCTGGCGGCGACGTGGAAGGAGAACCAGCGAGTCCGTTTCTTAGGGGACTGAGAGAAGCAATGTAGAGATCCCCTTCCTCTAACCAGAGCTTCATAAACAAGGCGTGCAAGGCTTCCCGCACACCATCATCCTCTTTCGTGTCAGCCGCACGCTGTAGACATTTATCGCATGCATCTGATCGGCCTCTATAGTTTGGATTGGAGCAGAGAATATCTTGTAGAATTTTGACCGTGCGCTTACGAACGCTCACTCCTGGATCCAAAAGAAGTGGAATCAAATGGGCGTGAAAGGCATTGGCCAGCACTGGTGAGCTGACAACGTAAGATCCAACGAGTGATACCACGGCCTCCCGCACCGAGATGGACTCGTCGGACAGCCGCTCTGAGACGGCATTCATCACTTTTGGAAGCAGCATTAGCTTTGGGTCGGCATCAACAATCTACATTGGAGAGAGCCGAGTGTGAGCGCTCAATTTAGCATACAGAAAAACGGAACAGATAAGACACTACGCATTGACAACCACTAACCTTTTCAATCGCCTTTAATGACTGCTTGCGCAAGGAAGCATGCGCCTTGTCGGCCATCAGCTTGACCAACAAACCCATGATGGCATTGAACGATTTCACAAATGTAGAGTACCACGTTGTGAGGGACAACAAAGCACGAGCGCCACCCTCTTGTGTGAATTCAAAGCGATCGTTGTCGGATGGTGCATTTCTTTGGTCCCAGCGCTCTAGAATTTGAGCAATAGCATTGTGATATCCCGTTAAGTTGCGAGTCCCTTCTTTGGACTTGCTTTGTTTGTGGAGTTCTTCCACCCACTGCGCCATGTGGTATCGCAAGGCGAGAGGATAGGCTGCGGCTAAATGCTTTTCCAATTCACGACTGATTATAAAGACGTTGTCAACGATCCCGCGGCTTTTGTTGTTGTGGCCAGACGTTTCTTTTTCTTGCTCCAGCAAATTCTGAAAGACACAGCCGTCGCAAAGCCACCGGTTCGGGAGCGTATCACGGTGGATTCCTACACATTGAGCGTGGTACCATGTGTGGCAATTGTCACAGTCAATCATTAGGCATTTGGTGTAGTCGTTGCGTTTGCAATAACAACGGAGTTCGTTTTCCTCTTCTGAGGACATAATGACCGTCGTGTGCAATTCTTTGGATCGTTGAAGCGCCAATAGCTTGGCATAGGCAGCACCAATACGACCCAGAGTATCAAACGCCGTATTGACGTAGGTGGACTCCACCAGCGTCTCGCTGTTAGAATTGTTGTTGGACACTTGACTGGCAATTATGACATCACGGGACAGACCGTGGGTCAGCGACAAGAGGATCGTTTGTGCAGCGTGATACTCTGGTATCATGAAAACGAGCAACAAATCTTCCACAAGATTTGCGAGTATGGGTCGGAATTCTGACGCTCCGCCGTCTTCCCCCTTACGAGAACAGCGTGCCAAAAGCTGAGACACGAATTCGTCTGCCACCTGTTGACATGGACGCAACCCCGACGCAAGTTGATTGGTATTATTGGTGGTGGGCGTTGAAGGAGCGTCATCGTCTCCATTCTCCGTCTCGTTGCCATTGCTTTCTCCGGACACCATGGCGGGTCGGGCCACACAGCACTGGACAAAAGACAAAATCATGGCACTCACCATTTGTATGTGGTGTGGTGGGATCCCATTCGGCAACATTTTGCCAAATAAATCTATTGTCATTTTCTTTGTACTGTCCGGCGAAAGACAAGACGTATAGCGTACATCATAGGCTCGCATAAACTTTTTGGAGGTTGGCAATTTGAGCAAAAGTGGAAACAAATCTTCAATCATGCTGGACCGGTGCATGGGGAACTTGGCAAAGACGGCCGCGACGAGAGAAACGGTAGCATGCTGCAATCTATTCGCCGAATTTTGTAAAGACGGCGCCGCTTCAATTTCCAAGGCAGACATGACCCCCGACGTCACGGCCAAGATTTGTTGATCATCTAGGTAAAGTCTTTGAATGGCTTTTTCGATGCGTTCCATGAGAACGAAATGAAATGGCATCATTTGCAAAATAGCCTTGTAAATCTTTTTCAGCTCCCGCATGACAGCCGTTTCGCTGCTGCTGCTGCTCTTTCGTTTTCGTTGTTTGCTGTTACTACGGGGAGACGTGATTCCTTGCTTTTCCTCCTGGGCCTGAATGGCCAGCAGATGTCCTGTATTGTTGAGTGCCGGAATGATATTCTTGGACAAATGATGACGGAGAAGCGTAAAGGTAGCTTCCATGGCGTCTTCGCTGACCACTCGCAGTTCGACTCCGGGACTCGCCACGATGAAAAGTAAAATAGAAGCGGCTTCCAACCCCAACCGGAGGGCAGCAACCCGCTTCTGTCCTACAGCACCTTGTCGTAACCACTGTGTGGAGTTTGATTATGAATGGATGACGCATTTTTTGGGGGGGGGGGGGG
>Ga0100402_1003536_pt1 | contig 16938 bp, 10 predicted proteins | sample CryGeyme20150102_FD_80419 | JGI IMG/M metagenome (GOLD analysis project Ga0100402, IMG submission 80419) | Groundwater microbial communities from Crystal Geyser aquifers in Utah, USA - Crystal Geyser metaG 2015-0102 | ecosystem: Environmental > Aquatic > Deep subsurface > Groundwater | place...
AACTTTGCATTTAATTGTCAAATGGTATAGTTTCGCTACTCTGTAGCGCTACTAAAAGTCATTTTTATCTATTCTAACAAAGGTTACGTTGCGCTGCAACTAAAAAGCAAGAATGAGAAGTGTTACTCATATTGACATTGATTATCAAGTTATTACATTAAAAAAAATAAGATGCATTAATTTTGTACGGTTACTTATCTAACAAGAAAGTGATATTTTTTCAAAAAAACGAATTGCTCTTTAAGACAAATTAAAATATTATAACATATCAACCCCCCTTCAATCACTATAAAATAGCTTTGAATTAATTAAATTTGACAAAAATGTCTTTATTCTATATTATATAGAACTTAACCCAACTATTTTATTAACCCTTATCAATGAACATTAAATACAACTATTCAAACATAGTACTTCTTCTAGTAGGCATGTTTATTTCATTTGCTTCTCAAAATGCGTTTGCACAGCGAGATAAAAATATCAATCGCTCTTATTTCAAACAATTAGACCAAGAACTTCCAACGCCTAATGTCTATCGTGCAGGATCAGGCGCACCCGGTCATGAGTATTGGCAACAAAAAGTAGATTATAAAATCAAACTTACTTTAGACGATGAAAAACAGCGCATTACAGGAGAGGAAGTAATTACATATCACAATAATTCGCCAGACGAACTTTCTTATTTTTGGGTACAATTAGACCAAAATATGAGAGCCAAAGATTCGGACACCTACAAAACTTCGACAGGTACATTAAATGAAAAAAATACGCTTCAAGGAATTGCTTATGTAACAGGGAACTCTGATTTTGAGGGTGGTTTTAATATCGAAGGTGTAATGACAACTGAAGGTGCAAAACTTCCTTTCACTATCAACAGAACGATGATGAGAATAGATTTGCCAACACCATTAAAAGCAAATGAGAAATATTCTTTTCAAATAAAATGGAATTATAATATTCAAGACCAGCTAAAATACGGTGGTCGTAGTGGTTACGAGTATTTTGAAAATGACAAGAATTATTTATACGAAATTGCTCAGTTTTTTCCAAGAATGGCAGTTTATGATGATGTAAATGGTTGGTTGCACAAACAGTTTTTAGGACGTGGCGAGTTTGCACTAGAATTTGGAGATTATGAAGTAGAAATGACTGTTCCTGCTGACCACATTTTGGGAGCAACAGGCATTCTTCAAAACCCTGATGAAGTTTTGACAGCTACACAAAAAGAACGTTGGGAAAAAGCTCAAACTTCTGATATTCCTGTTGTAATTGTTACGCAAGATGAAGCAACTAAAGCAGAAAAAAATAAATCAAAAGATACAAAAACATGGAAATTTAAGGCCGAAAATGTACGTGATTTTGCTTTTGCAAGTTCTAGAAAATTCATTTGGGATGCAATGGGCGTAAAAATGCCAAACGGAAAAACAGTTATGGCAATGTCGTATTACCCAAAAGAAGGAAATCCACTTTGGGGACAATATTCTACAGAAGTTGTGGCACATACCTTAGAAGTGTATTCAAAACATACGATTGATTATCCTTATCCTGTTGCCATTTCGGTTCATGGGCCTGTTTGGGGAATGGAATATCCAATGATTTGTTTTAATGGTGGAAGACCAGAAAGCGACGGAACGTACTCTTCAAGAATCAAATATGCAATGATTTCGGTAATTATTCATGAAGTAGGACACAACTTTTTCCCTATGATTATCAACTCTGATGAGCGTCATTGGACTTGGATGGACGAAGGTTTGAATACGTTTATGCAATTCATTACAGAACAGGAATGGCAAAGAGATTATCCTTCTCGCAGAGGCGATGCTGCTAATATTGTAGATTATATGAAAGGCGAAAAGTCTGGAATTATGCCAATTATGACAGACTCAGAAGAGATTTTACAATTTGGAAATAATGCTTATGGAAAACCTGCAACAGCTCTTAATATTTTGAGAGAAACAGTAATGGGAAGAGAACTTTTTGATTATGCTTTCAAAGAATATGCACAGCGTTGGGCATTTAAGCATCCAAAACCTGCTGATTTTTTCCGTACTATGGAAGATGCTTCTGGAACTGATTTAGATTGGTTTTGGTGGGGTTGGTTCTACACGACTGATAATGTAGATATTTCGATTGAAAATGTGATGTTCTTTGAGCCAAATTCTCAAGCTGCTGAAGTAGCAAAAGCAACGAAGGAAGAACAAGAAAGCATTACTACACAACGCAACAAAACAGCTATCGAAAAAACTCGTTTGGAGCGTCGTCCTCAGCTTAAAGATTTCTATAATTCTTACAAAACTGGAGTTACAGAAGCCGAAGCAAAGAAAAACTATGAAGATTATATGAGTGGTTTGACAGATGAAGAACGTACTTTTATCAAAAATAATCCTTATTTCTATCAAATAGATTTCAAAAATATAGGTGGAATTGTGATGCCTGTAATTATTGAATTTACCTACGCTGATGGAAGCAAAGAAATGCAAAAAATCCCTGCTGAAGTTTGGAGAAAAGACAATGCTATGTTTAGTAAGGTCTTTATGACAAAGAAAAAAGTAGTTTCTTTCCATTTAGATCCAAATTTGGAAACGGCTGATACAGATGTTTATAATAATTCGTATCCTCGTCAGGAAGTTCCTACTCGTTTCGAACTTTACAGAAGAGATAATAATTATTCTTCGCCAAATCCAATGCAAATGAATAAGAAGAAGAAAAACTAAGGAACAATTACGAATTAAAAATTACGAATTACGAATTGCAACTTTTAAATCATTTACTATCAGTTGATTAGCGCATTAAGAATAGTAGTTTATTTAGTTCCTAATTCTTTTTAATGTAAATTGTTATCAACAAAAAACTCATTCTATAATTGTATAGAATGAGTTTTTTGTTGTTGTAATATTTCAAATACCTGCCTTAAACTGTCATTCCCCACCCTAAATTTCAAAAAAGTCGTATTTAAATTAATTGTAATTATATCAATAATTAATTGTATTTTTTACATTGATTGAATGTTGTAATCAGTATTAAACTGAAAAAGAATCAAAGTTTAAATTTAACAAATCAAATTCCTAGATAATCACTTGATTTAACAAGTGAAATTTGTTTGAAAATTAATATTTAATAAATAAATAATACAATTTATAAAAAATGCCAAAAATTTTATTTTTAGGGTGGGGAATGACAGTTTAAACCCAATCAATTCCCTTTTTCAAAAGCGATATTGTTTTTTCTTCTTCACTTCCTTTTTTGGGTTCATGTGCGTATTGCCAGTTGGCTTCTGGTGGAAGACTCATCAAAATAGATTCGGTTCTGCCGTTGGTTTCTAAGCCAAATTTTGTTCCTCTATCATAAACTAAATTAAACTCTACATAACGTCCTCTTCGTATTCGCTGCCACTCTATTTGTTCTTTTGTAAAAGAAAACTTTTTATTTTTATTGGCAATTTTTGTATAAATCGGTGCAAATGCTTCTCCTATTTCTCTGACAAAATCCCAACGGTCTTGTTTTGTAATTTTTTTAGTTTTTGTATTTACATCTTTTAGATGGTCGAAAAATATTCCTCCTATTCCTCGTGTTTCTTCTCTGTGAGGAATGTAAAAATAATCATCTGCTTTTTTCTTAAATTCTGGGTAATAACTTGCGTGATGTTTGTCACAAGCTATTTTCAAAGATTGATGAAAAAAAATGGCATCTTCATTAAAAACATAATGAGGAGTAAGGTCAATTCCTCCACCAAACCAATAAATTCCGTTACTCATTTCAAAATAACGAACATTCATGTGAATAATCGGAACAAGTGGATTTTTAGGATGCAAAACAATCGAAACGCCTGTTGCAAAAAAATCAGCAGGTTCTAACTGCATTAATTTGAGTATTTGAGCAGGAGATTCTCCAAAAACTGCCGAAAAATTAACGCCTCCTTTTTCAATTAGATTTCCATTTTCTATGACACGAGATGTGCCACCTCCTCCACCTTCTCGTTCCCACGTATCAATTTGAAAGTTAGATTTTCCGTCGGCTTCTTCTAAGGCTGTACAAATTCGACTTTGCAGACCTTGAAACCAAGTAGAAATTTGAGTTTTATGTTCTGTAAAATCGTTTGAGAGTTGCGTATTTTTGTCTAGGCTGTTCAATGTTATTGTCTTTTGAAATGTATTAGTTTTATTTTATACAAAAATAAGAATTAATTTAATGGCATAATAATTTTCATCAAATCATATTTATATTCGTAGGAAAAGGCATATCTTTTTCTCATTTAATTCAAAACTTAAAAATACCGTTTGTTTCCATTATCAATAACCCAAAAGTTTTGGTATCTTTGCAATGTTTTTCCAATAGAAAATCAAACAACTTTATATTCAGTCTAATCAATTTTACTTTAAAAGTTAAGAAATAGTTATCTTTGCTTTTAATAATAAAATTGTTTTAAAGATTTTGGAATATTTTGATTTTCAAAATTTATTAACTAAGCGTATTTGAATGCAAAATTTAGCAGGTCTAGCAGAACTTTTAAGCACACCTCAAAAAGTGGTCATTTTTCCACATCAACGTCCTGATGCTGATGCTTTAGGTTCTTGCCAAGCTTTATCTCTTTACTTACAAAAGAAAAATCATCAAACAACCGTTATTTCGCCTACTGAGTATCCTAGTTTTCTCAACTGGATGGCTCAAAACGATGATGTCGTTGTTTATTCAGAAAAAACTCATCAGCAAGTCGAAAAATTAGTTTCTCAGGCTACTCTTATTTGTTGTTTGGATTTTTCTAGTCCAAACCGAACAGCGCCTTTAGATACTTTTATAGACAAAAATCCTGATACACCTATCTTAATGATTGACCATCATAGAGGAAAATCTGATTTTGCTCATTTTGAGTTGTGGGACATTACAGCAGCAGCAACAGCAGAATTAGTCTATGACCTTATTCTATTGATGAACGACAGACATTTGATAGATATTCCGACAGCACAATGTCTCTACGCAGGTATCATGACCGATACAGCTTCTTTCAAACACCCTAATACAACAGGAAAAATACATCGTGTTGCAGCCGATTTGATAGACATGGGGCTTGACTCTTCGTATGTTCAACGCAAGATTTATGATAGCAATACCGAAAATAGAGTTCGTCTTTTGGGGCATGCTCTTTCAGATTGTTTGATTGTTAGACAAGATTTGAATACAGCTTATTTTGTCTTGAAACAAAAAGATACTCGTAAATACAATACTCAATCTGGTGATACAGAAGGAATTGTAAATTATGCACTCTCTATTGAAGGAATTGATTTTGCAGCTATTTTGATTGATTATGGCAATGAAGTCAGAATGTCTTTTCGTTCGGTAGGAACATTTTCAGTAGCTGATTTTGCTCGTAATTATTTTGGTGGTGGTGGGCATCACAATGCAGCAGGAGGAAGAAGCATTGCGCCAATCAAAGAAGTAGTAGAGCGTTTCGAGCAGCTTATTGAAGAACATCGCTCAGAACTCACAACTATACATTAATTATTCATTACTACTCAAATACTACTCAAAAATTAATTTTCTATAAATCTTTTCTACTTTGGTTTTTATATTAGACCTTTGTGGGATAACTTTAATGTTATCTATTTTAATCAACCGTAGTTATTTTATCTAAAAAACAAAAAATGAAATCTCTTTTTTTATACCGTTTTATACTATTTACCCTTGTTGGTGCTACTATGTGGTCTTGTAATTCAGATTCACTTAACAAAGAAAAAGAACTTGATGGGATTCGTTACATGCTTCGTCAGCGTGGAGATGGATTAGCATTAACTGACTCTAGTGTTATTCAAATTTCCATGAAAATTTATAATAGCAAAGATTCCTTATTGCGTGATACTTACACAGAGGAAATGCCTATCATGATAGACTTGAGTGATTCGAATAACACAAAGATGGGTATTGTGAAAATTTTGATAAACGAAGGCAAAGTTGGAGATAGTGTTACGATGTTTATACACTCAGACTCTATTTTTGCACAAGGACAACCTCGTCCTCCTTTTATTGAAGAAGGAAGCTCAATTCGTCAAGAAATTAAGTTAGTAAAGCATTTTACTCCAACAGAAGCTGCTGCTGAACAAAAAGCTATGCAACAGAAGTACATGGAAAAAATGATGAAACAACAAGCTGAAGCACAAGCTGAATCTGAAAAAATATCAGTAGAACAAGTAGAGTATATCGAAAACACTTATTTTAAAGAAAAAGGTATTACTGATTTCAAGAAAACAGAATCTGGTCTTTATTATACAATAGATAAACAAGGAAAAACAGACATCAAAGAAGGAGATAAAGTAAAAGTAAATTATGAAGGAACACTCTTAGAATCAGGTGAAAAATTTGACTCTTCTTTTGATAGAGGAGAACCTATTGAGTTTCCTATTGGTGTCGGACAAGTAATCAAAGGCTGGGACGAAGGAATTCCTCTTATTGGTCGTGGTGGAAAAGGAACTTTATATATTCCTTCTAATTTAGGATACGGAGCGCAAGGCTCACAAGGTGCAATCCCTCCAAATGCAATGCTTGTTTTTAAAGTAGAAGTAATGGAAGACGTTACAAAAGCTGAAACTCAGCAAGGACAAAACATGCAAGGTGGAGGCAAATAAAAAAGCCTAATGAAATCATCAGATACTTTAATTTAGAAGGTATCTGATGATTTTTTATAAAAAACAAATTTATTATCTGACAAAAATAATTTTATGTTTTTATATAGATTTATTCTCATTATTCTAATTACTTGTGTTTCATTTTCAGTAAATGCCCAACATAAGAATAAAAAAAATAAAGACGAGAAAGAGTTTAAAGGAATTCGTTATCAATTACAGACCAAAAAAAAAGAGCGTAAAAATGCCCTTTCCATTACAGATTCTAGTATTGTAGAGCTAAGCATGAAGATTTTCAATAGTGAGGATTCTTTATTGAGAAGTACAGAAGATGAAGATTATCCTCTTATTTTAGATTTGCGTGATAGTACGACTAGACAAATTCCGATTGTAGAAATTATGATGAATGATGGCAAAATTGGAGATAGCTTGACTTTATTTATTCACTCTGATTCGGTTTTTCAAAATGGACAAATACGTCCTATTTTTATTCCAGAAGGAAGCTCTTTAAGACACGAGATAAAGATTCTAAAAAATTATTCAGCACCAAAGTATGCTGCTAAGTTAGAAGCCATGCAGAAAGCATACATGGAAGAAATGGCTAAAAAACAACAAGAACAACAAAAACAACAAGCAATGGACGCAAAATCAAAAATACAAAACCAAATAGATTATTTAGAAAATACCTATTTTGTAGAAAAAGGAATTACTAACTTCAAAAAGACAGAATCAGGTCTTTATTACGTAATTGATGAGCAAGGAGCACCTATTGAAAAAGGACAGACCATAAAAGTTCATTACGAAGGAACACTTCTTTCAGGAGAAAAATTTGAATCTTCTTTTGACAGAGGAAATCCAATTGAGTTTCCTATTGGAGTAGGGCAAGTGATACAAGGTTGGGACGAAGGTATTCCTCTTATCGGAAAAGGAGGAAAAGGAACTTTATATATTCCTTCTCATTTAGGATATGGCGAACGTGGTGCTGGTGGAATAATCAAACCAAACTCTACTCTTGTTTTTAGAGTGGAAGTATTGGATTAAGAATTTTAAGTCCTAACTACTTACTTTTTTAAATCTGTATATTAAAATGAAATTATCAAAATACATCTCATTACTTTTCATTGGACTTGTCCTATTTACAGCTTGTAAAAAAGAGGATGAAACTGCAAATCCTTCAAGCAAAGAAGAACAAGACCAAATTCTTCAAGATTATTTTACTGAAAATAATATTACTCCCCAAAAAACCGAATCTGGATTGTATTATGTAGTTACAGAACAAGGAACGCCTATTCAAACTGGCGAAACAGTAACTGTAAATTATGAAGGAACATTATTATCAGGTGAAATATTTGATTCTTCTTTTGGAAAACAGCCATTTTCTTTTCCTGTTGGAACAGGGCGAGTTATACAAGGCTGGGATGAAGGAATTCCTCTTATTGGTCGTGGAGGAAAAGGAATGTTGTATATTCCTTCTCATTTAGGATATGGTTCAAGAGCAACAGGAAGTGTAATCAAACCCTATTCTATTTTAGTTTTTAGAGTAGAAGTATTTAATTAATTTAATTTTAAAGGGGGATAATGAGAAAAACATCACTAAGAAATTTTTTTTAAAATAATTCCTATTCCCTAATTCCTATTCCCTAATTCCTATTCCCTAATTCCTATTCCCTAATTTCTATTCCCTAATTTCTATTCCCTAATTCCTATTCCCTAATTCCTAAATAAAAATGAAATTATCAAAATACATTTTCTTGTTTTTTTTGACATTTATCCTATTTTCTTCTTGTAATAACAACGAGCCAGCACCTCTGATAGATGCAGATATACAAGCAGAGCGAGAAGACCAAATTATTCAACAATACTTAACTGAAAATAATCTCACAGCTCAAAAAACAGATTTAGGAATCTATTACATTGTTTTAGAAGAAGGAGAAGGAGCTACTACCCCAAATGAAGGAGCTTTTGTAGTAGTAAACTATGTAGGAAAAGTTCTTTATGGAAGACAATTTGATAGCTCGTATGAAACAAACAAACCTCTAACATTTGTGATTGGTTCTGGTTCGGTAGTAGTTGGCTTTGAAGAGGCAGTAAAGCAAATGAAATTGAATGAAAAAACACGCTTTTTTATTCCTTCTCGATATGCTTACGGAGCTTCTGGAATTACATCAGGTGGAAGAGAAATTATTCCTCCTTTTGCAACACTAATCTTTGAAATCAAACTAGAATCACTTTAAGGAATGGAGAAAAATCAATCAATGTAAAAATATCAGTACAATTATTTTTGAATATACCAAAAAAAGTCTTACCTTTACTGGATATTTTGGCTACAAATGCCTAGTTTTGGTACTAAATCAAAGCTAAATCATACTTGTATTACTGAAATATAGTATTTTTCTTATTTTTATCTGTCTTTTATTTAGAGTTATATCAGAATTATAAAAAGTATTCCAAATTATTTGAAACTACTTCCATTCACAATCATTTATTGTAAGTTAAAATAAAAACCGTAAAATTTAATAGAGAGCTAATTAGATTCGAAAATTAATTAGATAACTCTTTACCTAATTTTAGGGCTTTTTCTGACTTTAATATTGTTCTAGCTAAAATATTAAAAATAAGAATAGTAAAAAGATAGTATTATAGACATTTAAGACGAGTACAGATTGTAAAAATACGAATTAAAAAAACGTAATTCGTAATCCGTAATTCGTAATTGATATAAGCATTCCATTTCGTTCACTCAAACCTATACGAGCCTTGGCTACATTAAAACACGGCAGAATAAACTTTCGCAAAACGACCTCCATTTTAGAATACCCACACTTCCTAGATCTGCAGGTAAAGTCGTTTCAAGATTTCTTCCAACTAGGTACTCCTCCTGAAAAAAGAACAGCAGACGGACTCTATAAAGTATTTATGGAGAACTTTCCAATTTCTGATTCAAGAGATAACTTTGTTTTGGAATTTGTTGACTATATCATAGACCCACCAAAATATTCAGTACAAGAATGTGTCGATAGAGGTCTTACTTATGCAGTGCCTTTAAAAGCAAAGTTGCGTTTACTTTGTAACGACGAAGACAATGAGGATTTCGAAACTATCGAACAAGAAGTATTTTTAGGAAACGTACCTGTAATGACTGAGCGTGGCTCTTTTGTTATCAATGGTGCAGAACGTGTTATCGTTTCTCAACTTCACCGTTCGCCAGGCGTTTTCTTTGCTCAAAGTAAACACACTAACGGTACAAAATTATATTCAGCACGTATTATTCCTTTCAAGGGTTCTTGGATTGAATTTGCAACTGACGTAAATAATATCATGTACGCTTACATTGACCGTAAGAAAAAATTCCCTGTTACTACTCTACTTCGTGCTATTGGATATGGTACAGATAGAGAAATTTTAGAACTTTTCGGTCTTTCTGAGGAAGTAAAAGCTACTAAAGCAAATATTCAGAAAGTAGTAGGTAGAAAATTAGCTGCTCGTGTTCTTCGTACTTGGACAGAAGATTTTGTTGATGAAGATACAGGAGAAGTGGTAAGTATTACTCGTAACGAGGTACTTTTGGAGCGTGATTCTGAAATTGAAGAAGAGCATATCCAAACTATCATCGATTCGAATACAGAATCAATCATTCTTCATAGAGAAGATATTAATATTAGTGATTTTGCGATTGTCTATAATACATTACAAAAAGATAATTCAAACTCAGAAAAAGAAGCCGTAGAGCAAATTTATCGTCAGCTTCGTAATACAGAAGCTCCAGATGAACAAACAGCTCGTGATGTAATTCAAAGCCTTTTCTTTAGTGAAAAACGTTATGACTTAGGAGAAGTTGGTCGTTATAGAATCAACAGAAAACTAGGTTTGGATTTAGAAATGAGTGTCCGTGTCTTGACAAAAGAAGATATTATCCGTATCATCAGACACCTTATTACTCTTATTAACTCAAGAGCAGTTGTTGATGATATTGACCACCTTTCTAATCGTCGTGTACGTACTGTTGGTGAGCAACTTTATAGCCAGTTTGGTGTTGGTTTGGCTCGTATGGCTCGTACTATCAAAGAACGTATGAACGTTCGTGATAATGAAGACTTTAAGCCAGTTGATTTGATTAATGCTCGTACTTTATCGTCGGTTATTAATTCATTCTTTGGTACAAATCAGCTTTCACAGTTTATGGATCAAACCAATCCATTGGCAGAAATTACGCACAAACGTAGAATGTCTGCTTTAGGACCTGGTGGGCTTTCTCGTGAACGTGCAGGTTTTGAGGTTCGTGATGTTCACTATACGCACTATGGTCGTTTGTGTACTATCGAAACTCCTGAGGGGCCAAATATTGGTCTTATCTCTTCGCTTTGTGTTCACGCAACTGTAAACGGTATGGGCTTTATCGAAACGCCTTATCGTGTTGTTAAGAATCAAAAAGCAACTGACGAAGTTAAGTTCTTGACAGCAGAAGAAGAAGATGAACAAATCATCGCTCAGGCAAATGCAACATTAGATAGTAAAAATAAATTTACTTCTGAACTTGTAAAATGTCGTTTAGAGGGAGATTTTCCTTTAGAATCACCAGAAAATATTACGTATATGGATGTTGCACCAAACCAAATTGTTTCGGTTGCAGCTTCTCTTATTCCGTTCTTAGAGCATGATGATGCCAACCGTGCCTTGATGGGTTCGAATATGCAGCGTCAAGCCGTTCCTCTTTTGCGTCCACAAGCTCCAATCGTAGGTACAGGTCTTGAAAGACGTGTAGCAATGGATTCTAGAGCATTAGTTGTGGCAGAAGACGACGGAGTAATTGATTATGTAGATGCTAAGAAAATTGTAGTAAAATACAACTGGACAAAAGAACAAAAATTAGTAAACTTTGACAATGAGTTTACAACCTATCAGCTTACAAAATTCCGTAGAACCAACCAAGATACATGCATCAACTTGCGTCCTATTGTTTTGAAGGGCGATAAAGTCAAAAAAGGTGATGTTCTTTGTGAAGGATATGCAACTGAAAAAGGAGAACTTGCATTGGGTCGTAACCTTATGGTTGCTTTCATGCCTTGGCAGGGATATAACTTTGAGGATGCGATTGTTATTTCTGAACGAGTAGTAAGAGATGATATTTATACTTCAATCCACATTGACCAGTTTGAACTTGAAGTTCGTGATACAAAACGAGGAGAAGAAGAATTAACTTCTGAAATTCCAAATGTAAGCGAAGATGCAGTAAAAGATTTGGACGAAAACGGTATTATCCGTGTTGGTGCAAAAGTAAAAGAACAAGATATTTTGGTAGGTAAAATTACTCCTAAAGGAGAAACAGACCCTACACCAGAAGAAAAACTTCTTCGTGCAATCTTTGGAGATAAAGCAGGTGATGTAAAAGATGCTTCAATGCGTGCTTCGGCTTCACTTCAAGGTGTTGTAATCAATACTCAACTTTTCTCTCGTCCTAAAAAGGATAAAGACATGCGTGCAAAGGTACGTAAGCAGGTTGATGTTTTGAAGAAAGAATATAGTCGTGACCTTGTCGCAATGCGCACGCAGATGATAAGCAAAATGGCAGAACTTTTAGAAGACAAAACTTCTCAAGGAATTGTTCATAAATACGGTGATGTTGTTTTGGCAAAAGATTCAGGTTTCAATAAGCAAAATATTGAACAAGCATTCTTCCCAAGCAAAAACGCATACCGTGATGAGAGTAATTACAATGTTCCAGAAGAAGTAAACTTTATCGCTGATGTAATCTTGAAAGATTTTACAGAAGATGAAGAAACGAATGAGCTTTTGGCAGAACTTGTAAAAAATTATAATCAAAAACGTAATGAAATTACAGCAGAGTTCAAACGCCAACGTTTTGCTTTAGAAGTGGGAGATGAACTTCCAGCAGGAATCGTCAAACTTGCAAAAGTATATGTTGCTAAGAAACGTAAACTTAAAGTAGGTGACAAGATGGCAGGTCGTCATGGTAATAAAGGAGTTGTGGCTCGTATCGTTCGTGAAGAAGATATGCCATTCCTTGCCGATGGTGTGCCTGTTGATATTGTCTTGAATCCTCTAGGTGTACCTTCTCGTATGAACTTGGGGCAGATTTATGAAACTATCTTAGGACACGCAGGTCTGAGAATGGGAACTAAATATGCAACCCCTATTTTTGATGGTGCAACAGAAGCAGAAGTAGAAGCAGAAATCGAAAAAGCAGGTTTACCAAGATGGTGTAAGATGGAAGTTTTTGATGGACGTACTGGAGAGAAATTTGAGCAAACGGTTACGGTAGGAATTATGTATATGCTGAAACTCGGTCACTTAGTCGATGATAAGATGCACGCTCGTTCTATCGGACCTTACTCACTTATTACGCAACAGCCTTTGGGTGGTAAAGCTCAGTTTGGTGGTCAGCGTTTTGGAGAGATGGAAGTTTGGGCATTAGAGGCATTTGGAGCTTCGCATATCTTGAGAGAAATCTTGACAATCAAGTCAGATGATGTTCTCGGACGTGCTAAGGCGTATGAATGTATCGTAAAAGGCGATAATATGCCAGAGCCAAACATTCCAGAGTCGTTCAACGTATTGATTCACGAACTTCGTGGTCTTGCTCTTGAAATTACATTAGACTAAATGTAGGCGATACTTTTCAAGTGTCGTGAAAATATAAATCAAAAATCCCTTTTACTTTTCGAAGTAGAAGGGATTTTTTTGTTTTGTATTATAAGTACTTGAACAGAATTAAATAAAGGTATCTTGTATTTTGTCTAAGTCTGTACCAAAGGTCTGACTTAGGCAAAATAAGCCTTTTTTGACCCTTAAATACGTATTTTAAACGGTCAGACCTATGCGGTACAGACCAGTTTAAAATAGAAAATAGATACAACTAATTTTGACTAACTACTTATTATCAATTATTCACAAATTCAAAAGTAGTAGTTTAATTAATTCTTCTGCCTAAGAAATAAAAAAAGCCTTTACTTTAAAATAAAGGCTTTTCAAGCTAGAGTTATATTTTAAATCCAATTACAAGAACATCATCAATCTGATTCTCATTTCCTGAATCTTTCCATTCTCTGAATTCTTGTGCTAACTCTTTCTTTTGTTTCTTGATAGGCAGTAAAGAAATGCTTTTGAGATATTCTTGAAAACGCCTAGACATATACTTTCTACCTTCTAAACCACCAAATTGGTCTTGAAAACCATCTGAATACATATAAAAAACGCTGCCTTTTTTTGGAATAATTGTATGTTCTTTAAAAGGCTTTTGTCCATGTTTGTCAAAACTACCAATCGGAAAACGGTCGCCTTTTATGATTTCAGTTTTGTTATCATGAACATGAAGGAGTGGATTTTTCGCACCTGCAAATGTCAAAACGTTACTTTCTTTATCTATCACACAAATTGACATATCCATTCCATCACGATTATTAGTTTGGTCTTGGTTGAGATGACGACGCACATTTTCATTGAGTGCATCCAAGATTTTGGCAGGAGAAAGAATGCGCTGACTTTCTATTATTTCATACAAAAGATTACTTCCAATAACAGACATAAATGCCCCTGGAACGCCATGTCCTGTACAATCTACGGCAGCAATAACCGTTTTGTTTTCTACTTCAGCTATCCAATAAAAATCTCCAGAAACAATATCACGAGGCTGATAAAAAACAAAACAATCTTCTATTACTGTTTTTATTTTTTCTTTAGCAGGTAACATGGCATCTTGAATACGCTTTGCATAATTAATACTTGCTGTAATATTTTTGTTTTTTTCTTGAATATTATCATACGCATCGGCTAGTTTTAATTGTTGTGCTTCTAACTCTTGATTTTTATCCAAAATCTCATTATTTCGCTTGACTACTTCCACAGTTCGTTCTTCTACCAAACGAGCTAATCGTTTCTGACTAGCCTCCAAACTACTTGTACGCCACTTTATTAGCCCAAAAACAATCCCTATTATCAGAAATAAACCTAAAATTCGTGCTACCCATGTTTGATACCAATACGATTTTATTCTAAACTCAAAAGTAGATTCTTCTCCCCATTCTCCATCTTCTCCTATCCTAGAACGGACATGAAAAGTGTATTTTTTGGCAGAAAGGTTTGAATAAGCAGCTTCTGTTTTTTTGGTCGCAATAAGCCATGTTTTATTGAACCCCTCTAACCACCATTGATATTGAATAGCTGTTGGATTAGAAAAATCGGCTGAATAAAAGTCAAAATTGAGTGTGTTTTGGTCTGCATCTAATGCTAAGTTTTGAGGTAAGTTACTCCAAGCAGAAAGCGAATCAAAACTATCCGTATAAATAGAATCTTGCCAAGAAGTTTGATTTAAAGACAAATTGACTTCACTAATAAATGTTTTTGGAGGAAGAATATTTTTATTTTGTGAAAAATCACATTTTGTAACTCCATTTAGATGTCCTACCCAAATATTTTCTTTACTGTCTCTAAAAATTGCCTTTCCATTTGATTCATCACCAAAAAAACCTTCCTCTTTTCCGTATTTTTCTACTCGCATTAATTTTCCATCCCCTCTAAAATAAGCCTTATTAAGCCCTCGCTGTGTTCCTATCCAAAATTGGTCTAATTTATCTTTTACAGGAAGGATAGAATAAATAATATCTGATGAAAGTCCTTGAGGAGTTTGATAGCTTTGAAATATTTTTCCATCAAAACGATTAAGTCCACCCGAATAAGCAACGACCCAAATAATATCTTTTTTATCAATATAGAGTTGTAAAAGCAAATTATCTCCCAGTCCATCTTCTGTCGTAAAACGCTTAAAATTTGATTTTTCAGTTCCTTTTCCATCCCATTTTACAAGTCCTGAAAAAGTAGCAAACCATAGATTTCCTTTTGAGTCCTGTTTTACATCAATTACGGCTGTTGCATTTAATTCGTTTTTTGCAAATGTATATTTGATGCTATCTCCCTTCAAATCATAACCAACAGCTCCACTAATCTGCGTACATGCCCAAAGGATAGTATCAATTTCTACTAAATTTCTAGCAAAAGCACCTACTGGAAGTCCAAATTTTTGATTAATATTAGTTGTAGCAAAGGTGTTTTTTAGTGTGTCTTCTACAATTTCTATAACTCCAGCACCTGCAGCAGCATATACAGTATCTTCGTTTTTATATCAAAAAGCAGATATTCTTCCAAAAGGACTTAAAGAAGGCACAACAGTTTGAAAGGTCTTGTCTTTATAGAGTGTAATTCCTCCCACAGAACTACCAAGCCAAACTCTATTTTTAGCATCTTCCCCAAAACCAAAAATCATTTTACCTTGCGTACCGTCTTGTGGGGTAAAATTGGTAAAGCGTTCGTTAGGTAATTGAATAACTCCATTTCCACGAGTTCCGACCCAAATACTACCGTATTTATCTTCAAAAATAGTCCCACTAGCAGCCATAATTCCTATAAAACCATTTGCTGCACCATAAGTAGTAAGGAAATTACGATTTTTATCAAAAATAAATATCATGTTGATAGGGTGTGCCACGACATAAATTTTGTCATCAGAAGCGACATAGACTTGCCAACCTCTATTTATGTTTGCACCTGCTGGAATTTTACTTTGAGGAAATTCTATCTTTTCATATTCTTTTGTCTTTGTATCAAAAGATACTAAATCCGTTCTGCCTGTGATAGGTTCGGTTGCCCAAATCCAGTGACTTTCATTGTGGTCTTTGTGTGCTAAAAGAAGATTTTTATTATCTAAAAAAGAAGAGCCATTTTGTGTTTTTGGATAAATGACTTCTCCAAATTGTTTTCCATTAAACATATAGACTTTTTTTCGATGATTTAGATATGTCTCAAAGTCAGTTGTATGCGTTAAAAGTAGTGTTGTTGCTGGTAGGTTACCCAAGTTAGGCTGTTTGTATTCTCTAAATGTTTTTTCGTTTTTTGGTTTCCTGTAAAGAACATTATTTACTCCTGCACCTGCTCCAAAAGCTAATACCCACATATTTTGCCATTTGTCTATCGATAATTGTCCTCCTAAAGACATTGTTCCGTTGAGTTCTGGAAATGAAGTAAAGTTTACACCATCGTATTTTGAAAGGTTTTTATTTTGAGAAAGAATCCAAATATTTCCTTCACTATCTTCTACAACACTATTAAGTAAGTTGCTATTTAGGCCATCTTTTATTCCAAAAACTCTACTGTACCCTACTTTTTTTAAAACACAGAGTTCACAGAAGAACACTAGGGTAAACGCACGAAAAAAAAATTGTACTCGTTTAAAGCAAATCAAGCTAGTTTTTAACTTTGTAAATTGAATTTACTCTGATAATTAAAGTCTGTTTAAACACACTAAAAGCAGTAT
>Ga0100402_1003538_pt1 | contig 16937 bp, 18 predicted proteins | sample CryGeyme20150102_FD_80419 | JGI IMG/M metagenome (GOLD analysis project Ga0100402, IMG submission 80419) | Groundwater microbial communities from Crystal Geyser aquifers in Utah, USA - Crystal Geyser metaG 2015-0102 | ecosystem: Environmental > Aquatic > Deep subsurface > Groundwater | place...
AAAACGCTGAACCGATCCGCAGTTAGATTTACGAAAATGTGGGGGAGAATGAGGGGGATGCTATGCGCTAATCCCAATAACAATATTGATATCAAATCGTTGTTCTGACGGTTCGATTCAAGCCCTGCCACTTTCCCCCACTGTTCCACGTGAAACATCGCAGCAAGTCGGGGCTAGGGCGGGTCTAGCCTGACCTGGCGGGGGCCTAAAGCGACCCTGCCGGTGACCTCACGCGGCCTCTGTGTCATGCTGACAGGCTTGCAGGGGCGCAGGCCCAGCCCTAAAGCCGCGGTTCATGCAAGAGAGTTCCATGCACAAAACGCAACCCACCGCTGCCGCCCGGTTGACTGGCCGTCCGGTCATCGCCGCCACCGGCCTGTTCACCCCCGCCGAGGCCATCACCAACGAAGACCTGGTCGCCAGCTTCAACGCCTTTGTCGATCGTCACAACGCTGCCCACGCCGAAGCGATCGCGGCTGGCAAAGCTGAGGCGCTGGCCTATTCGTCAACCGAATTCATCGAAAAGGCGAGCGGGATCAAGGCGCGCCACGTGATGAGCAAGGCGCCGATCCTTGACCCCGATACCATGGCCCCGCGCTGGGCCGAGCGCAGCAATGACGAATTGTCGATCATGGCGGAAATCGGCATCGCCGCCGCGCGGCAGGCGCTGGCGCGGGCCGGGCGCGATCCGAAAGATGTTGATGCGGTGCTGTGCGCAGCGTCGAATATGCAGCGCCCTTATCCGGCGATCGCAATCGAAATCCAGCAGGCGCTGGGGATCGACGGGTTCGGATTTGACATGAATGTCGCCTGTTCATCGGCCACCTTCGGGATCCAGACTGCGGCCGATTATGTTCGTTCGGGCAACGCCAAAAGCGTGCTGGTGGTCAGTCCCGAAATCACCTCTGGCCACCTCAACTGGCGCGACCGCGATAGCCACTTTATTTTTGGCGACGTGGCGACCGCAGTGCTGGTCGAAGACGCAGCGATTGCGCCTGCGCAGCATTGGGACATCCTGGGAACGCGGCTCAAGACTGTGTTTTCCAATAACATTCGCAACAATTTCGGCTTCCTCAATCGCGCCCACCCCGAAACCGCCGCCACGCCGGACAAGCTGTTCGTGCAGGAAGGGCGCAAGGTGTTCAAGGAAGTGGTGCCGATGGTGGCGCAGATGATTCTCGATGAAACCGCGCGGCTGGGGATTGATCCGCACAGTTTGCGCCGCCTGTGGCTGCACCAGGCCAACGCGGCCATGAACCGGCTGATTTCGCACAAGGTGCTGGGGCATGAGGCGAGTGATGACGAAAGCCCGACCGTGCTCGATACCTATGGCAATACCTCGAGCGCCGGGTCGATCATCGCGTTCCATCTGCACCATGATGACTTGGCTGCGGGCGACACTGGGCTGATTTGTTCGTTTGGCGCGGGCTATTCGGCGGGCACAGTATTCGTGCGCAAGGTGGGCGAAGCCTGATCGTTCGGCCCGACTTGCTTGCGGCACCGCACTGCTCTGCCTACAAGCACTGCGATGGCAGGCGAAATTCTCGATAACAAGGGCCGCGGTGAGGCGGGCTGGAACTGGCCCGCGATCCATCCCGAAGGGCGCAAATTCGGACTTATCGCGGTTGCGATCAGTCTGTTTTTTCTGCTGATTGTGGGATGGAACGTGGTTGGCTGGCCGCTGTTGCTGATGTCCGCAGGCGTGTTTGCGTTCTTCCGCGATCCCGAACGCGTGGTGCCGCAGGGCGATTCCGCAATTGTCGCACCCGCAGATGGATTGGTGACCCTGATCGCGGAGGTTGAACCCCCGATCGAATTGCAGATCGACGATGGTTCGGGTTTTACCGGCTTGCCCGCGGGGCCGGTCACCCGCGTATCGATTTTCATGAGCGTGTTCGATGTTCACATCAACCGCACGCCGATCGGTGGCACGGTGCGCCGCGTGGTCTATATCCCCGGCAAGTTCATGAATGCCGAACTCGACAAGGCGAGCGACGAGAGCGAGCGTCAGCATATCCTGATCGAACAGACCAACGGGCTTAAGCTGGGCTTCACCCAGATCGCCGGGCTGGTGGCGCGGCGGATCGTGCCGTTCGTGAAGCCGGGCGATATGGTCGCCAAAGGGCAGCGGGTCGGGCTGATCCGGTTTGGCAGTCGGGTTGATGTCTATCTGCCCGCCGGCACCGATCCCAAAGTGATGATCGGGCAGACCATCGTGGCTGGGGAGACGGTGTTGGCGGAGATTGGTCAGCGCGGCCTGATCGAAGGCATTGCGCAATGAGGTTTCCCCGATGAGCCTCCCCCCCAAACAACGCCGGATGTCATTCTTGTCCGCCCGGCTTGGGCCCAAGGCTGCCGAGGACGAAAATGATGTCGTCGCGGGCAGGGATGCGAGCGCGGGCGGGTTGACGCTGCGGGCGATGCTGCCCAACGCGATTACCGCTGCCGCGCTGTGTTCGGGCCTGACCGGGATCCGGTTTGCGACCGAAGGGCAGTGGGGTTACGCAATCCTGCTGGTGGTGCTGGCGGGCGTGCTTGACGGGATTGACGGGCGCGTGGCGCGGCTACTCAATGCCCAATCGCGGTTCGGGGCAGAGCTTGACAGTCTGGCGGATTCGCTCTCGTTCGGGGTGGCCCCGGCGCTGATCTTGTTCATGTGGTCATTGCAGGATTGGCCGCGGTTCGGCTGGTTTGCGGCATTGGCATTTGCGATCTGCTGCGCGCTGCGGCTGGCGCGGTTCAACGCCCGGATCGACACCGAAGACCAGCCGCACAAATCCGCCGGCTTCCTGACCGGCGTGCCTGCGCCGGTTGGGGCCGGGCTGGCGTTCACGCCGTTTTACCTGTGGACGGAAACCGGGGCAGAATTGTTCCGCAGCCCGGTGGTGATGGCGATCTGGCTGACGGCAATCGCGGTGTTGATGATTTCCAACATGGCGACGCTAAGCTGGGCTTCGCTGCGGCCGCGCCGCTCGATCCGGCTGGGATTGATCGCTTTGACCGGGCTGGCGTTTGCAGCCTTGTTGATGGAGCCGTGGTGGACGCTGGCGGCGATCAGCATCATCTATCTGGCATTGATGCCTTACGGGCTGGTCAAATACGGGCGGATCAAGCGACGTCGGAAACGCGAAGTGCGTGCATCCGCAGCGCCTGCGCCCGGCGCAGCGGCGTAACCCGCACCGCCGCGCGCCGCACCCGCAATTCCTGCGGTTCGATCTGCAGCATGAAACCGGCCTGCATCAGCGCCGCTTCGCGCAGCAACTGCGCATAGGCATGGCGCGCCTTCAAAGCACTGTCAGCAATCGCAAGCGCCGCCAGCAAAGCGGCGAACGTAAACAGCACAGCAATGGCAAATGCGAGCATGGCGGTGATCCTTGGCTATTCAGTGTTCATTGTTTGTTCTGACGCCTTGTTCCCTACCTGTTCCAGTGTGTCAAGCGCCTTTCGCGGATGTCTGGCGCAGATTCTTGGTAAAGGCGGGCATTCAGGGCTGGATTTTGCGCCGATCCCCGGCTAATGGCGCGCTTGTATCGGGGTGTGCAATCCGCTTGCCGCCGATGCAAATTCACATGGAAAGCGCACATACCGGTGCCGTTTGCGGGAGCTTCCGCAGCGCGGTTCCAGCTTTCCAGAGGAACAACCGGAAAGGAATTACTTATGGCGGCACCTGTCGTCACGATGCAGCAATTGATCGAGGCCGGCGCACATTTCGGCCACCAGACCCACCGCTGGAACCCGCGCATGAAGCCGTATATTTTCGGCGCGCGTAACGGTGTTCACATTATCGACCTGTCGCAGACCGTGCCGCTGTTCGCGCGTGCGCTGGACTTCGTTGAATCGACCGTTCGGTCGGGCGGCAAGGTGCTGTTCGTCGGCACCAAGCGTCAGGCACAGGAACCGATCGCGGAAGCTGCGCGGATGTCGGGTCAGCATTTCGTCAATCACCGTTGGCTGGGCGGGATGCTCACCAACTGGAAGACCATTTCGGGTTCGATCCGCCGGTTGAAGGCATTGGAAGAAATGCTGTCGGGCGATGTTTCGGGTTTCACCAAAAAAGAAGTGCTGCAGCTGACCCGCGAACGCGAAAAGCTGGAAATGTCGCTTGGCGGCATCCGCGATATGGGCGGCATTCCCGACGTGATGTTCGTGATCGACGCCAACAAGGAAGACCTCGCGATCAAGGAAGCGGCTGTGCTCGGCATTCCGGTGATCGGGATCCTTGATACCAACGTCGATCCCAGCCACATCGCGTTCCCCGTTCCGGGCAATGACGATGCAAGCCGCGCGGTGCGTCTGTATTGCCAGGCGATCGGCGAAGCAGCGATGGCGGGCAAGGGCAAGTTCCAGGCTGACGTATCGAGCGATTTCGGCGCGATGGCTGAGCCCCCGGCAGAAGCGGTCGCGGCCGAAGAACCGGCTGCCGAAGACGCCCAAGCCTGATTTTCTGGGGGTGGCCGACGTGCGGTTCAATCGCGCGCGTCAATCACCCGTCACAATTCCTCTATAGCGCGCCCGGCATTGCCCCCTCTCAGCGGACGGCAGGGCCGGGCGCCTGACAACACACGAAAAGGAAATTCTCATGGCCGATTTCTCCGTCGCCGATGTGAAGAAACTGCGCGAGCGCACCGGCGCTGGCATGATGGACGCCAAGAAGGCGCTGACCGAAGCGGGCGGCGATATCGAAGCGGCGGTTGACGCGCTGCGCGCCAAGGGCCTCGCTACTGCACAAAAGAAGTCGAGCCGCACTGCCGCCGAAGGCCTGGTCGGCGTGGCCGTGTCGGGCACCTGCGGCGTGGCGGTGGAAGTGAACTCGGAAACCGATTTCGTTGCCAAGAATGATCAGTTTCAGGATTTCGTGCGCAAAGCCACCGCTGTCGCGCTGGGGCTGGGCAGCGATGATGTCGATGCGTTGAAGTCAGCGGCTTACCCCGATGGCGGCACCGTGGCCGACAAGCTGACCGATAACGTCGCCACCATCGGCGAAAACCAGCAGATCCGCCGGATCAAGATCGTTGCCGTCAATAAGGGTGCGGTGATTTCGTATATGCACACTGCTGCGGCCGAAGGTCTGGGCAAGATCGGCGTGCTGATCGGGCTGGAAAGCGAAGCGGGCGCCGACGTGCTCGAACCGCTGGGCAAGCAGCTGGCGATGCACGCTGCTGCCGCCTTCCCGATGGCGCTTGATGCCGATGGGCTGGATGCCGACGTGATCGCGCGCGAGCGCAAGATCGCGGCGGAAAAGGCCGCCGAAAGCGGCAAGCCCGCCGATGTGCAGGCCAAGATGGTCGATGGGGCAGTGAAGAAATTTGCCAAGGAAAACGCGCTGCTCAGCCAGATCTTCGTGATGGACAACAAGACCGTCATTGCCGATCTGGTGGCGCAGGCCGGCAAGGCTGCGGGCACCCCGATCGTGCTCAAGGATTACGCCGCTTCCAGCTTGGTGAAGGGATCGAGAAGGAAGAGACCGATTTCGCCGCAGAAGTCGCTGCCGCCATCGCGGGGTAATTTCTGATCCAGCGAAGACCGAAAACGGCCGCCCCAGCATCACCGCTGCGGCGGCCGTATTTCGATCAGCCAGATTTCCGGGTGGGTGAACAGGCGCACCGGCAGCAGGCTGGTGCCGAGGCCCGCGCTGGTCACCAAGGTCTTGCCATGCTGGCGCGTGACGCCGCAGGCATAGCGGTCGCCATAATCCGACATCGTCGCTGGCGCGCCGCCCCACGGGTAGGCAATCTGCCCGCAATGGGTGTGCCCGGCCAGCACCAGATCAACATTGACTGGCACCTGCGGGAAAATGTCGGGACTGTGGGTCAGCATGACGCGAAGGCCTAGCTGCCCCGGCCTCGATTGTTCCTGCATCGCCGCCACCGTCGCGGGCAGATCGGCGTGGCCGGTGAAATCATCATCAACCCCGCCAATAACCAGCTGGCCACGCGCCGTCGCCGCATTGCGTAGCACGGTAATCTGCCGATAGCGCGCCAGTTCAGCGGCCAGCTGTTCCCAATCGAACCAGTGATCGTGATTGCCCGGCACCACCACCACCCCCAGCGGTGCGGACAATTGGCCCAACGGCGCAACCACCGCAGCGGCGGAGTAGACCTGCGTCGCGGTGCGTTTTTCGCTGATCAGGTCTCCGGCAATCGCGACCAGATCAGGCCGCAATGCATTCACCTGCGAGACAATCCTGGCGAGCCGGGAGGGCGGCATATCCGGCCCGGATACGTGAATATCGGCCAGCAGCGCGACGGTCACCGGCGGCGTGCCTTGGGGCAGGGCGGCACTTTCCAGCACCAGCCGTTCCACCACCGGGGCGCGCATGGTATCGTGCCACGCCTTGGCCCCGACCGCGATCACCATCACCAGCGCCAGTAGCCCTGCGCGGCGCAGCATTACCTTGCCCATTCTCTCCGCTATCCCCTTGGCAGCGCCGCATCGCCCCGATAAAGGCCCGGCCAAGCTTTTTTTGCCACCCGAACATTCGCCAGCCCAAATTCCCTAGCCAAGTTCCCAAGAAGGCCACCCTGCCATGTCCCTGCCAACAATCAAGCGCGTGCTGCTCAAACTGTCGGGCGAAGTGCTGATGGGCAGCCAGCAGTTCGGGATCGACCCGGCTTTCGTTGCCGAACTCGCCAAGGAAGTGAAGGCGGCCAAGGACACCGGGCTCGAAATCTGCCTCGTGATCGGCGGCGGCAATATCTTTCGCGGGATGGCGGGCGCGGCGCAGGGGATGGACCGCGCGCAGGCCGATTACATGGGGATGCTGGCGACCGTGATGAACGCGCTCGCGATGCAGAACGCTTTGGAACAGGTCGGGGTTGAAACCCGCGTGCAATCCGCGATCCAGATGGATCAGGTGTGCGAACCGGTGATCCGCCGCCGCGCCGAACGCCACCTTGAAAAAGGGCGCGTGGTGATCTTTGCCGCAGGCGTGGGCGCGCCGTATTTCACCACCGATAGCGGCGCAGCCTTGCGTGCGGCGGAAATGAAGTGCGATGCGCTGCTGAAAGGCACCAGCGTTGATGGGGTGTATGATTGCGACCCCAAGCATAACCCGGACGCGATCCGTTTCGATACCGTAACTTACGATCGGGTGCTGGCTGATAATCTCAAGGTGATGGACGCCTCTGCCGTGGCGCTGTGCCGTGATAACAAGATCCCCATCGTGGTGTTTTCGATCCGCGAACAAGGCAATCTGCAAAAGGTTATCAATCAAGGCCTAAGGTCGAGCCTGTCCGCGCCATTGGACGGCGCAGTTAACTTCACCATTGTTCAAGAGGACTAATTCGCCATGCCGCAATATGACAAGGCCGATGTCGAGCGCCGGATGAAGGGCGCGGTGGAAGCATTGAAAAGCGATCTTCAGGGCCTGCGCACGGGCCGTGCCAACACTACGCTGCTCGATCCGGTGGTGGTTGAGGTTTACGGATCGATGATGCCGCTTTCGCAGGTCGCCACCGTCTCCGCGCCCGAACCCCGGATGCTGAGCGTGCAAGTGTGGGACAAATCGAACATGATCCCGGTCGAAAAAGGCATCGCCCACGCCAATCTGGGGCTGAACCCGATCATCGACGGCCAAACCCTGCGCCTGCCGATCCCCGATCTGACGCAGGATCGCCGCAAGGAATTGGCCAAGCTGGCCGGCCAATATGCCGAGAAAGCCAAGATCGCGATCCGCAACGTGCGCCGCGATGCGATGGAAAGCCTGAAGGCCGACGAGAAGAAAAAGGAAATCTCCGAGGATGATCGCAAGCGGTCGGAGGAACAGGTTCAGAAGCTGACCGACCAATACGTCAAGGAAACTGACGAAGCGGCGGCCAAGAAGGAACAGGAAATCCTGACGCAGTAATTGCGGCTTTCGGATCGTAGGGAACAGGCTTGGACCAAACGCGCGCCAGACACGTCGCCATCATCATGGATGGCAATGGCCGCTGGGCCAAGAAACGGGGCTTGCCGCGCGCGGTCGGGCATCAGCGCGGCGTGGAGGCGGTGCGGCGGCTAGTGCGCAGTCTTGCGCCGACCGGGCTGGAATGTCTTACGCTCTACGCGTTTTCGTCTGAAAACTGGAAACGGTCGGATGATGAAGTTGATGATCTGATGAACCTGATGCGGCGGTTCATCAAATCCGACCTGCCCGAATTCGTCGCCAATAATGTGAAGCTCAAGATCATCGGCGATTGGCAATCGCTGGCGCCCGATATTGTCGCGATGCTGCAAGATGCGCTGGCGCAAACCGCCAACGGCAAGCAGACGCTGGCGGTGGCGCTGAATTATGGCGGGCAGCACGAAATTGCGCGCGCTGCGGCCAAGGCGGCAGCGGCGGGAGAGGTGACGATCGAGAGCCTTGCCGCGCAACTCGATACCGCCGACCTGCCGCCGCTTGATCTGTTGATCCGCACCAGTGGCGAGGTGCGCCTGTCGAATTTCCTGCTGTGGCAATCGGCCTATGCCGAAATGCTGTTCGTGGACACGCTGTGGCCCGATTTTGAACCGGCGCATCTGACCCACGCGCTCGATGATTTTGCCCGGAGGGAGCGGCGTTATGGCGGACGGTAACGCGGGCGTGCGCGATACTAAAGCGGGCGTGTCCGATCTGCCGGTGCGGCTGGCTTCGGCGATCGTGATGCTGGTTGTCGCGGGCGCGGCGCTGTGGCTGGGCGGGTGGTTCTGGAGCGCATTTGTGGTGCTGCTCGCGCTTGGCGTGTTGTGGGAATGGAACCGGCTGGTGAGCCGGTTCGGCGTGTCCGGGTTGGCCGAGACACTGTGGTTCTTTGGCGGGGTGGTCTATATCGGCGGGGCGGGGCTGGCGATGATGGCGCTGCGCAATGGGCCGACCTTCTTCCCCGTGGGCGGGCAAAGCTATGGCTACGGCCCGATCGAGGTGCTGGTGGGTTATATCCTGCCGATTGTCGCGGTTGATGTTGGCGCCTATTTTGCAGGGCGCGCGATTGGCGGGCCGAAGATTGCCCCCAAAATCAGCCCGTCGAAAACCTGGGCCGGGCTGGGCGGCGGGGCGGCACTGGCGGCGTTGATGGCCGTGGGGATCGAGCTTGCCGATTTCGGCCCGGCAGCTGGTGCGCCCGGTTATGATGCGATCAGTATCGGCTTTGCCGTGCTGGCAGGGGCAGTGATCGCGGTGCTCGCACAGACCGGCGATTTCTTTGAAAGCTGGATGAAACGACGCGCGGGCGTGAAAGATTCCGGTGCGCTGATTCCGGGACATGGCGGGCTGTTTGATCGGCTCGACGGATTCCTTGCGGTGTTCTTCGTGCTGTTTGTGATTGCCACGGCGGGTACTTTGCTGGGATGATGCGGCAATGACGCGTTCCCTCACCCTGCTTGGCGCGACCGGATCGATTGGCGCATCGACGCTCGATCTCGTCCGTCGCAACCGCGCTGCGTGGCAGGTCGAGGTGTTGACCGCCCATAGCAGCGCGGCGGAATTGGCGGCGCTGGCGATTGAATTTGGCGCGAAGCTGGCGGTGGTCAGTGATGAAAGCTGCGTGCCGCAATTGCGCGCGGCGCTCGGATCAAGCGGGATCGTGGCGGCTGGCGGGCGCGCGGCGCTGGTCGAAGCGGCAGCGCGCCCGGTGGACATGACCGTGGCGGCGATTGTCGGCTGCGCGGGGCTGGCTCCGGTGATGGCGGCGATCGAACGCGGCGGCACCATCGCGCTCGCCAACAAGGAGGCGCTGGTTTCCGCGGGCGAGATGATGATGCTGGCGGTGGCCAAACATGGTGCAACGCTGTTGCCGACCGATAGTGAACATAACGCGATTTTCCAATGCCTTGCGGGCAACCGGATGTCGGATGTCGCCAAGATCACCCTGACTGCCAGCGGCGGGCCGCTGCGCACGTGGAGCGCCGAGCGGCTGGCGGCGGCGACCCCGGCAGAGGCGGTGGCGCATCCCAACTGGTCGATGGGCGCCAAGATCAGCGTCGATTCCGCCACCATGATGAACAAGGGGCTTGAGTATATCGAGGCCTATCATCTGTTCCCGGTCGGCCTCGACAAGCTGGAGATCGTTATTCACCCGCAAAGCGTGATCCATTCGATGGTCGAATTTCGCGATCGGTCAACGCTGGCGCAGTTGGGCCCGCCCGATATGCGCGTGCCGATTGCCGCGTGTCTTGCCTGGCCGCAGCGGATGGAAACGCCGCTGGCCCCGCTGGATCTGGCCGCGATTGGCGAGTTGACGTTTTTCCCGCCCGATGAAACCCGTTTTCCCGCGACCCGGCTGGCGCGGGAGGCGATTTTGGCGGGCGGTTCGGCCCCGGCGATCCTCAACGCCGCGAACGAGGTGGCGGTGGCCGCCTTCCTGTCCGGTCAGATCAGGTTCACCCGGATAGCGGCACTGGTCGAAGAAGTGCTGCAACGCAGCAACGATGCGCCGCGCCCGGTCAGCTTAGATGAAGTACTGGCGGTTGATCAATCCGCGCGCCGCCACGCGCAGACCCTGCTGGAGAGCAATGCCTGTGTTTGATGCCCCCCCGTTCTGGATGTATGTTGCAGGCTTCCTGCTCCTGCTTGGGCCGCTTGTTACCCTCCATGAGTTAGGCCACCTGCTGGTGGGCCGGTTGTTCGGCGTGAAGGCCGATGCTTTCTCGGTCGGATTCGGCAAGGAAATCGCCGGGTTTACCGATAAGCGCGGCACCCGCTGGAATCTCTCGGCGCTGCCTTTGGGCGGCTATGTGCAGTTCAAGGGCGATATGAATCCCGCCAGCGTGCCCGATCCGGATGCGCCACGCGAAGAAGGCAGCTTTCAACACGCCGCCTTGTGGAAACGCGCGCTGATCGTGGCGGCGGGGCCGATGACCAACCTGATGATCGCCATCGCCATCTTTGCCGCGTTCTTTGCCATTCTTGGCAAGCCGACCATCACCGGGGCGGAAGATTCGCGCACCATCGGCGGCTTCGCCGATGGCAGCGTGGCAGCCGCAGCCGGGCTTGAAGTGGGCGATCGGGTGGTCGCTATCGATGGCCGCAAAATCGCCGATTTTGGCGAATTGCGCACCACAGTTGCGCTCCATCCGGGCAAGCGCATGGTCTTCACCATTGATCGCGCAGGCAAGCAAATCACCATTCCGATCACCACGGCACGGGTGGTGGACACTGATAGTTTCGGTAATGAAAGCGCCATTGGCCAGATCGGCGTGGCGGCTGCGGGCGGCGGCTATGCACTTGAAAAGGTGGGTTTGTTCGAAGCGATCCCGCTGGCGTTCAAGCAGTGCTGGGATCTGATGGGGATGATGATTACTGGCATCCAGCAGATCCTGATGGGCGACCGGTCGTTCGACGAATTGGGCGGCCCACTGAAGATCGCGAAATTTTCGGGCGAGCAGATGAGCCTTGGCTGGATCGCCTTCATCAATTTTGCGGCGCTGATCTCGCTTAATTTGGCATTCATCAACTTCTTGCCAATCCCTGCGCTCGATGGCGGGCATCTGATGTTCTACGCGGCTGAGGCGATCCGCCGCAAGCCGGTGGGGCCGCAGGTGACCGAGTGGGCCTATCGCACCGGCATTGCGCTGGTGTTGATGTTGATGGTGGTGGTTACGGTGAATGACCTGTTCACGCTCCCGCTGTTTGGAAGCTGAACGTTTGGGAAAAGTGAGCGGGGCGTTGTCCAAACGCACTGTTTGCCGGGGAAAGCAGGCCGAACAGCCCGCAATCCGCGCCCGCCGTGCTTGACCCGCGCAGGGCACATCGGGCAGAGGCGTGGGCCGTGGTGGAGGGTGCCCTGAACTGCAGGCGCACGATGACATTTTCAAGTTTGCGACAATTACAAGTTTGCGCGTTCAAGGTCGCAGGACGTGACACGGACGGTTGGAACGGGATTTTAACTGCATGAACCGAATGAGCGATACGGTCACTGTGCCGGTCACTGGCAATCTGACGCGCTCGCTGGCGCACGGGCGCTTTGCGGTGATGCTGTGCTGCGGTTCGATGCTGGCGGGTGTGCCCGGCGCGGCCTTTGCGCAGGCCCGGGAGGCCGCACCTGCGGCCACTGCCCAGCCCAGCGCTTTGCCGGCCGCCCAACCGCCTGCTACCCCCGCACCGACAGAGCGCAGCAATATCATCCGCACCATCAATGTTGTCGGGGCCGAGCGGTTGGAGCCGACCACCATCCTCAGCTACATCCGCCTGCGCGCCGGGCAGCAATACACTGCCGTGGCGGCGGACGAGGCGATCAAGGATCTTGGCGCGACCGAACTGTTTGCCAATACCAGCATTCGCAACGAAAACGGCAACGTCGTTATCACTGTGGTTGAAAACCCGGTCATCAACCGCATTGTGCTCGAAGGCAATAAACGGCTCAAGTCCGATAAGATTCTGCCTGAAATCAAGCTGTCGCCGCGCCAGATCTTCACCCGTTCGAAGGTGCGCGCCGACGTGACCCGCATTCTTGAACTGTACAAGCGCCAGGGGCGGTTTGCGGCGCAGGTTGAGCCCAAGCTGGTGCAACTGCCCCAGAACCGGGTCGATATCGTGTTCGAAATCACCGAAGGGCCGAAATCCAAGGTTCGCCAGATCAACATTCTCGGCAACGAAAAGTTTTCCGATGGCGACCTGCGCGGCGAAATGGTGACCAAGCAGTCACGCCTGACCACTTTTTTCAGCTCCAACACCAGCTACGATCCGGATCGTCTGGCGTTTGACCAGCAAAAGCTGCGGCAGTTCTATCTGACCGAAGGCTATGCCGATTTCCGGGTGGTGTCCGCCGTCGCGGAACTGACGCCGGATCAGAAAGACTTCATCATCACCTACGTGGTTGAAGAAGGCGAACGCTACAGCTTTGGCGACGTCAAGGTCGACAGTCAGCTGCGCGATTTCGACAGCGACATCATGAGCGGCAATCTGCCGATGAAGTCGGGCGATTTCTACAACGCCAAGACGGTCGAGGACACGGTCGAACAGCTGACCGAGCTGGCCGGCCAGTTTGGCTATGCTTTTGCCGATGTTCAGCCGCGGTTCGATCGCAAACCTGATGATCTGAAAATGAACGTGACCTTCGTGCTGCGCGAAGCGCCGCGCGTCTATGTCGAGCGGGTCGACGTCAACGGCAACACGCTGACACAGGACAAGGTCATCCGGCGCGAATTCCGGATTGCCGAAGGTGATGCCTTCAACAGCCTGGCCGTGCAGCGCACCACTGCGCGCATCAATTCGCTGGGTTATTTCCAGGAAAACTTTGAAGTCAGTCAGGTTGAAGGCAGCGCGCCCGACCGGATCATTCTCGAAGCCAACGTCGAAGAAAAGCCGACGGGCGAATTGCAGTTTTCGGCCGGATTTTCGTCGATCGAGCAGTTCATTCTGGCCGGCAGCATCCGTCAGCGCAATTTCCGTGGGCGTGGGCAGACGGTGGGTCTTAGCGTCAACTATTCGCAGTTCTCGCGTTCGACGCAGATCAGCTTTAGCGATCCCTATATCTTCGATCGCAATATTTCCGGCGGGGTTGACATTTATCGCCGCGATTTCAATAGCTTCAATTTTATTGGCAATAATCGCAATACGACCTTCAAACAGGCCACCACCGGCTTTTCGGCACGCGCTGGGGTGCCGCTGACCGAGTTCATGTCGCTGATCGGCAGCTACACGATCAACTACGAAGATGTGACGCTGGACGAAAACCTGTTCTTCTCCGATCTTGATGGCGATGGCACGAGGGAATGCGACCCGCTGCGCGCCGGCCGTTTTTTGTGCGACGCGATTGGCACCCGGTTAAGCTCGATCGTCGGGCTGAGCCTGAACTACAACTCGTTGAATTCGCGGCTGCGTCCGACGCGCGGCAAGACCATCTCGCTCAGCAGCGAATTTGCCGGGCTGGGCGGCGATGTGCGCTATGTGCGGTTCCGCGGGCGCGGGCAGCAGTTCTGGAACGTCGGCAACAGCGGTTTCATATTCTCGGTTCTGGCGGAAGGCGGAACGATCATTCCGTTGCAGCAACGCCCCGGCGTTGGCGTGGATGACGTATTGCTGACTGACCGCTTCTTCCTGGGTGAACCGCAGTTCCGCGGGTTTGCCATTCGCGGGGTCGGGCCGCGCATTCTGACGCAGTTTTCGATCCTCGACCAATTCAACCGTCCGGTGCTCGATGATGCTGGCAATGTCACCTTCCGCACGGCCCGCAACGAAGTGCGCGATGACGCGATTGGCGGGCGCAATTACTATCTTGGCCGTGCCGAACTGGAAATTCCGCTTGGCACTGGCGCGCGTGAATTGGGGCTGCGGCCATCAATCTGGGCCGATGTTGGCGCGCTATGGTCGGTCGAGCAGCCGATCCTCACCAACAACGAAACCGGCGTGCCGATCCGTAACGCGGCCGGAGATGCACTGTATCAGATCGTGGGTGTATCAGGTGAAGCCGGGATCACCACCAGTCCGACCCAGCCTGATGGCGCGATCAACATCCGCCTGATCCAGGATCGCAGCAATTTCCGCGAATTCTTTCTTGGCGATTCGGCAAGCCCGCGCATTACCGCCGGGATCGGGGTCAACTGGAATTCGCCGTTCGGGCCTTTCCGGATCGATTTCGCCCAGACCATCCGCAAGGTTCAAGGCGATGATGAGCGTAAATTCACCTTCAACGTAGGAACGCAATTCTGATGACACTTTTTGCCAAACTTTTCGCTCCGGCCGGCCTTGCACTCACCGCGCTGGTCGCACTGCCGGCCCATGCGCAGGTCGAGGGGCGCTTCGCCACGGTCGATGTTTCGCGCACGATCATTGGCACTTCGGCGTTTCAGACCGCTTATGAACAGGTCAACCAGACCTACACCCAGCAGAACGATCTGCGCCGCACCAAGGCGCAGGAGCGCCAGACCCTGCTCCAGACCTTCGATACCAATGGCGACAAGCAGGTGAACGACGCCGAGCTTGCGGCCAAGCAGAATTCAGCCGACATGACCAAGCTGCAAGCGCTGGAACAGGAAATTCAGGCGCTGACCAATCAGATCGACGGCGCGCGGATTTATGCGATCGAACAAATCATCGTGCAATATGGCCCAGCCTTGCAGGAAGTGACGACGCGCGATCAGATCAAACTGGTGGTTGATCCCGGTTCGCTGCTGTTCGCAGCGCCCGAAGCCGACATCACGCAAAAGGTGACCACCGCGCTGAATGCCAAGGTCACTACGGTCGGGGTGGTTCCGCCGTCGGGCTGGCAGCCGAGCCGCGAAGGCGTGCAGCTGTTTCAGGAAATCCAGCAGCGTCTGATCGCCGCGCAGATGGCGCAGCAGCAGCAGGCGCAGCAGCCAGCCGCACCGGCTGGTCGCTGATCGGCGCTGGCGGAGACATCGTGATGGACGAGGCGGGTAGCGCACCGGCGCAGGTGCTGGATTACGACATCGGCAAGATCCTTCAGGCTTTGCCGCATCGCTACCCGATGCTGCTGGTCGACCGCGTGCGGTCAATCGCGCTGGGGGAACGGATCCACGCGGTCAAGGCCGTGAGCATGAACGAACAGTTCTTTCAGGGTCATTTCCCCGGTGCGCCGATCATGCCCGGCGTGCTCCAGATCGAGGCGCTGGCGCAGGCTGCCGGCATCCTTGGGATCGAGACGATGGAGCTGGCGGGCACCGGCAAGCTGGTGATCTTCATGGGGATCGAAAACGCCAAGTTCCGTGCCCCCGTGACGCCCGGCTGCTTGCTCGATCTGCACGTCGGATTCACCCAGAAGCGCAGCCGGGTCTACAAATTCAAGGGCGTGGCGAGCGTTGAGGGCAAAACCACCTGCGAGGTCGAATTTACAGCGATGATGGCGGACGCCCGTTGATTTTCGTGCGCCCTTCAGCGCGCGGTTCCTCGGTGCTGCTCTCCTCTCCCGGCTCAAGTCCAGGGTAACAGGCGCCTGCGGCCTTGTGTCCTTGTCGGCCTATCGCTGCGCTACTTGAGGCTGGTCGCCCCCGCGGAGTGTTTGGCACTGATCCGCCCACGGCCTTGCGAAATGACGCTGGCATCGGTCGTGCAGCGACCAAAGGGCCGACCGGCCGCCCGCAGCGACGTGACCTGCAGGCCGCATGAGCGAAGATTTCGCGCCCCCCGGATGGCGTGCGAAAACAAACCTCAGGCTTGCCATGCAGGGCAAACCCGACTAAGCGCCCCGCTTCCCATTCATAGCAGCGCCGGTCGGAACCGGCGCCACGCTGCAAAGGACACGCTGATGAAGGCCGAAGGTCACCCCGAATACCACATGATCACGGTCAAGATGACCGATGGCACCGAATATCAAACCCGTTCGACCTGGGGCAAGGCTGGCGACACCATGTCGCTTGAAATCGACCCTCTCAGCCATCCGGCCTGGACCGGTGGACGTCAGCAGGTTGGTGAAGGCGGGCGTGTCGCCGCGTTCAACAAGCGGTTCGGCGGGCTCAGCCTCAAGAAGTAATTCACCAGACAAGCGCGCGGCCAATTGTCTGCGCGCACCGGTTTGCGGCTTTCGGGCCGTAAGGGGAAGGCGGCCTGACGGGGTCGCCTTTTTCGTGTCAGTTCGCTTTCAGGTGGCGCATTTGATGCAGCGCGAGGCGGTCGGCTGGGCCTCCAGCCGCGCGTGCGCAATCGGCGCTCCGCACTTGGCGCAGATGCCGTAGGTGCCATTATCGATCCGGGTGAGGGCGAGCCGCACAGCCCGTGCTTCGGCGCGCAGCACGTCATCGACCCCTTCGAGCGCTTCGTCATCGGCGAGATCGACCGCCTGTTCGGAAAAATCCGCATCAAGCGGCTGGCGCAGATCATCTTCGACTTCGCTGGATCGTTCGGTCAATTCCGCGAGCCGCGCCCGCAGTTGTTCGGCAATTGTCGAATAATCGTCCATCATTCCCTCCAATCGGTAAATAGTTGCTTCATAACCACAATTTACTGGCCTCGCACTGAAATGCCGGGCCGGCCAAGGTGAATCAGGGTAGCACCGCCCGCAGTCACGTCATTAAGGCAGATCATG
>Ga0100402_1003545_pt1 | contig 16929 bp, 17 predicted proteins | sample CryGeyme20150102_FD_80419 | JGI IMG/M metagenome (GOLD analysis project Ga0100402, IMG submission 80419) | Groundwater microbial communities from Crystal Geyser aquifers in Utah, USA - Crystal Geyser metaG 2015-0102 | ecosystem: Environmental > Aquatic > Deep subsurface > Groundwater | place...
AAAATCCCCTAGGTCAAGCCCAAGGGATTTTTTGATGCGGTGTTTGTTGGACAAAGTTCGAAACTATTTCGAGCAAAATCCAAATGATTAAAAATACTAATGCGGACGAGGCAAGGCGAAACTATTTGTCTGGGGGAATGGATTCGCCTTGCCTCGGCTGTTTTCCCGCCCGCAGGAGGGGTCTGGGGAGGAATGCGGGCGGGATTTCGGCGGGATTCCTTTTTTCGGAAAAATTCGCACGGGCTTAAATCTGATTATCAATTTTGAAGTTCTCTAAAATTGCTTGTGCTACTGCATTTGATAAAAATGTTGGAACAGCATTTCCAATTTGTAAATTTCTATCACCTCGTGAACCAAAAAATTGATAATCATCTGGGAAACATTGAATTCTCGCACCCTCTCTTGTTGTCAGTGGTCTTGGTGCTTTTGGATGAATACAACGAGATGATGACGGCGTACTTAGGTTTCTTGTTATCGTTGTTGCTGGTCGTTTCCACCAAAGACGACAATATGTATTTTTAAAACCTGATGTTGGGCGTAATTCTTCTGGCAAATCTTCTGGTGTTCCTCCGTCTGGCAATAACTCCATTATTTTTACTAAATTTTCATTATTGTTTGGCGAATTATGATCCATAAGTTTTGTCGGTGCGTTTTTACGCATAAACTTTTGAAAATCATTTTGTGGTTTGGAAGAATACTTAAAACTTTCTTCGTTTGATTTAATAAAAGGCAAATCACTTATTGCTTCCTCAAGTGTTAAATAAGGTTTGAGTTTTTTGTTGAACAAATCAGGTTTTTCCTCTGGATTATAATGAGTTGGTTCTGGGTATTCAAAATCAGTTTTAAGTTTTGAGCCAATAATCACAACCCTTTCCCTTATCTGTGGCGCGCCATAATCGGCGGCGTTCAAAAGTTTATATTGAACTTTATATCCAAGAGATTCAAAAAGTGAAATAATTGTTTTTAATAATTCGCCACCTTGCATCGATAAAAGACCTTTAACATTTTCAAAAAGAAAAAGTTTTGGATTGAATTCTTTTAGAACACGATAATATTCCTGAAATAATTTACCTCGTGGGTCGTCAATCAATCTTTTTCCAACTGTGGAATAAGCCTGACAAGGCGGTCCTCCGACAATAATATCAATCTCGCTCGCCTTGATTCCTAAATCTTTTTCGACTTTTTCTGCATTAAAATCTTTTATGTCCTCCGCATAGACTTTTGCTGTTGGGTGATTCAATGAGTATGCTTTTGCCATATTTGGCAAAATCTCGTTAGCGGCGACAATTTCAAAATTATCATCATGGGCGAAGCCATAACTCAAACCACCGACACCAGAAAACAAATCTATAACTTTTAATTTTTTGGCTTTACTCATAAAAAAATCTAATCAAAATTAATTTCCTTATACTTAACTGGGCTTTCTGTAATCTTCCAAATGAAATAATTTTGATCAATATTGAAAACGGTTTGACCTTCCATTTGTTGTCTTGTAATCCAATTAACGCTATCATCCTCAATTTCATCTAACTTAATAAAAGCAACTTGACCATTATATAAATCAAAATGAATTGCTAGAGTGTGAGAACCCAAATCACGAAAAACTCGTTTTGCTTCCAATACTTTATGTTGTTTTATATCATTTATCCCTGTAAAACCAGACTGCATTTCAATTCTTACTTTTTCTTTTCCGTTTAATCTAATTTCTAAATCTGCCTTTGGTGTTCTTTTGAATGTTTCTATATTCTTTAAATCATCGTCGCCAATTAAATCAATATTTGAAGTGTCAACCTCAAAAACCAATCCTAATGCTTTCAAAAAATAATTTGATAAAACATAACCTCTCATCCAAGAATAATAAACTTGCTCTGGTCGTCTGCCCTGATTATTCAAAATAGGCAAGATATTATTTGCTTTCATTATTTCAAAAGTTTTGTCTATGTGTTCTTTTTTGAAAGCATTAAGGTCATCAATTTTAATATCACTGGCGACGACGGTGTTCACTTTGTCGAGAATGTTATATAATCGCTCGTTTAAAAGTGCGATATAGTTTAAATCGACTGTTGGTGTAATATCTTTTGCACCAAAAAAGTTCTTAACATCAGCTTGATTCGTAAAACCTAGCTTTTGTCTATACTGACGAAAATATTCTGCTGTAATTGTTATTTGTCTAGTCATAGTTTTATTTTATTAAATCCTCTATTGATACATTTAACGCCTTGGCAATTTTTTTAATTGTATCAACTGTTGGGTTTTGTTGCTTGCCAGCTTCAATGTTTATTATTGTATTATTAGAAACATCAGCAAGACGAGCCAGTTTTTCTTGCGACAAACCCAACTTTTCTCTTATTCGTTTAATTTTGCTTGACTCAACCATATTGAAATAGTAATATTATATTGTGGTATGATAATTATATGTCTTTAAAAAATAACCACAATATAATATTACCAAAATATTTGGCTTTCGTAAAGGAAAGCCCGTGCGAATTTTTCCGAAAAAAGGAATCCCGCCGAAATCCCGCCCGCATTCCTCCCCAGACCCCTCCTGCGGGCGGGAAAACAGCCGAGGCAGGGCGAATCCGAAACCCCAGACAAATAGTTTCGCCTTGCCTCGTCCGCATTAGTATTTTTAATCATTTGGATTTTGCTCGAAATAGTTTCGAACTTTGTCCAACAAACACCGCCAAAATTGAAAATCGGAATCGGAAGCCGAAATGGGGTCGGCACGAAGTGCCGACACAAATGTATTCCCCCCAAAAAATCCTGAATCTGAAAGGGTTCGCCACGCTCCGCGTGGCTCCTCGTTTGCCAATACAATTATGAATAATCAAACCAAAAAGTTTTTCATTTATACTCGCAAGTCTACGGACGACAAAGACAGACAAGTCCGCAGTATTTCCGACCAACTATCGGAACTAAAAGTTTAGCGTTGAAAGAACAACTGGAGGTGGTGGATGTCTTTGTCGAAAAACAGACCGCCAAAATACCAGGTCGCCCTGTGTTTAACGAAATGATAGAGCGAATGGAAAAAGGCGAAGCGTCTGGTATTTTGGCGTGGCATCCTGATAGACTTGCTCGCAACTCGGTAGATGGAGGAAAAATAATCTACCTCGTTGATACTGGCGTAATTGTGGAGATGAAATTTCCAACTTTTTGGTTTGATCCGACACCGCAAGGAAAATTCATGCTCTCAATCGCTTTTTCACAATCCAAGTATTATGTAGATAATTTGTCGGAGAATATAAAGCGAGGTCATCGCAACAAAGTGAAAGACGGAATATGGCCTCCAATGGCTCCGCTTGGTTATGTAAACAAAAATAGAAAAATTGTTCCCGATGAAAATATCGCACCTTTAATCAAAAAAACATTTGAGGCATATTCGTCTGGGTCTTTCACTTTGAGACAACTCCGCGACAAATTTAACGAACTTGGATTGAAGCGAAAAAGCGGAAAGGAACTTGCGGTGTCGAATTATCAAAAACTTCTCAAAAATCCCATTTACACTGGCTTGATGTTGTATAACGGTGAATTGTATGACGGAAAGCATGAACCGATTATTTCAAAGAAACTTTTTGATTCTGTTCAGGAAGTGATGCTGAGAAAATCTAAACCGAAGTCGCGAGGATTGAAACCATTTTTGTACAGAGGATTTTTCCGTTGCCGGATAAACCAGAAACACAGACTCAATCAAGTCAATCCGCTTGTTAACTGCCCCGATCAGCCAAAATAGCCAGTCGTGGTTTACGAAGATGTTCAGAAGCTCCAGAGAGAGCCGCCGAACATGAGACATGATGGCCTTTTTCCAGCCACGCTTTTTGACAACCTCTTTCACCCCCGCACCAATTTCATTGGTATGGGGGCATGCCGAAGAAGAGGTTGTCGGCACATCAGACGCAATGACGTTTTTCACGCTGTCCATGACGACTTCCTCCTTTTGGTTTTTTGAGTTTAAAAGGTACTACACCCCCTTACCAAAGTTTTTGGCGTGGGGGTTGCTTTCTGATTAGAATATAGCAAATTTGAGCCAAAATGTCAATGTTTTTTAAGGTGAACCTTTTAAGGTGAACTTAAAATAATGAGTAAATTTAACAAAAATATTTTAATTAAATAACAAAAATTAGAAAATAAAATAAAAAAAGCCTCTTCGTTATCTTGTGAGATAAGAAGAGGCTAGGGTTAAGCTTGCCGGAAAGTTATCTCCGGGTTAAGCATCCTCCTTATTGCTAGAGCCTCGCTTTGAAAACAAGCGATTGCTTCTGAAGCAATTGTGTGCACCTTTGATTCAGTCAGTGATTCGTCTTTGCATCTCTTCAAGCAAAACTCGAAGATAGCAATAAATAAATCACTTAACTGACGTTGGATCACCGTCGCTCCTTCGACAAGGCACTGTTCATGTCGTTGAACATCTTTGTATAAAAACCAAAGATACTCAGCAAATGCTTTATGCGCCGTCTCAAAAGTTACACCAAACGCTCTGATGTTTCTGACCAGCTGGTTTGTCTCGTAGAAGTAGTAACCAGTGCTTTCCTCTCTGATTAGCTGGCACTGTTTTCCAACCTGCTCCACGAGTACAGTCCCGGGGATAAGATACAGCTCATTGAACAGTTTGTCGAACTGCACCCTCCCAATGGTCCGCAAAAGAGCTAAACTGTCAGCCACATCTTCATATTCAGTCCAAGGGGTTACCATCATGTAGCCATACTGATAGTTAATCCCTAAATCCTCAAGAAGTTGCGTGGCCCTGACTGTATCAGACACGGAAGCGTTCTTGCCCATATGGGTAAGAATTTTCTCACTGCCCGATTCAATGCCTAGGTATATTTCTTTCAACCCTGCTTTCTTGAGGGCCTCCAGAACGTCTCTTTTGCGAATGTCAGTCACGCGCGCTTCAACGTACAGTTCGATTCCCGGAACTTGATCTTGGATAAGAGTGGCTAGTTTCATGGTCCGGTCGGAGTGTGCCCTCGAGGCTGAGCCGAAGAAATCCGGATCAATGAAACGATATCGAACATTGTCAGGGAAAATTCGACGAAGTTGCAGTATTTCCGAGACAATGTGTTCTGGCGAGCGTCCTCTCCAGATTAGTCCACGCTTGGCATCAAAATGAGGGCCTACAGCGCAAAAGGTGCACCTACCGAAACAGCCCCTGCTACCTTCGATGACGATTTCCGTGCTATTTCTGTCGGCGTACCGTTTAGGAAATGGCAGGGTATCCAGATTAGTTATAACTGAACGACGTGAGTTTATTTTGACAGATCCGTTTGCAGATCTTGTCGCCATATTCTCGACTCCGTCAAAATTTTCTCCCAATCTGATTTTTTCTGCCAAATCTACGATGGTAAGTTCGCCTTCACCCACAGCAACAGAATCAACGAAGGCCAGTCGGTTCAGCACGGTTTCTGGTTGTAAGGATGGGTAGTAGCCGCCCATGCATACATGTCTCAGATAAGGTGGCTGATCAAGGAGTTTGCCCAACGCATCAATCCAGAGAACAGATTCCTCGGAAATTGTTGATATGCCGAGGAAGAATGGCTGGATACTCCTAATTCGTTCTGCAACCGACCCAGGCGAGAGTTGACTCATCCGCGCGTCAATGATTCCGACTCGATAGCCATGTTTTTCAAGCACAGCTGCCAAGTAGCCAAGGGCTAGATTCTCATCATTGACGTTAGCGGAACGATACGATCCGAGCGTGTTGGGGCTAACCAACACTATGTTTCCGTTCATCGCTTTTCCTCCTTGGTACTTGGTTTGTCCTAGTTCAGATGAAGATGACTTTCTTTGGCCAGTTCAACGAGACCTGACCGCTTAATCAAGGTTCTGTTTCGTAAAACTTCCGATTTTCTCAACCTCCATATCAGCCTATGCCCGGTCGCTTTTACGAGCTTGCCCATAGTATCAATGGCAGATAGTAGTGGTACGCAATCTGTTGACCCTAACAAATAACTCAATTGGTAGACCCCATCACTGTAAGGATATACCCCTGCAAAAACTACAGCATCATCGGATGATAAAGCGTAGTTTTTGTAGGGCAATCCCTTGAGTTGAAATTTCAGGGATCGGAATGGTGACGATTCCTCTGGCAGCTTATCCGACAAACGTCTTGCCACTTCAAAATCGTCACTATCCATTAACCTAACTTCAAGTGGTCTCGACGCAGATTTTTTGTCTCGGTATGCGAAGACAGACCAGCAGTGAGTTTTTCTTATGCGGAATCTTGATCTCACCATTCGATCTTGTTTGGTGTTGAAAGTCACGATTTCCGCCCTGCCGCTAAATGAAAGATGACCTAAAAACTCATTATAACTGGAATCTGTTTCCGCACCGATTACCGCATAATCCTCGTATTCAATTTCACGGTAGAACTCCGGCATGGAGGCAGTAACCATCACGCCCATTATTTTACCAGTGGTCGAAACGAGGATAAACCTACGGGGCCTTTCAAGATACCTGTCCAGTTTGAGAATTTTGCTACTTCTATCAAACATAATGCATCTGGCCAGGTTCCTGAAACTGATGCCTTCGTAGCATGATAGTAGATGAGTATTGTCGGGATGATTCCTGAGTAGGTAATCAAGCCCCGAGCGATAACCCCTACTATTATAGGCTACCTCTTTTATGGTGCTTGTTTTACCTTGACTCATGACTATTGTCTCCTTTGTTGTTTGTTTATTCATGGCATTGGCTCTTTACGTTGTCAAAGAGCATGGAAATGACTTGATCAAGACAGTCTTGATCCGATTAATTTTACTGCAATTAAGCCATTTTTGTCAAGAGGTCGATTTTTAAAAACTTGACAGAAAGTCAATTTTGATATATAATAAAGTGTTACAAAATGTAACAATGTTCGTTAACAAAAACCACGAAAGAAGGGAGACAGGAGTCATGAACAGTAAAAGTATGTTCGATCAACTGTTTTTCCCACGAATTTCAGAATCGTGGGAAGGAATCGAGGCCGACGAGTTTGTTGGTTTCCTGCATCCCAAATGTCAGGAAATCATTACTGCCGAAAAGCTTCTTACCCTACTTGGTGAGGGTCGGAAGTTGCGTGTGAAGTTCGGGATTGATCCGACGGCTTCAGATATTCACATCGGACATCTTGTTCCAATGATGTTACTGAGGCAATTCGCCAAAGCAAGTCATCACATTGATTTTATCATTGGTGACTTTACGGCGCTTGTTGGTGATCCCACCGAGCGAGATACCGGTCGGGTGCCATTGACCCCTGAACAGATTGCTATTAATATGCGAACTTTTCAGGATCAGGTCAGCAGGTTTGTCGATCTGTCTTGTCTTGAAGTCCACCACAATTCCGAGTGGTTGAATCCAATGACATTGCAAGAAGTTTTTGCAGTTTTTCAAAGGATCAATCTCACGGAAGCTGTCCAAAGAGAAGACTTCCGCAAAAGAATGAGAAACTCCCAAGCAGTTTCTCTGGCGGAAGTGTGCTACGGTGTGTTGATGGGTATAGATTCGATCCGCCTGTCAACAGATGTAGAGATCGGTGGCATCGATCAGCTTCTCAACTTCCAGCAGTGTCGCAAGATTATGCGAGAGAAAGGAATGGAAGAGGAAGTTGCACTGATGGTCCCTCTGCTTGAAGGGACAGATGGCGGCGGTCGCAAGATGAGCAAAAGTTTCGGCAATACAGTGCCAGTAACTGCTAGTTTGGAAGATAAGTTCGGGAAGATCATGTCTATACCCGATCGTCTTATTTTTCAGTACTTTTGCAGTTTTGCTGATGTTCATCAGCGAGAGCTTGATGGACTGAAAGCATTTGTCGCCTCCGACCCATTGGAAGCCAAGAAACAACTCGCAACATTTCTCGTAGCACTTGAAGCAAAAGACTTATCACAGGGTTTACGCGAAAGAGAAAGCTTCGAGAGAAAGTTTTCGCAAAGAGTGATCACCGAGGAAGACTGCATTCAGCTCACTGCTAATGTTGGCCAGAACTTGTTCGCCCTACTTGCCGCATCAGAAGAATTTAAGAGCAAGGGCGAGTTGCGAAGACTATTCGAGCAAAATGCCGTTAGGCTTATAACAGATTCCGAGGAATCAATTCTCGACATTTCTGCTAACGTCACGGGTTCATGTAAGTTGCGCGTCGGCAAACTCCGCTTTTTTAAAATCAACGTCGGTCAATGAGACCATCGCCCCTTTCCCATAGACTTATCGCCATGGGAAAGGGGCTCTTTTTTTACCTTAGAACCAAAGTTTTGGGTATATGAGGGCAAGCTTTTGGTTTGAAGTGGTCCGCCACCTTATCAAATTCGTTTTTGAAAATTACCAATTGCTTAACCAAATCATTTACATATTCTTTTGTAAAGTAGGGTGAGACTGGGTACATTTTCATAACTCCTAATTTTATCCCAGATTTTGAGGCTTCATAGCCAGAGATGTAATCTATGGCTAATGGGCTCCCGTTAATAATTTGTTTTTCTAATAAAAACAAATAAAATTTATGATTATACTCGGCAATTTTAATAGCTGTATCATTTGATTGTTTTAATACTTTTTGATAACTATAATTTAATTTTGGGGGAGTAACAATAAATAAGGTAACAAAATTTTCATCCAATGAATTAACAACACTAAAATCTTTTAATACATTAAATTTATTCTTTACTCTTTCTGAATTTGCGATTAACTCAGCTATTAAATTTCTAAAACCACTCATACCAAGTGATTTTAAGGCTACTAACGCTGAAACAGACCCGTTCAATGGCCTTGAAGATTCTAAGGTATAAGTAAATGGAGAATAATTGCCAAATTGTAGCTCTGAAAGCATCGGCTGTTTTGATACTCCTAAGTCATCAATCAACTTCTTATCTTTAGCTATAAAAACACTTGAAAGATATGGGCAAAAACCTGTTTTATGAAAGTCAACACCGAATGAATCAGCATACTTTATCTCAGACACTTTACGATACATACTTTCTAATTTCTTTAACGCAATATCGTCTATTTTTTCAGGATTATTTTTAAAGTCATAGTTTTTAAAAAATAACCAAACCCAGCCGATAACAGAGTCTACATGAATATGGGGAACATATTTTAATTTAAAATTCTTAACTAACTTATTTCTTAATTGAACAATTTTTTTAATTGGATCAACCGTATTATGTAATGTCGTACCACCATTTACTATCATACAGGGTATTGCCCCACCATCTTTAATAAAATCAACTATAATTTTTTCTGCTTTAGTTAAGTCAATTTTCCCCTCATAATCTAATGGCAGTCTTAAACAGTTCGATCTACCAAGACCAAGCCAGTCACAAACTTCTATATGGCAAGGGTGCCCTTGGTCGGTTGATGTTATGGCGATCCTGCCATTAACTCCCATTTCTTTAAAATTCTTATTGTACTTATTTAAAGCGATTTTAACGGCATATAAATTAGTACCCTTGCCACCAAACGTAAAAACACCAAAGGCTTTCCTCCAATCCCATCCAACTAAAGACGACATATGTTTTACAACTTCAAGCTCAGTAACACTTAAACCACCGCACGAAACATCTATTGCAAGGTTGGGATTAAATAACATTGTCATTGTTGAGGCGGCGATAGCTGGGATTAATGGAGGAGGTGTTATATTAATCATTGTGCCGGGGTGATGCCACCTAACAGCTCCCTTGAAAAGACTTGATATTTCTTTCATGACTTTCTCTGGATTTTGATTTGTTTCCGGTATTGACGATTTTTTTAAATAGTCTTCGTATTTTTCTGAAACCACACCGGGAATCCTAGCTTGATTTGCCTTGCCTAATTTTTTTATTGCGCCATCAAGCACCCTTACTTGTTTTATAAGTTCACCGCAGTCATCAGTTTTCGGATCAAGAAAATACTTTTTTAGTTTTATTTTTTTCATAAAATGAATAAAATTACCACAAGTGGTAAATTCGTATATTAAAAATTATTAAATAATTCTAACAAAAAATCTCTTGCCTTTCTGTATGATATCTCCAGATTTAACAATAAATTTTAAGTCGCTGACGGTTTTTTCATTTATTTTTACACCATTTTGATCAACCAACCTTCTCGCTTCTGATTTAGTAGAACATAGATTAGATTCAAGCAAAACTGTCAGTATATTATAATCGGTTGGCTTTATTTCTGCTATATCATCTGGTATTTCTTTTTTACTAAATGTTTTAACAAAATATTCTTGAGCTTTTTGAGCGTCATCTTCAGAATGATAGAATCTCACTATTTCAAAAGCTAATTTCATTTTATAATCTCTGGGGTTGCCTCCCGCCTCTAATTCTTTTTTAAATATTTCAATTTTTGATAAATCAACCCTCGTAGTTAAAATAAAATATTTAATAATCAGTTCATCTTGTAAAGACATAATTTTGCCAAACATTTCATTTGCGGAATCAAAAAGATTAATAGTGTTGCCCCAGCTGGAGCTCATTTTTCTACCATCCAGTCCTTCGATCAGCGGATTGGTTATAATGTCTTGAGGCTGTTGTTTATAGTGCCGTTGTAATTCTCGCCCGGCCAATAAATTAAAACGTTGATCAGTGCCACCAATTTCAACATCTGCTTTTATGGCTACCGAGTCATAGCCTTGCATTAAAGGATATAATAGTTCTCGCAGAGATATTCGTCTACCTCCGTCTAATCTTTTTTTGATATTCTCCCTTGAAATAAACTCATTAAGAGAAAACACGTCTGCTTGTTTACCAATCTGGTGGTAGTCTAATTTGCTTAACCATTCGCTGTTGTAATGGACCTCGCATTTTTCAATATCAATAACTTTTTCAGCCTGTTGAATATAACTTTTAAGATTTTGTTTAACTTCTTTCTCGGTCAGCATTGGCCGTTCACTGTCTTTATCGGAAGTATCGCCAATGACACCCGTAAAGTCGCCAATTATTAAAACAATTTTATGCCCGAGTTCCTGAAAATCTCTAAGTTTAAATAAAGGTACGGCTCGTCCTACATGGATATTGGGACTTGTGGGATCAATGCCTAATTTTACGCGAAGCTGTTTGCCACTTTTTAATTTTCTCGTGAGGTTGTCTTTATCAATAACTTCATCTATGCCTCGAGATAATAGTTCATTTATTTTTTGTAGGGATGTATTAATATTAATGTTAGTTTTCATATTTTTATTTCATTATTAATAAGGTCGTTCACTTCATTAAGTATACCATCAATATTTGCATAATTCCACGATCCAAAACGACCGATAGTATAGCAATTATAATTTTTAAGATACATTTTTACCTTAGATAATATTTGCTCTAATTGAATAGTCTGCGTTGGATACATATATTCAAAAAAGTCTATTTTATAATCCAATATATCATTATCATTTTTAATCATTTCCAAATCATTAAGTAATTTTTTGCAATTGTCTAAAATAGTATTTTTGTCTGGTAAATTTTCTTTATTTTTATATGAAATTTCTAACGAAAAGATTGATTCATTTTTCTCTTTTAAAGATTGACTTGAATTAGAGTTTATAATAATTCTTTGTGCTAAATATTTTTTATCAGGTATATAAATTCTTTGCAGAGAAGAAAAATGTTTCTTGGCTAAAAAAGTAACGAGACAAGTCGAAACTTTTTCTAATTGCTTGACTAAATCAATAATAGTTTCATTTTTGTTTACTAATAGTTTTTTAATAAGAACATCGACTGGCAGACTTGATATAAGATTGTTATATTTATAAATTTTACCGTCACCATCTTTAACAATTTTGTTGTTGAGATCTATTTTAAAGACCTCACAATTTATTTTAATATTATTATTTATTTTCTCAATACTTTTTAAAAACATATTTTCAAAGCCCCCAATATTAGGATAACAAACGTGCTCATTTGAATTATAATTTTGATCACCTCGGAAGAGTAAACCTTTTAAAAATTTCAATGTCCCGAAGGATACCCTGCTAACCCAATTAGTAGAAATGTTTCTTAAATCAATTTTCCAAGCCTTTTCGTTGTAGGGGAATAAAAAATAATTGCACACTTGTTTTCCAAATTTTTCCTGAAGCCATTCAAATAGATTATTTGATGTAAATTTTGGTCGTATCAAAAAACTAATAAAACATTTTATTTTTACCACAATTGGAGCATAAAAAAGATGAAGCTGAAATGGATGAGGAATTAATTTTCCAAAAATAAAAACTTTAGCTTCTCTTTTCTGACAATATAAATTGTCAGAATTGATAATTTGACGTAACTCTTTAGATGATTCAATAGCTTTTTTATGTAAAGCATGTGCACCAATGTCATAATATGAATCCCCCATTTTAAAAGAGCGACATAGACCGCCGGGTCTATTTTCTTTTTCCAAAATTAAAAAACTATTTTTATTTTTTTGTGCCAATTTTAAACCTAAAAAAATCCCGGAGATTCCACCACCGAGTATTAAATTATCAACTTTAATAACTTTTTCATTTTTCCATTGCATTTTAATTTTTGCTATATTTTGGCTTATTTAAATATAATTTTAGAATTTTTTATTAAAAAAGTCAACCTTTTTTTCTAAAACTCAAAAGGGAATAAATTTTACTTCATTCCCTTCGACTCCAAGCCTAATGAGCAAAATTATTCCCGATTCTGACTGATTTTTTCTATTTCAATAATAATAATTTTTTTGACCCTGATCTTTAATCTAATCCGACAATGGGGACAAAACATGCAAAATGAAATTTCATTTTTGAAGTCAGCCTCGTTAAAGATGATGCCGTTGCAGTTCGGGCAGTTGCCAACCCGAATATTTTTTTGTTCCTCCATCATATAATTAATTCCTGACAGGTCCTCTATAACCAGCCCAATGTCACTCCATCAGGCTGGCAGAGAAGACCCTACCGTGATTCTTGGTCAGCCTCTGATTGTTCATCTTGAGGGCTGGATTGGTCATCCTCGGGTTTGTCCGTCTCGACTTGTTCTCCTTCCTCCTCAGGAGTCGGGTCTTGGTTGAAAGATTTCTCTGTCATATTTTTTGCTGGTTAATTATTATCATTAATTTGGGTTCGACCACCTCCCAAATCTTTTTAATGATTTTTATGTTTTGGTATTTGGCTTCCATCTTGTGCCAGTCCAGAAATATTTTTACCGTCTATCATTTTTGTTCTAATTCCGCCGATAGACATTTTTTCAGCTAAGATTGATTTACTTTCCCGCAAGTTTTCCACAGCCTGTCGCTTCTTGTTATTTAATTCTTGTTCTTTATTCTTGTTAGTGGGTCCTCGTGAGCTATCTGACAGCTCACTCTGAGCTATATGGCGGTTGGTTTGAACTATCTGATTTGAGATAGCTCGCTGTGAGCTGTCTAATTTCAGGAGATAATAAATATTGTAGTATTTGCGGCGTTCCTTGCTAATCAGCCCCAATTTAATCAGCTGGTCGATACTGCGTTTGACGCTGGCCACGCTGGAGCCGATTTCTCTGGCAATGGAAGTCTGTGAGGGGAAACAAAAGCTGGCCTGATTGGCGTGCTTGGCCAGACAGTTATACAGGGCAATGCCGATAGGTTTAATCAGCGGGCCGTAGTGGTCGATTACGGTTTTGCTGATCCAATACCAATCGCCGTTGCGCAGATCCCTGACTTTGATTTTTGGCTTGTCCATATAAAGATCATGGTAATGATCGCACCTCATCCCTTTTCCCGACACGAGGGCTCTATTCGGTCGGGAAAAGAGTGGGATGCCATCGCTAGCTATTTTTTCTTAGCCAGCTCGGTGTCTATATTTGCCAAAGCGTCTTTTACGCTTTGTCTGGTAATTGGATTTTTTAAATCCTCGGCGCTGAAAGCCTCAACGATTCTCATCCTGCGTTCTATCAGATCCTCCCGGGTCATGCTCTTGATTCCATCCGTCAGCTTCTTGATCTTGTTGGTTTTTTCTTTCCTCATAATTTTGATGGTCAATATAGTCGATGAGAGTAAAGGCCATTCTTTTAAAGCAAACGTGGACACGCCACAATTCCTGGCGTGTCGGCTCTCGCCCCAAGACTTCAGCCAAATTCTTGCGAGCGATGTCCATGAGCCTCTGCTCGTCTCGACCGACTTTCGACATGTGATAAAATTGTGAATACAAAAGACCTCACACATGACCCCACACTTTATTTTTTCTTTATTAATTTTTTATAAATAATTTAAGTCTTTTTACTTAACTCTCAAGGCAAAAAAATATCCTCGACCTTGCACCCGAGAGCGAGGGCAATCCTCTGGGCCGTTTCCAAGTTTGGTTTTTTTCTGCCGGTTTCATATCGGCTTATAACGGTATTGTGCTTAAATCCGAGTATTCGGGCGAGTTGATACTGGGTCAAGTTTTTCTTGATCCGAATATCTCTTAGTTTGATATTGGCTGGGGTGGTCCGCATAAATTTTTCTATAAATAGACCTCTATAGTCATATTAAGTAATTTTACTTAATTCGTCAAATAGCGTCTTGTGGATAAAGTAAAAATGCTTAATCTTTACAAAAAAGAATTAATAAGTTAAACTGAATGTAGTGGATAAACTAATAAATATGACTTTAGGCACATATCTAAAAAACCAAAGGGAACGGGAAGAACTGAAGGTGAAGGACGTCGCCGAGCGTCTTGGCGTTTCCTCAAGCTATATCAGCCAGCTTGAGAAAGGCGACAGTTTTCCTTCCAAGAAACAGCTCGCTTCCCTGGCCAAGGCTTATGATGTTAAAGAGGAAGACTTGGTCAAATGTTGGGCGGAATCAAAAATACATCAGGTCGGAATTGCCACCGACTATCGTTTTGATATTCGGGAAGTTGGCGAGAAGAAAGTTTCAGAAATGGCAAAGAAATTGGAAGAGAGTTTGAATGAATTTAGAGAAACGGTCAGCTCCCAAACTGGCAACGACTTTGAATCTGAATTTTTAACGGTGCCGGTGTTTGACGGTTTGGTCAATGGCGATCTGGAAAAACTTTACACTTCGAGTCAGGACTTGATCGCCCTCCCCAAAAGGGTGCTTACCAAAAACCACCGCATCTTTTCCGTTCGGGTCGGCAAAATACGAATGGACGAGATGGGAATAATCGATGGCGACATTGCAATCTTTGATAGGGATGCCAAAGTTGCGAATGGCGACATCGTTTTAATCAACACGCCAGACGGGGTCACGGTGACTTATTATCACAAACGGGGCGACAATTTGGAAATAAAGCCGGAACGGAAAAAATTCAAACGAATGTATAAACTTAAGGACATACCAATACTTGGTAGGCTGATCTACCATGTCAAAAAATATTAATAATAAAAACGGGGCTCTCAAACTTGAATGAGAGCCCCCGCTGTTTTTAAAGAAAACATATGAATTACTTAATCTACGCAAGAGTCTCGACAAGCAGGCAAGCGGAACGGGAACTATCCATCCCGGCACAAATAAAAGCTTGTCACAAATTCGCCACCGAGCGAGGCTGGCATTTCCTTGACGGCGGTGTTTATGAGGAAAAGGGTGAATCGGCCAGAACGACCGATCGTCCCAAATTACAGGAAATGCTTCATCGAGCAAAGACCGATTCAAAGGTTGATGTTATCATCGTTCATAAATTGGACCGCATGTGTCGAAACGTGGCCGATTACGCAGCGATCAAACACATGCTTAAAAAACACAACGTTAAAGTTATCTCGGCTGTTGAACAGTTTGACGAATCTTTTTCTGGGGAGCTGGTTGAGAACATTATGGCATCGATTGCTCAATGGACATCTCAAAACATATCGTGGGAAGTTAAAAAGGGTTTGAGAGAAGCCGCCGAACGTGGTCGCTTTCCCGGAGTCGCTCCTCTCGGCTATCTGAATGACAAGAAAAATAAGACGCTTCTGATAGACGAAGAAAAAGCACCTTACATTAAACAGATATTTGAGTTATACGCCACTGGCAAATATTCTTATGATTCGCTGGGCAAAGAAATGGCTAAACGAGGACTCAAGACTCGCAATAATAAACTGGTTGGCAGGAGGGCTATTGAACGCACACTTCAAAATCCGATTTACTATGGTCTTATTAAAAGACAAGGCGTGACAGCTCAAGCAAACTTTCCATCGCTTGTGACCAAGAAGCTTTTTGACGATGTTCAGGAGATTATAGCCCAACACAATCGCCATTCCGACCGATCCAGAAAACATCTCTATCCGCTGTCTGGATATATTATCTGCGGTGATTGTGGTTCAAGATTATGCGGTGATGTCAAAAAGGGTCACTTATATTATTTTTGCAGCCACCATAAAGATAAAAAATGCAGTGAGAGAAAATATCTCAAAAGCGAAAAAGCCGAAGAAGATGTAATGAAATATCTATCTCGAATCCAAATGCCCGAGAAGCTTAAAAACACTCTGGACGCTTATTTCGAGTATTACGCCAAAGAGAGAATCGGTCAGGAGGACAAGGAGCGTAAAAGCATTAAGCGTGAGCTGGCCAGAGTCCAGCAACAGCTTCACAATCTTGTTTTGGACCGTTCTAAGAGGATTATTGACGCAGACGCCTTTATAAAGGTTCAGGATGATCTTTTGAGGGAAAAAGAGGCGTATCAGGACAGATTGGAGGAGCTTGAGACCAGATCAGACAAATTCGTCCAGAAACTAAACGAAATAATGGACTTCACAACGCACGCAGATAAGCTATACGCCCAGAGTGGCCTTTACCAGAAGAGAACTATCTTAAAGCTCTGTTTTGAGGGCTTTACGGCTAAAAACCAAAAACTGATGCCTATCTGGACACCAGTCTTTGATATCGTCCTAGACCTTAATAAATCTAAGGTTCGAAATTGGACATCTGGCGGAGAGGGAGGGATTCGAACCCTCGATACGAGCATACACCCGTATAACGGTTTAGCAAACCGCCGCCTTCAGCCACTCGGCCATCTCTCCCTATTTCTCGGCAGAGCCTCGGTCAAAAAATAGAGCCTCGTGTCTGCCAGGGCTGCCTTTTGCAGCCCGTCAAATGTACACTACA
>Ga0100402_1003548_pt1 | contig 16916 bp, 16 predicted proteins | sample CryGeyme20150102_FD_80419 | JGI IMG/M metagenome (GOLD analysis project Ga0100402, IMG submission 80419) | Groundwater microbial communities from Crystal Geyser aquifers in Utah, USA - Crystal Geyser metaG 2015-0102 | ecosystem: Environmental > Aquatic > Deep subsurface > Groundwater | place...
ATCCTTACCAGTGTCAGATCACCAAATTCATGGCCGTGTTGATCGTTAATGTTTTTAAAATGATCCATATCAATCATGGCTACGTGTAGTTTGGGTTGAAGTTCGCGGTTGGATTGTTTCCAAAGCATATTACCAATATCAAATAAAGAACGCCTGTTTTTAAGTTTGGTGAGATAGTCGGTGCTCGCTGCTTCTTCCAAAGCTTTGACATGATCAAGGTTCTTTAAGGCTTGCGAAATTCGGCAAAGAAATTCTTCATATGAGCTTGATTTATACAAGAAATCAGTAGAACCAGCCTTGAGGAATTGGGCGGTTAAGAAGTGATCGTTGACGCCCGAAATGCCGATGATGGCCATGCGGTCGGTATCGGTAATATTTTGTAGTTCGTGAACTAACTCTAAGCCTGTGGTGTCTTGCATATGGAAATCAATGAGTAACAAGCTATAGCGGTAAGGGTCTTTGGAAATAGTTGCGATGGCTTCTTTGGCATCATTGACGCAAACATTCGGGATGAGCATTTGGGACAGTAAATTTGAGAAATGTGTTCTGCTTGTGGCGCTATCATCAACAATCAGAGCTTCAATTTGGGTGTTGGCTAGCAAGCGATGCAGCAATTGCATCAAATAGTCTAAGCTACGCCTGCCAACCTTAGGGATATAATCAACCACACGTTTTTGTAGCATGCGGGTTCGTATTTGTGATTCAAATCGTCCACTAAAGACAATCGTAGGTATGCCCAATTCAATAATCGCATCTACAGCTTCGCCATCAGGAGCATCGGGCAGTGTTAAATTCATCAGGCTTATAAATATATTTTCGCCTTCACTCTCTGCAATGGTGAGCGCCTCTGCCTTGCTGGTGGCAATGCGCACCTCAAAACTAAATTCTTCGCGCAAGCGCTTTTCTAGCATTGATGACATGAATTTGGCTTCATCAACAATCAAAACTGTATTTTTGGTCATAAATCCTCGGGGTTTAGAAAACAGTTTCTATGGTAAAAAACTGTTTCGCAAGTGAAGGTTGTTTGGCAAAGCAAGAAATCTGCCGATTAGCAAATCCATAACTTCACAAATTGCTGTATTGGAGGGATGATAGCTGAATATGGTTAACTAGGTTCGCATGTGGTTATTGTGTGGAGTAAGAACGTTATGTCGAAGAAAATTGAAATTTCCCAAGCTGGCGATAAGCAGGCGCTCATTTGTTTGCTTGCCAAACTCAGGATGCGTTGCGATTTGCAGGCCCAAGCCAAAGGGTTAACAGAAGATACCGTGGATAGCCTTTCGGAAAAAGCCATCGATGCACTGCCCGAATCAACGCTTGTTCATATTACCGCCGCTTATTTTATCATGCATAAATTGGGTGTGTCTGATGCTGAAATTTTTAAAAAAATTGATTTGCAGCGTTCTATTCTAGGCCAAGATTTTAGTGCGCCAGAAGGGTTAAATTTAAGCACATACATCAAGTGGCGTTTAAAAGCAGAATTTCCACAAATGACCATGCTTGAAGCGTTGGTTGTGAATATGGAAATATTTTATGCCATCCAATGGTTTTCGCAGTTAAACAATATGAAAACAGATTGGGCCAAGGCCGATACCTACGCCGCCAGTGTGTTGAAAACTATGCAAGATAAGTTTGAAGCTATAAAAGCGACCTCTAAAGTAGTCGAAACAGATGAGAAAGAAGAACAGGCAGTAGAAGATGTGATTACGGAAGAAGTACCTGAAAGGTTGAAGGAAAAATCTTCGAAGATTTGGTTGACAGTATTATTTCTATCATTGTTGGGCGGGGCAGCTTTAGTCTGGTTTGTATTCGGTAGCTTGGATGGTTTGTTAAAGTGGTTGTCGAGCCAATAACTGCCTTCACAGTTTCCAAAGTTTATCTGAGCAGCTTTATTATTAATTGTCTTGCGCCAAGGGGGTGGCTTCTTTAACCTGCCGCGCTCAATTACATTGTAATTTCATTAAGTTTTTGGAGTCTTTCATGCTCGAATCAATGCGTAAACATGCCCAAGGCTGGCTAGCCAAAGTGCTACTTGGCGGCATCATTTTGTCTTTTGCGCTATGGGGTGTAGGTGATTATTTCTCTGGCAACCAAATCGAAAAAGTGGCCGAAATAGATGGTGAAATCATTAATAACGTTGATTTTCTTAACAATTATCAGCGCCAGCTCAGCAGCTATCGCAATATGTTGGGCGACCAATTCAGCAAAGCTCTCGCTGATCAATTGGGTGTGAAGAACGAAACCATTCAAACCATGGTGAATCGCAAATTGATGTTGATGGAAGCAGCTCACCTTGGGCTGGCTGCCCCTGACCAAGCTGTGCTTGGAACTGTGCAAAGTAATCCAGCCTTTAAACAAGGTAATAACTTCGATGTGAACCGTTACCAAAGCCTAGTGCGTCAAATGGGTTTTTCGGCGCCACGTGATTACGAAGAATTTTTACGCTTAAATATTTTGATTGAATCCTTACAGCAAGCTATCACCAATACTGCAAGCATCACTGATGAAGAAGTGATGGCGCGTTTTAAAGCCAAGTATGAGCAACGTGTGTTGGCAGCATTGGTGGTGAATCCAGAAGATTTGATTGCTGGTATTGAAGTGAGTGATGAGGCGGCGCGTGAGTGGTTCGCCAGCCATGGTTCTTTGTATCAATCGCCTTTAAAGGCTGCGGTGCAAGCTGTGGAAATCAATGCAGCTGATTTGGTCAATGATGTTGAGATTAGTGAAGCTATGATTGAGCAAGCGTATGTAGAGCGTCAGTCGGAGTTTATTACCCCAGAAAAACGCCGCGCATCGCATATTTTGGTGCGTGTAGAGCGTGATGCGGCCCCTGAGCTTTTGGCTGAAGCTGAAGAGAAAATCAATGCTGCTAAGGCGCGTTTGGATAAAGGTGAGAAGTTTGCAGCAGTCGCAAAATCCGTGTCGGATGATGTGACTTCATCAGAGGGCGGTGATTTGGGATTCTTTGCCCAAGGCGCCATGGTTGCTGAGTTTGAGCAAGCTGTGTTTTCTGATATGAAAGTTGGCGAAGTTTCCGATGTGATTCAAACTCAATTTGGATTTCATTTGATTAAACTCACTGATATTCAAGCTGAGCAAGTGAAAACACTAGTGCAAGTGAAAGATCAAATTGAACAATCATTGCTTAAACAAGCTGGTAGCGAAGAGGCTTATCGTTTGTCGGAAGATTTGGATAATGCTTTGGGCATGGAAGGCTCATTAAAAGCAGCAGCTGCTAAAGTGAATATTAAATTACAAGACTTGGGCCTTGTGACCCAGCAAAACATGTTGGCTAACCCCTTGTTAGCTTCATCGAAATTACTCCAAGGTAAAGTGTTCTCCACAATGCCTGGTGATGCGATTGAAATTGTGAGTGTTGAAGATGGTCGTTTTGTGGCGATGGAAGTTACCCAACGTTTGGCACCTGCATTAATGCCTTACGAAGAAGTCGTAAGCCGCGTGTATGCTGATGTTAAAGCTGATGCGGCGCGCAATAAGGCGCAACAAATCGCTGAAGACATCTTGGCCAAAGCTAAAGCTGGTGAATCTATTGATGCCTTAGCGCAAAGCTTTGCTAAGCCAAAATACATCTCCAAACTGGTGCGTAGCACCGGTGAGGGTGATGATGCAGTGTGGCTCACCGCCAATGTGTTGGCTTCAGCTTTCCGCACGCCTGCATCAAACTGGGTAAGCAGCACATTACATACACCCCAAGGTGTGGCTGTGGTGTATGTAAAAAATGTTAAGCCAGCTGATCAAGCCAAGTTTGCTGAAGAACAAGCTGCTGTGCGTGATGAGGCTTTAAAAGCCAAAGGCGCTGTGCGCTTTGCACGCTGGATGACCAGCGTTCGTGATCGTCACGAAATTTCAATCAATCAAAAAGCTTTGGATCGTTTCTAAATCCATTTGATGTCGTCATCCATTTTTATTGTTGCAACCGATACGGATGCAGGAAAAACATGGGTGACGACACAATTGTTTAAACAATTTCAAGACCAAGGTTTGGCCGTTAGGGCGCTTAAGCCTATTGCCTGTGGCGTGCAGGTTGCGCCAAGCAATGAAAGCGCAGCCCTCAATGAAGATGTGCAGCAACTATGCAATATCCAGCCTCAGCGAAAAATCAGCGACATAAATTTTAAAACATATCACCAGCCATTAGCACCGGCTTTGGCAGCCAAAGTCGAAGGTGCTTTTTCGCCAGAAGCTTTGTTGCTCTGGATTGGCGATTTGCAACATCAAATGGAAATAACGTTGATTGAAACAGTGGGTGGTTTGATGACACCGCTGTTGGCAACTGATGGAAATGTGTGGTTGGTTAGTGATTGGTTGCAACAAATGCTCGATACGCAAGTGTTGCTGGTCTTGCCGCTACGCTTGGGTTGTATGAATCAGGCTTTGCTGGCTTGCGCTGAATTGCAGCGTTTGGATAGGTCTCCCACTTGGATTGTATTCAACGACCTTGATGGCAATGGTACGGCTGATGAAACGATTACAATTCTCATGCCTTGTTTGAAGCGATTATTTGGACATGTACCGAAGTTGCTCATATTGAATCAGGGGCAGCAAACACTTCAATTGTAGCTGTGACTTTTATTACCTCATGCATCACAGTGTTTACTATTTTGCAAAAAGTCTTGATAATTGATTTCCTATGAGTGCATCTGATCATCATTCTTCGATTCAAGACGCGTTGGAATCTAGTCTGCGCTTGCATCCCAAACGCATACAATTGGGCCAAGCCGAGATGCTTACTGATGCTTTATTGCACCCATTTGACGATCTTGATCGTCGTTTAACCACGTATATTTCTGGCTCCAATGAAGGCAATGTGCTTCGCAAGCAAATGCAAGCATACCTTTCCCGTTTAAATGCCAATCCTTTAATTCCCCTGCACTTTCGCTTGAAAGTGTTAAAACGATTTGAAGAGCAATTGGATTTGTTTGATGCTGAAATGACAGCTGCTGTGCTTAATGCCCATAAAATCGGTATCGATATGGTGCAAAAAGAAGCTTTAACGGAGCGCTCTTACTACCAAATCCTGGTCAACATGGTTTCTGATGCTATTGAATTGGCAGGCCGACTGATGCGAGATGATCTTAGCGCCTACCATGCCCCTGCGGTCATTACCGTTCGCCAAGTGTTCGATTTAATGCGTTTGGGCATGTTGATTATTCCTGAATTGCCTGAAGAGGCTGAACGCGAGAAAAAGCGTCTGTTTTTAGCTATTGTTCGCTATGAATTGTTGCGTAATCTTGATTTTTTCAGTTTAACCAAAAGTGAACAACGTATGGTGATGGATGAGCTTGCCCATCATATCGGCATGCTCCGCCCCTATTATTTAGCAAAAAATGAGCTTAAAAGTAGTGAGATTAAAGGTTACTCTTTAATGGCAACCAGCTTTAGTCGCCCGCATGATACGGCCAAGGTCTTGCCATTTCCTCCCGATAACTCCGCATCCGATTTCTTGCTCGTTCCTATGGATGATTTTATCGATAAATTGGTCTTATCTATCGATAGGGCGGAAAAGGTTTTGAAGAACCCTGTATTGCAAAATAAAGATATTCAGATTGAAGCTGCGTTGCACACCACAGTGGTCGGTGGGAATGCCATTCTTGATGCCTTGCGCAATCGCTCACGCTCTACGGAACGGCAAGAGTATGGTAATGCTAAATTGGTGGCAGGTTGGTCGTTTAACCAATCGATTGAAGATATTGTGCGATTGATGTCCACGCAGGAGAACGCTTTAAACCAAGTGGTGGATACATCAGATGCTGAGCTGTCGCGAACGCCAGGGCAGTGGACAGTCAAAAACATAAGTAAAAGTGGAATTGCATTAGAGCGCATGAGCATCGAAGAGCCAAAACAGGGCGTTGGGGCACTAATTGGCTTGCACTGGAAGGTCTTTCGCGGTGAGCCTTTGCTTGGTTTTATTCGTTGGATTCGCTATCCCAAAGCCGGCGAGCAGCAAATGGGCTTATCTTTTTACCTGCGCCCTTATGTGCCAACGCATGCCACGATGCTGACTGTGGGTTCAACGGACAAGCGTCGCGGCTGGCCAGTGCTTTTCACTTTCGAGGAAGATGGAGAGCATACGGTAGTATTTCCTGATACCAACATCTTTAAAGGTTTGGTGTTTAGTGTGGAAGACAAACGTTGCCCAGGATATTTTAAAGTCTTAAAAGTGGCGGAATCTGGTATTAATTATAGTGTTTGCACCGTGCGCTTGGCGACGGAGCTTGATACAAGCAATCTCAACGCAAATTAAAGCCAAAATGTTGTGTCTTTTGCTGCATTTCTTGCAGTAGTTTCGCATGTTGGTTTTCTCAAGAAAAACAAAGGAAAGTTTGATGACCGAATTAAAAAATGACTTATTTTTACGCGCATGCTTGCGCCAAGATGTAGAACGCACCCCCGTATGGATGATGCGCCAAGCGGGACGGTATTTGGCTGAATACAGAGCAACGCGCGCCAAAGCTGGCGGTTTTTTAAACCTTTGCCGTTCTCCTGAATTGTGCAGCGAAGTGACGTTGCAGCCGATTGATATCTTGGATGCAGATGCTGCGATTTTGTTTTCCGACATCTTGGTTGTGCCTGAAGCGATGGGTATGGAATTAATCTTTGGTGTTGGCGAAGGCCCGAAATTCCCTGACCCAATTACTTGCCATGCAGATGTTGAAAAGCTTCCCGTATTGGATGATCCCACACGTGAGTTGGGTTATGTGATGGATGCAGTAAGCACCATTCGTCGAGATTTAAATGGTCGTGTGCCGTTGATTGGTTTTGCGGGTAGCCCATGGACATTGGCGACATATATGGTTGAAGGCGGCGGCTCTAAAAACTTCTCGAAAGTCAAAGCTATGATGTTTAATGAACCAGCGACCATGCATTTGTTGCTTGAAAAGCTCGCGGATTCCGCAGCTGCTTATTTGAACGGTCAAATTGCTAGCGGCGCGCAAGCTGTGCAAATTTTTGATACTTGGGGCGGTATTCTTAATACCCGCGATTACAAAGAGTTTTCATTGCAATATATGCAACGCATTGTTGCTCAACTCACGCGAGAAAACGATGGCCGCAAAGTGCCAGTGATTTTGTATTCCAAAGGCGGGATGGGCTGGCTAGAAGCCATGGCTGATACGGGCTGCGATGTGTTGGGTTTGGATTGGTCGATTGATATTGATGAAGCCAAACGCCGTGTGGGTCATAAAGTTGCCTTGCAAGGTAATATGGATCCGACCATGTTGTATGCTAAACCAGAGCTTATTCGCGCTGAAGTAAAAGACATTCTGGCGAAATTTGGCCATGGCAATGGTCACGTGTTTAACTTAGGCCATGGTATTACCCCAGATGTGCCGCCAGAACATGCCATTGAATTCTTTAAAGCTGTGCGTGAAGAGTCCAAGCAGTATCACGGTTAAGTGCTGATGTTTACAGGCATCATCTTAGATGTTGGCAAAATAGCAGCTATCGATGCTCAAGAGCATCAAGCCTTATTGGTCTTTTCCACTGTTTTGGATATGGCAAACTGGCAGCTTGGCGATTCTGTGGCAGTGGATGGCTGCTGCCTTACGATTACTGCATTCCCCGAGGGGAAAAAAAGTAAGTTCTCAGCCACCTTATCCCCAGAGACATTGTCGCTGACACGGTTTTTGTCGTTAAACGTAGGCAGCAGGGTCAATCTTGAACCTGCGCTACGGATGGGTGATGCCTTGGGTGGGCATTTGGTGACAGGGCATATAGATGCCATGGCTAAGGTAACCCAAGTAAGAGCCTTGGGTGAACATCACCAAATTCACTTTGAAGTGCCAAACAACATCAAACAATATATTGTCAAAAAAGGTTCTGTGACGCTCAATGGCGTGAGCCTTACTGTGAATTCTGTTGAAGATAAACAATTCGCAGTTAACTTAATTCCCCATACTTTAGCGCACACCAATCTCAGTGATTTGCGGGTGGGTAGTATGGTCAACATCGAAACCGATTTGATGGGTAGGTACGTGGAGCGGTTGTTAGAGTGCCGCAACGAGCAACAATCTAAGGAGAACACATGAGTCTTGACCCTTGCGAAGAGCTGATCGAGGAATTGCGTGCAGGCCGCATGATTATCCTTGCCGATGATGAAGATCGGGAAAATGAGGGCGATTTGGTGATGGCTGCTGAGTGGGTAACCCCAGAAGCAGTGAATTTTATGGCCACCCATGGCCGCGGACTGATTTGTTTGACCCTTGTCGAAGAGCAAGTGGAGAAGCTCAAGCTTCCGTTGATGACGGCCAATGTGAACTCCAAATTTAAAACCAATTTTACGGTGTCTATTGAAGCTGCTGAAGGTGTAACCACAGGCATTTCGGCCTATGATAGGGCTCATACCATTCGCACAGCTATTAAAGATGGCGTGACTGCTGATGATATTCATGCACCTGGCCATGTGTTCCCATTGCAGGGCAAAGAGGGCGGGGTATTGGTGCGCGCAGGCCATACTGAAGCAAGTATCGATTTTGCCCGTTTGGCGGGGCTCAAACCTGCTGGCGTGATTTGCGAAATCATGAATGAAGATGGCACCATGGCGCGTATGCCTGAGCTGAAGAAATTTGCCAAAAAGCACAATATCAAAATCGGCTGTATCGCTGATTTGATTCGTTATCGCCTCAAGCACGATTCCTTGGTCAAACGTGAAGTTGAAGTGCGTTTGCCTACCGAATTTGGTGATTTTAAAATGGTTGGTTTTAGCAATCTTGTTGATGATGCCGAGCACGTGGCCTTGGTGATGGGTGAACCTAAAGATGATGAGCCATGTTTGGTGCGGGTGCATTCGGAATGTTTAACAGGTGATGTGTTTACATCACGGCGCTGTGATTGCGGCTCGCAATTGCATGCTGCTATGAAACAAATTGCTGAAGAAGGTAGTGGTGTGTTGCTTTATTTGCGCCAAGAAGGGCGCGGCATTGGCTTGTTTAACAAGCTTCGCGCTTATGCGCTACAAGATGCAGGCCACGATACCGTTGAAGCCAATACCAAGCTGGGTTTTAAAGCCGACTTGCGCGATTATGGTATTGGTGCACAAATTTTGCGGGCACTGGGTTTGCGTAAACTCAAGCTTTTAACCAACAATCCGAAAAAAATCATTGCCCTTGATGGTTATGGTTTGGAAGTGGTTGAGCGCGTGCAACTGGCCAACTTTGCCCATGCTGAAAATATCCATTATCTCACCACCAAGCGGGACAAAATGGGCCATTTATTTGAGGGTTTAACTGCCCAAGCTACAAACAAAGCTGGGGGCAAGCATGAGTCTTGATGCGCCAACGTTAACAGGCACAGTTGATGCCGCAGGTCTACGCATTGGTATTGTTGCCAGCCGATTTAATGAAACGATTACAAATGCATTACTTGATGGTGCCATTTTGGCATTAAAGGATCATGGCGCTACAGATGATTTTATCACCACTGTGCGCGTTGCTGGCGCCCTGGAAATTGGCACCATCGCCCAGCGCATGGCCAAGTCGCATGCTTATGATGTGATAGTATGTTTGGGTTGTGTGATTCGTGGTGGCACGGCGCATTTTGATTATGTCTGTCAAGGCGCCATGGATGCCATCAATCATGTTGCTGAGCGCGGCGATGTTGGCGTTGGTAATGGTGTATTAACAGTAGATACGTTGCTGCAAGCACAGGAACGAACTGGTGGCGCCCATGGGCATAAGGGTGCTGAAGCGGCATTAACAGCTGTGGAAGTGGCTCGGGCATTGCAAAATTTAGAGCCTTTGGCGGAGTGAATGTGAGCGAAAATACGTTGAATGAATCCAGTAATAAAAAGAAACGTTCGCCCAATCGCCATTTGGCGCGTGAGTCGGCCTTAGAAGCTTTGTATGCATGGCATAATGGCGGCAATGATGCTGCGATGTTGCCTGCTATTGTGGCCGACCGTTTGGTGGAAGAAGAGCGCGCGGGTCAAGATGAAGAATATTTGCGTGAGATGGTTTATGGCGTGGTAGAGCATGTGGAAAGCATTGATGCGATGATTGGCAAGGCGGTGCGCGGGCGTAGCTTGCGCAGTGTTGCTCATGTTGAAATTAATGTGTTGCGTTTGGCTGCTTGGGAGCTGCAATATCATTTGGAAATTCCATACCGTGTCATTATCAACGAAGCTTTGGAACTGACACGCGATTATGCGGATGAGCCATCTCGTGGTTTTATCAACGGCGTATTGGATAAAATTGCCCATGAGTTGCGCGAAGGTGAATTGAAAGCTTAAATAAGCAGTGTTGGTGATGTTTTTTTGAGGGGGAGCTTTGGAATACATACAATGTACACATTGTAATAAACGCTACGCAGCCAATGAAAAAGCTAGAGCCGCTGTTGGTAAATTCACCCCTTGCCGAAATTGTAAGGAAGAGTTCTTAGTCGTCATTCTCGATACCGAGGCCCGCGGTGAAGATCAAAACATTACCATTTCATCCGAAGGATGGGATCCATCACAAACCATGTCTCAGGTGACTGATCACAGTATTGTTGATTTGTCGCATACCATCAAAGAAGACGATGCTGGCGAAGAGGAGCAGGCTCGTGAGGTGCTTGCCACCATGCGTAAAGAAAAACGCAATAAGCAATTAAAGTTATTGGCTTTGGTGCTTATATTGCTTGCGGCTGCAGCAGCTTACTTTTTCACGCAGGAAGCAAGCAGCCTGTGGTAACTGCAGTGCCTCAGGCGCGGGTTGAGCGGGTGCTTAGCCCTGAAGAAATGGATGCCAATAATGCAGAATGTAGGGCTGCTGCTGCACAAAAATGGATTACGGATTACACGGTGATGCACAATGATTATTCAGGTGAGCAGTTTATTACGCTTCTTAAAGCCAGTCAGCGGCAGGCTGAAAAAATCAAAGCGGCGTGCAGAAACAAACGACTCATTGCCCAACTCATGGATGCAGCTACGGCCAAAATCGAGCCTGCATGGTTGCAAACCGATATTACGATTCTTCGCGATTAAGAACATTTTTTTTGCTGATGGGGTTGAAAACCTTTTTTCACGTCCTTATCTAGGGAGTAAGTTAATATTCTAGATTCAAGTTGGAGTGAATAACATGGCAAAAGTAATTGGTATCGATTTGGGAACCACCAACTCATGCGTAGCAGTAATGGAAGGGGATAAAGCGAAAGTTATTCCTAATAGCGAAGGCGACAATACCACCCCTTCAGTGGTTGGTTTCACAGCTGATGAGCGTCTTGTTGGTGCTTCTGCGAAACGTCAGATGGTAACGAACCCATCCAAAACATTTCACGCAGTAAAACGTTTGATTGGCCGTAAGTTTGATTCGGCTGAGACCAAACATCATCGTGAATTGGTGTCTTACCCTGTGGTAGCATCAGACAATGGTGATGCATGGGTAGAAGTGGACGGTAAAAAAATGAGCCCGCAAGAAGTCTCGGCCATTATCTTGCAAAAAATGAAATCTACGGCTGAAGATTATCTGGGCGAAAAAGTCACTGACGCTGTGATTACAGTGCCTGCATACTTTAACGACTCACAACGTCAAGCAACCAAAGATGCTGGCGCGATTGCTGGCCTTAACGTATTGCGTATCGTCAATGAGCCAACGGCCGCAGCGCTCGCTTACGGCTTGGATAAAACCGAAGAAAATCATCTGATTGCTGTATATGACTTGGGCGGTGGTACATTCGATATTTCCATCCTTGAAATTGGCGATGGTGTGTTTGAAGTAAAAGCTACCAACGGTGATACATTCTTGGGCGGTGAAGACTTCGACCAAATCTTGATTCAATATCTTGCGGCAGAATTCAAAAAAGAACACGGCGTTGATTTGATGAAAGATACGCTTGCCTTGCAACGTTTGCGCGAAGCATCAGAAAAAGCGAAAATCGAATTGTCGTCCAGCCAACAAACTGAAGTGAATCTGCCATTTATTACAGCCGATGCTTCTGGCCCTAAACATCTTTTGATTAAAGTTTCGCGCGCGAAATTCGAATCCTTGGTGGGCGAGTTGGTCACCAATTCACTAAAACCATGTGCGCAAGCACTTAAAGATGCTGGCGTGAAAGCTTCTGATATCCATGAAGTGGTATTGGTGGGCGGTCAAACACGTATGCCTTTGGTACAGGCTAAAGTGAAAGAATTCTTTGGCACTGAACCGCACAAGGGTGTGAATCCTGATGAAGTGGTTGCTATTGGCGCAGCGATTCAAGGTGCGATTTTGACTGGTGATGTAACCGACGTATTGCTGCTAGACGTGACGCCATTGTCATTGGGTATTGAAGTCGAAGGTGGTTTGTTCAATAAAATCATTGAGAAAAACACCACGATCCCAACCAAGAAGAGCCAAACGTATACCACAGCTGCAGATAACCAAACTGCAGTGACCATTAAAGTGGCACAAGGTGAGCGTGAGATTGCTTCTGCGAACAAACAACTTGGTTTGTTTAACCTTGAAGGTATTGCCCCAGCATCTCGTGGTACGCCACAAATCGAAGTGACTTTCGATATCGATGCCAATGGTATCATCCATGTGCATGCTAAAGATAAAGGTACGGGTAAAGAAACTTCGATTCGTATCGAATCAGGCTCAGGCTTGAGTGAAGAAGAAATCGAACGCATGAAGCAAGATGCTGAATTGCATGCGGATGAAGATGCTAAGCTTAAAGTCAATATCGAAGCCAAAAACCGTGCGGATCAATTGGTCTTTGCCACTGAAAAATCATTGGCTGAACATGGTGATGCTGTAGATGCAGAAACCAAGAAAGCCATTGAAGATGCTTTGGAAGTATTAAAAGAAGCGCTTAAAGGTGAAGATTTTGATGCCATCAAAGCAGCTGAAGAAGATTAGCAACCAAATCGCAAAAACTTGGCGAAGCTGTGTATCAAAAGATGCAAGCAGAGCAAGCTGCGCAAGAAGATGGGTCAGCTGAGGCACCTGAAGCCAACACAAGTAAGAAAAAGGCGAAAGATGCCGATGTGTTTGATGCTGAAGTGGTGGATGATCAAGGTAAATAATAAACCAAGTCTAGCTTTGGTTTAAGCAGGGGGAGTGGGGTATTTATGCCCTGCTCCTTTTGTCTTTTTGCTTGTTTGCAAATGATACATCTATGCAGCGACATTGATTTGAAGTAATTGTAAGAAAAGATTGAGCGATAAGAGGATTTTAAAGTGTCCAAACGTGACTATTATGAAGTATTAGGCGTTGAGCGCGGTGCCGAGAAGAATGATATCAAACGTGCTTATCGTAAGTTGGCGATGAAATTTCATCCTGATAAAAATCCCAATGATGAAAAGGCAGCCGAAAATTTCCGTGAAGTAACTGAAGCCTACGAAATTTTATCGGATGACGATAAACGCGTGCGTTATGACCAATATGGTCATGCAGGCGTCAACGATCAAATGGGTGGCTTTGGCTCTGGTGGTTTCCAAGGCTCACATGCCTACCGCGATTTTGGTGATTTGTTTGGCAATGTCTTTGGCGACGCCTTTGGTTTTGGTGGCGGAGGCCAACAAAGCAATCAGGGCGCGGATTTGCGTTATAACCTCTCGATTAGTTTGGAAGAAGCCGATATTGGCAAAGAAGTGGAGCTAGAAATTCCAAGGCATGAGCATTGTGACACGTGTTCTGGCTCTGGCGCGCGTCCGGGAACCAATCCGATTCCTTGTTCTACCTGTGGTGGTCATGGTCAAGTGCAAATGCAACAGGGTTTCTTTGCTGTGCGTCGCACTTGCCCAAGCTGCAATGGTATGGGTAAAAAGATTGAGTCGCCATGTATCAGTTGTGGCGGTACTGGCCGTAAGAAAGTGAAGAAAAACCTCAAGGTGAAGATTCCTGCTGGTGTGTACGACGGCGCCCAAGTTCGTGTATCTGGCGAAGGAGAAGTTGGTGAGCAAGGCGGCGCATCCGGTGATTTGTTCATCGTGATCCGTTTGAAAGAACATTCAATTTTTGAGCGCGATGGTGCTGACTTGCATTGCGAGATGCCGATAACCTTCCCGCAAGCAACGCTTGGTGCGGAAGTCGATGCGCCAACGCTCACGGGTAAAGTCAAAATCCGGATCCCCGCTGGCACGGAAAGTGGACGCGTGTTTCGTTTGCGCGGCCATGGTGTGATGGATGTGCGTGTACGTCAAAAAGGTGATTTGTTTGTACGCGTGCAAATTGCGGTGCCGAAAAAGCTGACCACCAAGCAGGAAGATTTACTCAAGGCCTTTGCCAAAGAGACTGGCGATGAAGTGTATCCGGAGCGTTCATCATTCTTGGATAAAGTGAAAGACTTGTGGGATGATTTGGCAGGTGATAAGTAAATAAGCTTTTTTCTGAATGCTTGGTAAGGGGGCAAATATGCGTGTGATTATTACCGGTGCTTCGGGGCGCATGGGCAGGATGTTGGTCAAAGCGGTGACGATGGCTAAAGGAGCTGAGTTGGTTGGTGCGACAGAGCGTTCTGGTTCAGCTTATTTGCAACACGATGCGGGTACCTTGGCAGGCATTGACGCTTTGGGCGTAAAGCTTGTCGATGATTTGGCAGCATGTGGGCAAGCCGATGTGTTGATTGATTTTACAGCGCCGCAAGCCTGCATTGAACATGCAAAGTTTGTAGCAGCACATGGCATGGCCATGGTGATTGGTACCACTGGTTTTGATGTGAAGCAGCAGGCGGAGCTGGATGATGTGTTAATAGCTTCAGCAGTGGTGAAAGCAGCAAATTATTCTGTGGGTGTAAATTTGGCGCTTAACCTTATTGAGCAGGCAGCACGTGTGTTGGCCGAAGATTACGATGCTGAGATTTATGAAGCACATCATAAGCATAAAGTGGATGCGCCTTCGGGCACAGCCTTGGCGATGGGTCATGCTTTGGCGGCTGGCCGCAATGTGGACCTTGATCAAGTTGCAGTGTACGCCCGAGAAGGTATCACTGGTGCACGTGCGGTTGGTAGCATAGGTTTCTCTGTGGCCAGAGGTGGTAATATTGTAGGTGACCACAAAGCCATGTTTATTGCTGAAGAAGAAAGAATCGAAATTAATCATTTTGCCCAAGATAGAATGGTCTTTGCCAAAGGTGCTGTGCGCGCCGGCTTGTGGTTATCAGCGCAGCCAGCAGGCACTTATGATATGCAGGACGTGTTGGGATTAAAGTAAAGCATGCGGCATATTGCCTCAAGTTGCATGACGACGCATAAAGCTGAACAAGGCTTTACGCTGATTGAAACCCTAGTGGCGCTTGGCATAGCCGCTGTGGCGCTCACTGCATTAACGGGTCGTTTGGGTATATCAGCTGATACGCAACGAAGTTTGATGGCGCATGCAACGATGCTAGAAGTAGCTACCAATATATTAGAGGAACAACGCTTTTCACCAGTGGTTAATTTGGATGATAGAGATGGTGAAATTGAGGTGCGTGGTATGCCACTGAAATGGAAGCTCACTTCTGAAAAAACAGAAGTGGATGTCTTTGTGCGCCAGAATGTCACCGTATCGGCCAGAGATGAGCCAGACGTGCATTTGTTTTTATACCAAATCAAGCCATGAAGTTGGCGAGTCAGGGGTTTACCCTTATCGAAGTTTTATTAGCAATTGTCGTATTCTCATTGATTGCGGCAGTGGCATGGAGCGCGCTTGGGCCTGCTGGTGAGGGGTTTGTCTTGTTGCAGGAATCAAGGGTGCAGGTGGAAGAGCAGCAGTGGATTGGTCGTCAATTGCGCCGAGATGTGAGTTATATCAGCGCCTCTGAAGACAAGAACATTCCGCCATTGTTGCTGAATAATGATAGCCGCGGCAGCCACGCTTTTGATGAGCTGCAAATGTTGATTCGCGACCCTATGTATCCGGGGCTAACATTGATTCGCTATAAAATTGATGAAGAAACAGGCTTATTGCAACGCGAGGCCAGAAGCCCCTGGAGCCGCGACAATGTCGAATCGATCACGTGGTCGCTAGGTAAAGTGGACTCCTTTGACGTGGAAGCGTTAGCTGCAGATGGTGGTTGGAAACAAGTTTGGTCGTTTGATAAACCACCTTATCTTAAGCCCAAGGGCTTGAGGGTGAAAATCAGCGACCAATTTGGTGAGATGCATTGGAATCTGCCGATTTTGGTGCAGTAATTTTTATCACGTCGTTTGTTTTACCTGAATTGATTGACAGCTTATGTCTTGGCTTATAGCAATCGCTACGCAATAACAGTGGAGATGCTGCTTCCACGATGTAATACCAGAACGCAGCTTTTTGAATAATCACCACAACCACCCCATTTATATTTTGTGTTACTTTTAATTTTATTTGGCCTGACGACATTGTTTAATCGTGCGCTTGGGCAACATTTTGGAGCTTTAAAAATTTATGCCAACTGACGATATCCATGTTCCATCTGATGCTGAAGTGATACCCGTTAAGAAAACCGTGCGCAAGCCGCGGGCAAAAAAGGTCGTTGAAGCTTCTGTTGAACAAACGCAACCCGTCGCTTCAAGTGAAGCTAGTGGTTCTGCAGAAGTGAGCGAAAAACCAGTAGTGCGTAGAACGCGTAAGCCGAAAGTGTCTGCAGAAGCTGCTGCTGAAACTGGAGCAAGTGTTGAGGCTACTGCTGCACAGCAGCCTGCTAAGCAGCATCATCAAAATAACCCTAAGCAACACGCCAAACCAGCACCAGCTTATGATAGAAACAACACAAAATCAGATGTAAACAATCAAGAAAATGATACGGAAGAGCGCGAAGGCGGTGATGAAGGTCGTCACCCGCGTCATGGAAAACAACGTCAAAAGCGAAACAATCAAAAAGATCGACGCAACGGCAGAGAGTTAGAAGACGCGCCGATTTCCAATGAGTTTGAAGGCATCACTATGCATTTGCGCGAAGTCTCGGCCATGTCGCAGGCTGAGCTTTTAGAGAAAGCCGATGCCTTGGGCATTGAGGATGCAGCGGGCAAGCGTAAGCAA